>ERZ778017.520-NODE-520-length-51381-cov-14.678233_pt1 | contig 51381 bp, 76 predicted proteins | sample MGYA00375747_ERZ778017 | MGnify/ENA primary metagenome ERZ778017 (study PRJEB29350, sample SAMN05509838) | bioreactor metagenome | biome: bioreactor; material: wastewater | place: South Africa: University of Cape Town | collected 2014-03-17 ...
GAATAGCGGGCGATCCACTTCCACTGAAAGTTACAAGCGATCCAAAACCACCGACTAGGTATCCATTTGAAACAATAGCCGAAGTAACTGCACCATCCAGGCGCAACACATTACCTGCACCAGTAGCAGTCACCCGGTAGTTGTCCAGCAAAATTTGGCCATATGTCGCGCCAGATGACATATCTATAACCGAAGACGAACCTGTGCCAATTATCGATTGAAGATCACGTACTTCAAGCTGCGTAACAGTTGATGTTGCGGCTGCACGAACAATAGCTCCAGCGCCATTTGTGTTTGCGCGAACCACGTTAACAGTCAACTTGTCAACTATGGCTGCATTGTTGATCTCAACTAACGAACTTCCGGCAGTGAGTGTTTTTGCAGTGGCGTTCTTAATGCTCAATGTGTTTACATGAGTACCTTGCAACGGCTGTGCACCGGACAGGATAAGAACGAATACAGGGGAATCAATGGAGCTTCCATGTAATCCATCAATTTCACATGTTTTTGTCACATACCCATTATTTGCAGTAGAGCCATCAAATTTCACTATTGAATGATTGACATGAAGCGGCTTAACGTTGATTATTCGTACTAGGCTGATATCTCCTTCAATCTGATTTGCTCCAGCGTAGGCAGTCCAACTAGGCACATCACCAGTCGTAATGCCGATAAAGTCATCACCAGTGGTTCCAGTGAGGTTTTCAAACACAGCCTCACCACGCTGGGGGCCGATGATATGCCACCCGTCAGCACCGTTTACGTAGGAGTAGCATGAACCATCCTTGCAATAGGTATCCCGCGTGTTGTTAAGGTTTCTTGAATATTTATAGTTATTGATAACGCGAACACCATATTCTTTATAGTTCGCCATGTTCACCATGTTAATTGCGTGAGCATCTATAGTTCCGGGGGCTGTCTGGTTTGCTTGATCCCAGTCAAATATTCCGCCCTCAATCGTAATGTCATGGTCAACTTTCTTGCCGACAATAGTTCCAGTACAGGGTGAAGTAGCCGAGATGGTTTCAAGGTAATAAGTGAAATGATCGGCGTCCGTTACCGTCGCCACTTTCCACACACCCGCATAGTCGTTCTGCGCCATGCCCAGCACGGTGAAATAGTCGCCAACTGCCAGACCATGTGCAACCCAGTTGACCGTTGCCAAGTCTGCGCTTGAGGTAATCCCGGTGATTGAACTCATTGCTCCGGTGGCGGTACTGTTCTTGACCAGCGAGCAGTTTGAAGAAGGGGCGAGTTTGATCGTGGTATTTGAACCCAAAACAAAGCGGGTATTGGACGGAATGACCAGGGTTGCGTTGACAAGGAAGGTTCCCGGCGTGGTCAGCGTAACCAGCCCGCCAGCAGCTAACGCGGTGTTGATTGCGGTGGCGTTGACGGATGCGGAAGCAGAAGGGGATGCTCCGCTAACTTCACCTGCATCACCTACCCCCACATAAGCCCCGGCAGCAATAGCAGCAGGGCGGTACTTAATTAAATCTGTTAAAAAACTCATTTGTATTCCTTAGCTATATGAAAGAGAAGCACGATTATCCCAGATCTGGTCAAACTTAGACCCACCAGCAGCAAACTGCATAGTAGTTAGTGTACCAACTGCTGTAATTTTTTGTACTCTCCAACCAGCAGTACTAGTAGCAGTTCCAGGAATTGCTTCTCCAATATAGGTAATACCACCAACACCAGTAGCATCAACCAAAGTAGTCAATGCACCATCCCAAATTTTTACGACGTTCATAGCCATTATTCATTACTCCTTTTAGTAGAGCTTTCGCTCGGTATAGACGAGTGTTCTATACGACACAAAAAAAAGAGACAGCCCCAGTGTTTAAATTCTGAAAACTGTCTCTCTAAAGACTTACACTTTATTTCTTATTATTTCTAGTATTGCACTAGAAAATTATAGGGTTTCACCCGGACCAGTAACGAAGTATTCGACCTTAACAACCCAATTACCAGCAGAAGCACCAGTACCAGTTTCAGCATAGATACCATAGACATGCACATCAGAGGTCAGTGGAGTCATCATAGCAGTACCAACTGCCTTACCACCAGCAGGATTATAACCAACCCCAGTAGCAGCAGTCTTAACATCAAAACCAGACATGTATTCAGTAGCAGTAGCACTAGAACCAATACTCAGGGTACCAGTAGTAGTAGCATTAGAAGCCACATTACCAATAACATAAATACCAGTAATGACTGCATACTTTGGAAGAACAAAGAGTTCCTTAGCCGTTGTGTCAGCATAGCTCATAGCAGCCATTTTAACCTGACATTCACGAGGCTTAGGAAAACTCATATTAATTGTAGCCATTTATTTCTCCTTTAGTTAGAAGAAAGAAGCCCCGAAGGGCTTCCCTCTATTTAGACACCAACACTACCATAGAGGCAGCGAGGATCACTCCAACCAAACGAGTAACGGGCCGTAGCCTTATACTTGGCATTTTCCGTATCGAAGTCATTATCCATTTCGAACTGATCACCACGACGCTCAAAATACTTGAGGCCATCAGCAACATCAGTGACGATAGACCATTGATCACTATCCGTGAGGTAGTGGTTAACAGTATACTCAGGGATAACACCCATCGTTTTAATAGCGTTCAGATCGTTATTGTCAGTACCAACACGGCCTTCCGAACCCAAAATACGTTTAGCTTCAAACGCATTAGCAGGAGCGATAACCAGCTTTTTAGGCTTGGCGGCGATCAGCAGACCACGATCATCACGGAAAGCTGCGATGTCGATAAAGGCTTGCTCAAGCGATGCTTCAGACAAGTCAGCAGCAGTAGTAGGCATGTTGCTCCACGAACCACCAGCGACGTTCGGGTGATCAGAAGCCAACAGAGTTTTACCGTCACCACCAGTGTAACCAGAGGTAGTCGCACGGTTAAATACGTTAGCAGCAATGATCTCTTTGGTATGCTTCATAGAACGAGCAAGGGCATTAGCCTTACGCTTACCAACTTGATCATACTGGTCATCTTCGTAGATCTCACGAGTGATGATAAAGCCCAGAGCATACACGACATGGTTGTAACGAGTCGTGAAGCCCTGACGTTCCGTATCATAAGAGATAGGACTACCTTCAGACTTAACACCAGCAAGGCCAAACGAACTCAGGCCGACATCTTCTTCATAAGCCTTCGAGGACTTATTAATTTCAAAACCAAGAGATTTCCACTCTTCAGGGTAGTCATTATATGCTTTACCATAGATAGCATTGATACCGGGCCACAACAGCTTGGCAAATGACGACGAGGTGATAATTCCACTCATTTATTATTCTCCTAATTAAGCGATACCAGTATTGCCGACGCTGCGGTACTGGTGACGGTTGAAAGTTACGATCATCTTGGCAGATGCACCAACTTCATTATCAGGAGACTGTTTAAAGGACCGGACATTAAAGTTCAAAGTAGACGTAGTAGCCTTAGTGCTCATATCAATGGTAGCAGCAGAGAGTGCTGTAGTAGCATCACGCGAACCATTAGCATGACTTGCATTCAGACCCAGATCAGCAGCGACAGGGGTAGCAGCAGATGCTTCTACTTCCATAACCACGTCAGGATCTACGTTAACAAGAACATAACCAGAGCCAGAAGCTGCGATTTGTTGCGAAGTTGGGGTATCAAGAACAATACCACCAGTAGTCATCTTACCATTAGGCAAGAGCTTGGGGTTGACGATACCAACAACAACACCAACCGGGACATCGGTTGCACCACACAGATCACAACCTGCAATACCACCAGCATCACCGGCAGAAGCAAGCTTGACAATGTCGCCAGCCAAAATCTCATCAGCAGCCGAAGCCACATAGAACAATTCAACTCGACTAGAAGCAGGGCTACCATGAGCAGCACCTACGATAGTAAAGCCTTTAATACGCGAAGTATTAGCCATAAAAAACCTCCAAATAAAAATAATTGTTTGTTCCTACAAGGAGGTATTGGAATTTATTCAATTTTTAGTTTTCCATAAAAACCGGAGTCCTTAGCATCTTTCTTCATAGTAGCTTCAAGCTCGTCGTTACGAGCATTCTTGGCTTTCTGGTCTTCATCAAAGAACTCTTGCTTTTGTCGCATGACATAGGCTTGAACTCCTTGACCAACAGATACTTTAACAGGACTACCTTCTTGTGTAGGGTTTGCAATACGCTTGTCACCAACTGTAACACCTTTGTCGGTAACAATTTCATAACCCATCTCTTGTAGAGATTGGATTCGATCATCAACATCATTGACGATCCGATATACATAGCCCTCTTCTTGGCCTCGCACATTCAAACGGTTACGTGTGCCGTTAATTGGAGTGCGTCGTGTTCTTGTAGTTTCAGGTTTAGCCATCTTAGTTAGCCCCTCTCATTGCCTTAACTTCTTTGTTTAGATATTTCTTTGCGTTCTCTAAAAGAACTTCACTGTCCCTAAGTAATCCTAAAGCCATATTACATCTTTTACAGAGTAGTCCTCGTACTTTTCCTGTAATATGGTCATGGTCTACTGATAAATTACAAATTAGATTTGTTTTTCTATGTACATGAGTTTCAGGAGATTTACATATTGCGCAAACTCCTTGTTGTTCCTCAAATAGTTTAATGTACTCTTTTTCAGAAATACCATAAATTTTTTGTAGTTGATAATTTCTATCTAATTGTCTATCTCTACTTCTTAAATAAGAAGCTTTATTTACGCAATTACTTGAACAATATTTATGTTGATACCAAGTAGGAGAAAATAAAGTAGAACATACTGGACAAGTTCTATTCTCTAATTGTTTCTTTTGTTTCTTAGGCATATTTAAGAAGACCGCATTCTTTTAACCTCAGAAATGTATTCTTCCTTAGTCATAACACCATTGCGTACAAAGGTATTCATAACTCTGGCTTCCTCTTCTGTTAGAGTAAAATTGTCTCTTGACGAACCTTGTCTATTACCACTTCCGCTCTCAACTCCAGTAGGTTTATTCCTATTAGGGTTAGTAAACTTTTCTGGATATGCCTTTTTAATTTTTTTAGTTACATATTCGAGAACTTCTTGTGGTGTTTTATCTGTATTGTTACGAGCATACGCTTCACCAAAGGCGTCTGCATCTGCTCTCATTTCACTGTCTGATTCATACCACTTATTATCTGATACCCAAGATTGAAAAGCTGGATGTGATTCAGGAGTATCATCGACTTGCTCTTGTTGTTTCTGGGCTTTTTGTGTCTCCCGTACTTCAGCAATTTTATCGTCTAATTCTAGAATCTTATCTACATCACCACTTTCGTAGGCTTGTTTCTTTTGCTGCTTAAGAAATTCAACTGCCTTTTTGAATTCTGTTTCTTTGACTTTAGCATGATGCTCTTTAAGCATTGCAATAGTCTTATCAGAATCCTTTAGTTTCTTACCTAGTTGCTCAATGCGGTCAATCAGTTCGCCTTTAGCCACAAAGGTCTCTGCGCTGACCCATTTAGAACTGTCCCCTTCAAACTCTTCTTTTGGTTTCCAGCCTTGCTCACGAGCACGATCTTCAATTGTAGAAGAGCTAGATTGTTCACCACCTTTCTCAAGTTGTTCAGTTTGTTCTCCGGGAATAGTCTCACCGGGAACCATCGTACCTGCATTCTGTTGATTTTCTTCAGCCATCTTTAGGCATCCTCTTCTGTAATTACTGCTAAAATATCTACATCATTTAAAATAAGGTACTTGATACCCTTATGTTCTATAGTCTTGCCTGCGTACTTCGCAAAAGAAACTAAATCTCCTTCTGAAAGAATAGAAGCATCTCTACCATAGTCTTTAAAACAGGTAGGACCAATTGAGATCACTGTGCCTAATTCAACGGCAGCCTGTTCACGCTTATCTAGTTCAATATGGATTCCAGCAGCTTTCGCTCTTTTAATAAGTTCATCTGCCTCTTCTACTTTACTAGGTAAAACTAATACTGTATGTAGCAATAATTTAATCACTTGATTCAAATTCCTCTAAGTATTTTACTGCATTTCTTAGCAGTATTACGTTATCTTTCATATGGCCTATGCCTATATTGCAATGGTTACACAATAGACCTCTTACTCTACCTGTAGTATGGCAATGATCTACTCTTGCTACATCTAGTGACGCTGCTTTATTATTAGAATAAAGTTCTAAATGTTTGCCACAAATAGCGCAAGATCCTTTTTGCTCTGAATATAGTTGCTCAAGCTGTTGTAAAGAAATTCCATAGTTTTGCTTTATACTGCGTTCTCTATTTTTTTCAGGATTTGCTTTATAATAAGCATCTCTAACAGCATTTAAACACTTCTTACAAGAGGCAGTAAAACCATCCTTAGTTCCTTTATTCTTTCTAAAGAGAGTTAGTTCTTTTGTCTCTTTACAAGAATAACAAACTTTAGTCATTCGTCAATGTCCTCAACTGTAATTTGCAGCATTTCTGCGTATGCCTTAATCATGCCTCGTACATAGCTATCAAAGATTGGATCGAGACCAGCCTGCCCTGCTAGGGTGTTCTTGCCGTCTTCAATTCGCATTTCACACGCTTCAAAGACTGCTTGTGTAATTGGCTCTGATTTCCAGAGGTAGAAGTCATCTTTTGAAATACTCATTATAATATCTCCATTATAAACTTGTTGCTCTTTCGGGCATTTTCACTTTTACTGAGTAATTGTAAATTATCCCAAACGTGTAATCCACATACATCTGGATGCTGTAAAGGAATAATATGATCTACTTCTAAACCAAAATATTGTGCCTCTTTATATACAGCTAATATATCACTTGTGTTAGCCCAAACAGGCTGTGCGCGCCGCACCTTTCTTCTTCTTAGTGAAAAGTAAGAGGCTAATTTAGGCTTATTTGCCTGTCTATATGAGTAACAAATCTTCTTGTACTGCTCTTGGTTATTCTCCAACCATTTCTTTTGAGAAAACCTAACTTTTTCTTTATTCGTTTTTGCCCATTGTTTTTTGTACTTAGAAATAGATTCTTTCAAGTCTATTGCTCTACATTTTGGACTACAGTATTGTTGATTAGGGCGAAACTTACTTAAAATAAAAGTTGTACAGCAGAATTTACATTTCTCCTGCTTGCTCACTTAGTTTCTTTACCTTTCTTAGTAGGTTGTTGTTTCATCTTTTGTGCATGAGACTCTGCGTTTTGTTGCATTGCTTGCCCATGCTTTTGTGCTGCTGTTGATGCTTGGATCATTCCTTCAAGTTCTTTGAATTTTAGATCCAGTTCTTTTGCTGCGGCAGTTAGTCTAGCTTTATCTTCTTCCGCTGCATTCTTAATTTGTGCTTGGGCATCTGCTAACATCATCTTGTGTTGGCCTTGTGCCTGTGAGAGATCCATCTTTTGTTGCATCTCTTGCATCTTCATTCCGTGTGCTTCTTGCTGCATCTGTCCTTGTTGCTGCATTAACTGGGCCTTTGGATCAGGTTGCTGTTGTGGTTGCTGAATAACGAACTGCTGTGCATTAGGAATCTCAAAAGCCTCTAGAAGATATGCAGTAACTTGCATAGGATCTAGTGTACCAAGAGACATAAGTTGCATAAGGTTTTGTGCCTTGGTCAACTTCTCCTGTGCCATTGTAGCCTGTGGATCAGCAGCAGGTACAATATCATTCTCAGGGCCAGCATAATCACTTTGTTCAATCTGCTCGTCGATAACCTCAATATATTGCTGTGGATTGAGATAACGATAATTCAGTTTGTAAAGTTTACGATACTCTTTAGTAAGGGCACGGAAGATACGCTTATAAACAGCCGTAAACACCTTCATGCCCTGCTCAATAGTCGCCATAGTGGTCGTAGCGGGCGTATTCTGTCCCGGCATTTTACCTACAAAGATCTCAGCTACAGAGGCCAGTTCTTTACCTGATTGAAGGAGGAACTGAAGTAGATTCATTAGAACTGGACTAGGTTCTTTGGTAGGAAGTGGGAAGATCTGTTTCTTAATATCATCCCCAGTAGCATTTACTGCTTTCCATTCTCCCGGAGTAAAGGTATTCTCCCCCATTCTAATACGAAGACCCTTACCGATGAAGCCACTCTGTAGGTTATTTAGAGTACCAGCATCAATCAGTTGGTTTACAAGAGTATCAGCACTCGCGTTAATGGAGCCAAGCAGGCGACCAAAGCCGATGTCATAGAAACCCCCATCTGGGTTAGGTACAAAGCTAAACTTAGTGTAGTGTTCAAAAGGAGTAATCTTGACAACCTTTTGTTTGTCATCCATAACCACGTCATCGCTTTGATATCGTGGAGTGATGCGGAGAACTTCTTTACTTTGCTTCTCAATAAGGATAACATATGGTTCTGCATAACCATCTTCATCTAGATCAAGGAATCCATGCTGTTCCAATAGTATATATGGAGTTGTTTCATCTTGATCTGGGTTTACAAACCCTTGTCTATCCTGCCTTTGCTCATCAGTGCTGTCAATTACTGGATCAGGTAGCTTACAATCCCTATAAATCCCTTGTAGTTGGCGTTCTTTTAGTTTCCGTTTGGAAATGGGGATGATTTCTGTCTTACGTTCAGCTTCTTCTAGGCTTTTTGCCCAGTAATTCACTACTAAATCAGTAGGAAAGACTAGTTTAGAGCAATTACGTTGAAGAGAACTATCCCAATAGGTCTTTTTGAAGGCTGTTCCAGTGATAGGAAGGACTAAAAGTAGTCTATCCATATCCTCTTCCCAGTCTTCCATCTCCTCAGTCACCTGATAAGACATATGGACACTAACTCTACGCGCTCTTTCGGCTTTCAACCCTTGCGGATCTGCCCCAATAGCGCGGCATTTGACCACTTTGTTGTCCGCAGGAACAAGAGAGGGATACGCACGAGCATTAAACTGCATTGCAGCAGTGGAGAGAAGAGGATACTTTACATTAGAAGCACCTTTCCAAGGAAATGTCTTCTCGTCTACAATTTGTAAAGCTAGTTTAGTCCATTTCTCAAGATCTTTTTCCCAAACAGAACGGGATTTAAGATCAGATTCATAACCATCAAAGACAGTTGTACCGATCTTCTTTAGATCTTCTTCTTTTAGATCGTCTGCAATATTGTTAGAATCAATTAGATTAGTTAGTTTCATCAGTATCCCGTCACGGCGGAGCGGCCTTGGTGGCGATCTCCTGTTTCATTCAATTCTTCTTGATATCTTTCTTCTTCAGCTTCCTCTTCAGTAGGAGCTTCAATGATCTTATCAATCAAAAGACCAAGGTAGGAAAGAGCATCTACTTGGTCATCATGTCTCCCTCGTGGGAAGTTTAGAGCCTCGTCTTCTAGATCTTGATACCAATCAGCACCTTTATCAAACTTAACCCCTCCAGCTCGCATACGAGCACGTATGCTCTGTGCTCTACTGAGTTTATCTGTCTTATGTGGTTTCATCATTACTAGATTGATGAAGGTGTTACTCTCAATCATTGCTCTATTGATATAGGGACCAAGGGATTTACTCACTTGCATCTCTTCAATACCAAAGGCAATTGGGTTGTAAACCTTTTGAAGACCAATCATTGTGTTGACAATCTCTTCACCATCCATCCGTGCTCGAATTACGTTACGGATGTGTAGAATCCCGGCTTCGTCCATTCCCCCGACTTTGAATACTGTGTAGTCAGCTCTATCCTTGTCGGAGATAGCAAAGTCACCAGTAATGTAATAGTTAAGAAGCTTCTTTTTATCCTCTGCTGTTTCGGGGAGAAAATCAGACCGTTTAAAGAACGCAGTACTCTCATCAATTGGAATGTTAAGAAACTCCTGAGAATACTTATCTGATAGACCACGTTGCGCATATTCATCCTTAACCTGTTTAAGTTTATCTTTATCCCATCTATCAGGCCATAGGATGTGTTTGAAATCATCGCTATGCGCTCTGTATTTAACACTATGCCAGAACCCCGCATACTTCTCTTTGTACATCTTAAGAGGTTCTTCAACAACATAGATACCTCCCTGCTTTGGCATAAGCTGTTCAAGCATACTGTCTTGGTGGAGAATGGTTCCTACGTAGCGGATAATACCATTCTCAGACAGAGCAGGGATAAGAGCACCGTAGAACCAACGACGGAACTTATCTCTCCGCTCTTTATTCATTACCTGCTCATCGCTCTCCATATCATCAAGAACCATAATGTCAGGACGTTTACCATTCCAGAGTAGACCCCGAAGTTTCTGCTCCGAGCCTTTAGCAATGATACGGAACTTGTGCCCATCTTCTGTTGCTACGATAATGTCTGTCTCTGTTTCCTTTTCAAACTCAACGATACCTTTCTCGTTACGCTTGATGTGGAACAGGTTAATAATATCTTCGTTCTCTTGAAGAGTCTGCTTAATCTGTCCAAGGAACATACTGGCTTGGAATTCAGAGTCAGATACAATGACGCCGAATGAGCGTTCTCTAAATAGGAAGGCAGCTAATGTATAAGAGAGTGTAATGCTAGTAGATTTAGCATGTCCACGGGGGGCAGCAATAGCAACATACCTAGCATCAGAGCAACACAGTTCCCACATCTCTTCATGGAAGGGTGGAATAGCCTTAGAACCGTCGAACCCTTTCACCAAACAGCTCCCCACAAGTCCTTTAACCAAATCTTTTGTGAGTAGCTTATCTGCCATTCTTATCTACCTCTTTTAAACATCTTGGCGAGTCCGCCATTGGCTATTGGTTTCTGCTTTCGCTTTGCTTCTTTCTCAAGGTTAGTCTTTGCAGACACAACCCGAACATTACTCTTATCTTTAGATCCACCAGAAACAAGTTCTTTCTTATGGTCTGCCTGTCTGGGGTCTCCTACCTTAAGTCCTGCCTCAGATCTAGCTTTGTTCCTCGCAGCACGATCCTTGACACGAGTAGGTTTCTTTTTCTTTTCCCAAGCCAGTTCACGGTCGTACTGGCGGACGCCGTTCTTCTGAAAAGGCATTATTTAATCTTAGCTACAGCAGCATCATAAGCTGATTTAAGAGCAGCTAGTTTAGCTTCATACTCTTTCTTAAGAACGCCAGATTTGTAATCTTTGTATAACGAAGTGCCAATCATTGTGAAAATAAAGACTGCACCAGCTAGAATAATCAATTCACCAACCATTTACGTTTCCTTTTCAAAAGTTATTTCTTGTCCAAGTTGTTCAAAGACTTCTTCAGCCTCTCCTTCAACAACTGTTTTTACATCATCAACATCTTTATGCTCTTTACCAGTAGCAAACTTTGAGAACTCACGAGCAAGCATTACAAGATGATCTGCGGTAATGGCTTGCTTCTGTTCTTCCTTGCCCTTCTGCACTTTGGCAAGAAGGGTCTTCTTATCAATCATATCACCAGCTACTTTCTGTACGTCGCGTAGCTTGGCAGGGACTCGTCTGATCTCCCCCGTCCGGGGGTCATACATATACTCCCCATTCTCAATACGATCTACAACAGCATCCAGAGCCTTGTCCATCACTTTTGTAAGTTTGGCATCAAGCTGAATGTTCTCACTATCCTTGATCTCCTGCATCTTCTCCTTCCACCAGTCCTGCTTACGCCAAGTGTTGATGGTCTGTTCTGGGATCTTTGTGATAGCTGCTGTATATGCCTGACTACCTGTGGCAAGGAAGGTGGTAAGGGCTTTCATACGATAGCTCTCCGGCCACGTACCTCTTTCCCCCGTCCCTGTCTTTGGGTCAAATGCTTTTGTCTTCTTGTTGCGAATATAAACGAGTCTTCCCGTAGAGCTATCCTTCTTTCTTTAAATGGAGCCGGATACACGGAATCGAACCTGTAACCTGATGCTTACAATGCACCAGCTCTGCCACTGAGCTAATCCGGCGATGTGGGTGAGGCCAATTTGTTACACGCGCAGCCTCTCCGCTGTGTTTTAGGTACGAGGGAGGTTTCCCTCTACGTGCCTTCAGTCCCGTAGGACTCCTATCTTTATTCCCAAGGAAGAGCTTCTTGTTTCACCTTGAGATCTTCTTTAAGATCCTCAATACGAAGCCTTACTTCCTTTGGTTTCTTTACTTCTTTAATATACTCATCTGCATTAGCATAGAAGTTGTGCAGATTTGACTGCTTCATTAGATCGTCTGTAGTGAGGCCAAGTTCTTGTCGGTCTGTACTAGACCAGAACTTATCTCCATTATCTAACCAAATACCAATATTCTCGTAACTAACTGAACTCATATGTTGTATCTCCAAAACTACATTATAGCATCTTTTATCCCTTTGTCAAGCATTTTTTAAAAATAAATTTTATTTCAGATTTCTCTTGACTTTGGATAGTTATATGCTATAATGTTTTCTTGTGGGGGTACGAAATGATTCCTTCTCCTAACTAGGAAATCTCATGGATGAAAAGAAACAAGCAGCACTTGAGTATCTGATTCATCGTAAGCTGCTTACAGCAGATGAGTTTAAGTCTCTCAAACCGCATGAAATCTTTAAGGCTGTAAAGGCTAAAAGAAAGCATCAACTGAAAGAGCTAGAATTACTAGCTACTAAAGCACTAGTTGGACAAATCTAAGTTATACCAATATAAATTATCTCTTTTTGGACGCCGCGTAATAACCGGCTAGGGTTCAGAGATAATACCTGCTACACCTGCATGGCCTCAGACAAGATTAACAATCCCTGATGTAAGTTCCATGCGTGGTATCCTGAAGGTTTGAAATCAGGATGAGAACGGATGACGGGTGATATAAGTCGCGTCTAGCGACGCTTCGCTCTGATCTGGACTAGGTTAGTCTACCTCTATAGAGTTCTTCTTAAATGTGGAGATATATAGGGTTAGTCTAACTACGTCTGGAATCAGGGTGATCTATATATAGAATATAAGAAGCATGGAAGAGCTGCGGGATGTGCTACCAAGCACAAGGGCAAGGCCCGTTCCCGCCAGTTTGTTCCAGTACCCTACCCTTATTTCTAAAAATATATATTAGCGTAGTAAACCCATAGTCTCACTAATATAAACAAACAGCTTTTCCCCCCACCCCCTCTCAGTCCTACCTATCTCTTCTCCCTCTATCTTCTTCTATCTCCTGCTATCTTACCTGATAATACAATATCTATATGTAGTATTTATTTGTTTGTCTTCTCCTCACCCTACTTGACCGGTCGGTCTAGTCATCATACACATCAATGGGATACACAATGTCATCTCAATCCTAGCCCTTTAATTCTTCACTCCCTTATCTACCTACCTATTTCTATTTATCTCTTCTCACAATGGCTGTAATACAGCCTAAACACCACATCCCTCTCGCCTATCGGCTCGGCTACCACGTCAGCACGACGCGGGGCCGCTCCTTCGTCGCTTGCTACCCGCTGTGCTTCCTTATCTGGTATCTACTACTGAAAGTCCAATGGTCTCAAAGCTACGAGAATTATCAAGAGTACATCTCCTTAGATCTCCTTTCATCTTCTTCTAACTCCTAGCTTCTACCTATTTACTTACTGCTCATCTAGCGCAGATGTCCCGCCTTCGGCGGCTGCGCTCTTGACAATCCTCTTCGCCCTTTGAGCTATGCGACTTGCAGTAGCAGAAAGCTGCTGCTCTTTCAATTAAAGGAGCTACATCATGGAACTAATCTTCACAGCTTTTCTCTTTTTTGTTTGTATTGATCTTCTAATCCTTCTCGCTTTTGGATTAGTTATGGGTATTGAGAAGTATAATGAATGGAGATCTAAATGAAAGCATATCCTAAACACATCCGCTTTAACAGGTGGGCTCGCTCACCGCTTCGCTGATTCACATTGATGGGAGGCATCGCATCTGCACTAATGTACATTCAAACCACACAGACAACGTGCATCTACAAACAACGGTAACTGTTCTACTGATAAGGTCGGTCATGCACGGACCTTATCGGGAGCATAGTGCTCCACTTAACCAAACCTCATCAAAAGGAAATCAAAATGAAACTTCGCAACTCTCTGACCATCGCTGAAACCAAAGACATCCTGTGTGCAGAGCACGCAGCCCGGCTGTTCATTGCTGAATGCTGGTGGGCTGTCGTTCCTAACAAAGAGGGCAGCTTCGCGCACGACGGCAACGCACAACCCTTCTGGGCACTGATTAACGCTACTCTTGAACTGGGTATGCCTCTTGGTTACGAGAAGATCGAGAATCATCTGCGCAAGCTGTCCAACGTACCACACAGTGACCCGGAGAAGGTTCTTCGCAACCTCATTAAGCCCCAACCTCGTGCTACTCTCCCTGACATGCGCATCATCGAAGCACGTGCCAAGTACATCATTAACGCTAACCCACAACAGATGTACGACGAAGCAAAGGCACAGTACGACGCAGAGGTCGAAGCTGAGCACGAGCGCATCAACGCTACAATCAAGGATATCATGAAACAACGTCCTGTTGCTGGTGACGAACCCTTTGAAACAATCACCAAACTCGGTGCATTCAATGAAGAGACAGGCGAGTACGACGAGTACGAAGTTGTGCTCGGTGAATGGGAAATCCCCATTGATCGCATCATTGAATTCGGTGAGCGTCAACTGAAGTTCATGGCAAGCAACAAGCGCATCCCGGATGTTATCTTCGGTGCCGAGAATGCCTTGTGGGAAGGGGAACTGGACGTTCTGAAGCACATCGTGCAGCAACGCGAAAACGAAGGTGCCGGTGAGCAAAGCCGGGAGATTGACGAGGCTCTCCTCGATGCAGGTGGTATGCAAGCAGGTAGTAATTCCGGTAAGTAAGAGAAAGTAGGTTCAAGGGGACACAAGCACCACGTCCCCTTCGACATACACTCTCACACAGACCGCTTAGGCCGTATCCAACGGGTCGGTCATCTAGAGGCCGGGGAACAGGCCCATCATACTATAAGGATGCAACTTATATGCTTAAATATATATGGAGAAGCATTAAGTCTATCTGGTGGATAAGGCATTCGTGCCGAATTTGGTATATCTTTACTATACTCATTATCCTAGATCAAACAACACGCGCATGGTGAAAGGGATATCATAGGGTTCTTCTAAAGCCTTGTTTCAGGTTCAAATCCTGATGCGCGTACCAAACAACAGTCGGGTTGCTTACGCTCCCAAAATACCCCAAAAAAGGAAAACAAATGATATGCCCTAAATGCACTTCAAACTTAGAAGGTGGCCTTGTCTTTGACACTTTCATGGAGCAGTATAATGATGAAGCAAAAGCTCTTGAGGTAGCATCAATGTATGGTGCCACTAAAACTACAGGGCATTGGGGGAGGGAAATCGGTATTTACGATATGGAAAAAGATCGAACAGTTAGCTGGCGTTGCCCTGATTGTGGACATGAATGGGATAGATAATGAAAATCCGTCCAATCCTAACCGCTCGTTGCTACGACAGAAAAGAAAGACTTCTTTCTTCTGCTACAAATTCCTACCATAAGACGCATCCTCTTCAATCATACTTTGCAAGTAAAGTAGGACAACCAGCAAAAGTATATCTTCATGCAGAGATCGCAGCAATCATTAAGGCAGGAGATAAACAAATATATAAGATTGTGATTACAAGACATAATCCAAAAACACACAAAGCACTAAATGCTAAACCTTGTCCTATCTGCCAAGAGGCAATCAAAGCTTTTGGTATAGAGGTAGTCTCATTCACAACAGGAGAATAGAAATGGCTAAAATTATTTGTAACTGTAATAGTGGAACTAAAACCACTAAAGAGGTAAAATGAAATGCTCTCAACGTGGCTATTTATTATCTTCTTTAGTCAATGGCAAGCACAAGTAATTGAAATGTCGTCTGAACTATCTTGCCAACAATTAAAGGAATTTACAGACAAAGAGATTGATAAGAATCCAAATCTAAAAGGTAAGATTGCAACTATGTGTTTTAAAAATATGGGTAAAAGGACAAAGGAATCATGATGGATCTCGTAATCAAGAAATTGAATCATAACACCATTGACGCGTTCATCGGGACTGGGTGGGAGAACTGGTCTCGCTGGAAGATTAAATTCGGAAAAGAAAAGAATGAACTATTCCAAGTCAAAGGAATCAGATTCCCACAATCAAAGATCTCTGAATTGGTTTCTAAATACAACACTAAATAATAGCATGCGTATTCTATACGTATTCTTTATTTCATTTCTTCTTATTCTACTTAGTAAGGTATAACAGATATGCCAAATCCAAATAAAATTCCAGTCGATATTAATCCTGATGATATGCGGCGGATAGATCCTGTACTTCCACGCCCTGTTCCCGACGATGTTGGAAACTTCATGCTAATAGATGAAGTGGCAGAACAATTTGTACAAGAAAAAGCTGCTCTACCTAAATACGAAATCTTCTGGGGTGGGGCAGACGTAGATCCATCCTTCTACAACAGAGACCGTAGTCAAATGTGTGGTCGATCTGACATTGATAAAGACACACGAGATCGTACTCTAATGAAAGAACGGATTAAGCAGGGCATTCCAATCATTGGTATCTGTCGTGGAGCACAGCTCCTTAATGTAGTCAATGGGGGTATTCTAGTCCAGCATATTGATGGACATGCTATTGGCAGAGAACATCTGTGTACTGAAGTAAAAACAGGTAAAATAATGTCTGTATCCAGTACTCACCATCAAATGATGATTGCTCATCAAGACGGACAGATTCTCTTTAAAGATTACGGCGGAGCAGATGGAGTACATTGGGATAATGTAAATGAAAAGTTCTTTTACAATTACGTAATAGAAGTAGTCTACTATCCTAAGACCAAATCACTCTGTATTCAACCACACCCTGAATGGATGAAACAATTCTCTCCTTTTGTAAACTGGATTAACGAGTTCATTAAACAAGAATGGGATCTTGATCCTATCAATTTCGCAGCAGAAGAAGCTGCCTTTCTTCGGAGATAACCATGGCTTACACTTTGGGAAGCGATCCAGAGTTCTTCATCACTGACAAACAAGGCCGTCTTAAATCTATCATTGGTCTTCTTGGAGGTACAAAGGAGCAACCACGATGGATTGACGACTTCGGTGAGTTTAAAGTGCAAGAAGATAACGTAGCAGCAGAGTACAATATCCCTGCATCCTACACTCGTGAACAGTTCATCGAGCATATCCTCTGGCCACAGAAAGTAATTGCTAATCTTATTGGCACAGACAAGTACACACTATCCAACCTAGCTAGCGCATCCTTTCCACAGGAAGAACTGCTTGATCCAAAAGCGCAAGAATTCGGATGCGATCCTGACTACAATGCATGGACAGGACAGATCAACAACAAACCAGAGTGCGCTGACCTAACCTTCCGCACAGCAGGCGGCCATGTACACATTGGACTAGAAGATAAAGACCCTTGGAATATTCTACGCACCATTCGTAACATGGATAAATTTGTAGGTGTATGGTCTGTACTAGTGGATGAAGATAACAAACGGCGTAAACTATATGGAAAGGCAGGTGCCTTTCGGCCACAGCCTCATGGCTGTGAGTATCGCACTCTATCTAACTTCTGGATCTTTGATCGTGATCTGATTGGTGAGGTGTGGGACAGGACACAAGCGGCGGTCGGTCATAACAATGACCTCATCGACGACAACAGCGGCGAAGCCACCATGATCCAACACATCATCAACACAGGCGACAAAGTAACAGCACGATCCTACCTAAAAACACAAGGACTTCTATAATGTTGCAACAAATAGCTGATCTTGTAGAATTTGATTTGAATAGATTCTCTGAAGGACAAGTACTTGAAGACTTTAACCATAAGTTCCCTAATTCAATTCTTAAAATTGACGGGACTTATCTCAAAGTATCTCATCTAGAAAAACAAGCCAAAGGGCTTATTCTCTATGCTTTTGATAAAGAAGGTAATGAGATTCCTATTAAAGCTCTGACAACTATTGAGAAAGTTCTACCAAAGACAGGGCTGTATGCTTCAGACTATGGCTTACTCTATCTTAATCGAAAACCTAAACGCCAATGGATTAAAAGCCTAAGCATTGGGAATAATTATGAAACGCATATTTTAGTAAATGCAAAGAAAGAAAATAGTCCTAATATACGGAACACAGTATTAGTAAACAATGCAAAGTATGCCAAAGAAACTATTATCTACAAAGATATTGTTTATCTACATTGGTTAAACGTTGGTAAAGTATTTGGTGATATTATCCACGTAACTAATAAGAAATTCATTGAGGAAATCAAAGAGCTATGGAACCCACAGTATCAGATTATTTTGGATGTAAACCACCCGCTGCCAAAGGTAGAAAAACTAATCTTGGATTGGTAGTTGGCATTGAAGTAGAACTAGAAAAAGTACTCCTTATAAGGCATCCTAATGGATGGAAACAAGAAGCAGATGGTTCCCTAAAAGATAATGGTATTGAATATACTTTACCAGTATGGAATAATCATGCTGAAGAGTGGCTTAATGAACTATTTAGTTGTTTTGATAGAGCAGAAGGCAGTCCACGATGTAGTGTACATATCCATGCTAACATTACTGACTTTACCCTTGAACAAGTAAAAGCATTAATTCTTCTTTATACTATCTTTGAACGGCCTCTCTATCGCTTTAGTGGAAAGCGTTGGAACAATATTTATTGTGTTCCAGTACAAACATGGGCTGTAGGAATTGACTTAGATATCTATTCTTTTAATGACATCAGGCAAATATTCCCTAAATACAGCGGTATTAATATATTCCCTGATCTAAATAAACGAGAAGGCGTTCTAGGTACGATTGAGTTTCGTCAAATGACAGGCACCAAGAATGTAATGTACATCAAGACTTGGATTGACATCATTGCTAGTCTAGTTAAATATGCACAAACACAAGATTACACAGGATTAAAAGAACGAATCTCAAACATGAGAATGACATCACAGTACTGGGAGTTATTCAAAGAAGTCTTTAAAGACAAAGCACCCGCTCTTAACTATAGTGACTTTGATAAGGATGTTGAACAAGGTATCACCTTCGCTAAACTAATTACTGGGAATTAATATGACAGACGAAAATAAACTAATAGCCCTTGAGAAAATTAAAGAGACAGTACTTTCTTGGCAAACCTTAATCTATAAACAAAATATTGAATTATCACGATGCTGGCCTGAATCAGCATTGGAAGCTTTACGTATTCTTTTTCCAAAGGGAATTAACTAATATGTGTGGACTTATCAGCATTATTCGTAAAAACAGTAAGCAATCTCTATATAAAAACCACACAGATGTGTTTAAACAAATGCTTTACGCTGACGCTCTTCGTGGTTGGGATAGCACAGGTATTGCATCAATCCGTATGAACGGACAAGTACATATTACCAAAGATGCATGTCCTCCTGCTTCTCTATTCCATAGACATCCAGATCATGGATGGATTCATGGGAATCAAGCATTGATTGGACATAATCGCTTTGCAACTAAAGGCAAAACAAATAAAGAGAATGCTCATCCATTCCAAGAAGAACACATTACCCTAGTACACAATGGCACATTACACTTTCATCATCATCTAAAGAATGTAGAAGTAGATAGCCATGCTATTACTCACAGCATTGCAGAACGGGGTGCTAAAGAAACATTAGAAATGTTAAACGGAGCCTTTGCTCTTATCTGGTATGATTCACAAACTAATCTAATTCACGCTGCACGTAATAACGAACGGCCTCTACATCTACTAGAGACAGAAGATCTATTTATTCTTTCTAGTGAGCGTATGCTCGCGGAATGGATCTGTGCTCGTAATGATCAGAAGATTAAGAAATCACAACTACTTACTAGCGGTCTTATCTATACATTTAAAACTAATCGTAAAGATGTGAGATATGCAGATACAGAACGATTCCAGATATTCACATACAAAGCACCACAAGCTACGCCTCCTCTACAACTTCCAAAGAAAGAAACTGTAGATGTAAAAACAGGAGAAGTACTTCCTTTCCCGAATCACAAGGTAATACCTAAGATCCAGCCTTATGCAGACAAAGAAGACTTTGAAGGACTAGAAGTAGGACAATGTATTGATGTTCTTGTATTCAAGCAACAAGATCTAAACTATTCTTGCTTTGGTCTAGGCAAACATCGTTGGTTTGCGGATAGCATTGACTATCCAAATCTAATGATAGAAATATACACAGACAGCAATGAAAACTTTGAAGGGTGCTCTGTTAATATCAAGATTAATCGGTTATACTATAGCCCCGGAATGAAAAAGAACTTCCTTATCGGAGAGAACCCAATCATTCCTCAAAAAAAAACCGCAGACGAGAACGGCCCTATGCGAACCAGCAATGGAATCGAACTTACTGACCAAGTTATTGAACTATGTAAAGACAAGTGTTGCGAAGGTTGTACAATTGAATTTAGTGTAGAAGCAGGCATGACACTACAACCTACCGTTGTCAATGGGCATACATATAACTATCGTTACACTTGTCCAGATTGCACAGACTACTACAACATCATGGGGAAAACTAAATGAGAAAGAAACGCCAATCTAGACTGATTATCTGGGCTGCTAAAGGCATGTTTAAATCAGCCAGAAAGCTAGCCACGGCCTTGAAACCAGAAACAGAACGTAAGGTACTAATCGTTAGATCAAACAGCCTCAGATTCAAGCCACGAACTACAGATGTAATTGTTAACTGGGGTAATAGCAATCTCGCAGATTGGGATGAATTTTTATATAGTGTTCCACTTAATGATTGTCAGTATGTACAAACTGCTGTAAACAAACTTAAAACATTCCAAGCACTGTTTGGTAAATGCAGCATCCCACAGTGGACTACTGATCCAGCAGTATGCTACGAATGGCTTACTGAAAAGTACGAAGTACAAGCTCTTGCTCGTAAAACATTAACTGGGTTCGGTGGAGATGGTATCGAAGAAATTATGGGAGGTACAGAGTATGGCCCAGAAGGCAATGCTTTCCCACGAGCCCCTCTCTACGTACAATACAAGAAAAAGAAAAAAGAATTCCGTGTACATGTATTCAAAGGAGAAGTAATTGACGTTACCCAAAAGAAAAAGAGAAAAGACTTCGACGTAGAAGTCAACACCAAGATCCGTAACTACGCAAACGGATGGGTCTACTGCCGAGAAGACATTGTGGAACCTAACGATCTCAGAGAGCAAGCTATTCGAGCTGTTCAATCCCTTGGTCTGGACTTCGGTGCGGTAGATTGTATTTGGAACGAGAAAGAGAACAAGACCTATATCTTGGAGGCGAATACCGCGCCGGGTCTTGAAGGGTCTACCATCGAAGCATATAAGAATGCAATCTTGAAAGAAATAAAATAAACATAAATATTGTTTGACAATAACAAATAGTATGCTATAATGATTCTTTAACAGGAGTCATTATGGAAACAAAACACTGTAACAAATGTAACACAATATTACCTATATCACACTTCTTTAAACGAAGTGATAGAAAGGACTTACGTTCTATTTGTAAGAAATGCCACGGCCAAGTCCCAGATAAAGTCTGCCCAATATGCAATACTATCCATACCGGATATAGTAATGGAAGAAAAAGCAATGTCTGTAGTACTTGTTATCCCAAATATAGACAAGCATACAATCTTCTACATGCAGCAGAATATAGAGCAAAGAAAAAGAATCTAGAGTTTAGCCTAACAATTGGATGGGTACTAGAAAGATTTACTTTCTGTCCAAAGACAGGCATACCTTTTACATATCTAGATAACGGAAACAACTATAGCAATAGAAAAGTATCTACTCCTTCTATAGATAAGATAGATCCATCTAAAGGATATACACAAGATAATTGTCAAATCGTTTGTTGGTGGTACAATGTAAGCAAGCAACAATTTACTGAACAGGAAGTATACAGTCTATGCAAAGCCGTAGTCACTTCTTACGACACGAACAATGTCCTGCCTGTGCAGCAAATGGCAGAGACAGAAAGAAAAATAACTTAGGAGTATACTCAGATGGAGGAACTTACTGTTATAGTTGTGGTTTTAGTAGTGCTGGAAGTACTACTAATAAGCTACGCAATATGGCACATCGAGCAACAAAGGAAATACCTGCTCTCCCTGAAGACATCACTAACAAACTTGGACGAGAAGCCTACGAATGGCTGCTGCAATACTTCGAGCCAAAAGACTTCCCCAAGTGTCTGTATAGTTCATCAGAACGGAAACTCTATTTCATGCTCGAAGGCGGAGCCTTCCAATACCGATACTTCGGGGACAACAAGGACCACCCTAAATGGGTAGGATATGGAATTAATGATTCGCTTATTCATATTGTTGGTAATGTATCTTCTACTAGCATTGTACTTGTAGAGGACTTAATCAGTGCGGTGAAGGTCGGTCATCATACACCAACCCTCTGCCTATTCGGAAGTAATATCAGTCTCAAAAGACTAGCTACACTTAAACTACTAGGCTATAATGAAGTAATTATCTGGCTAGATTGGGATAAAAAGGAATATGCAATAAAGGCAGCACAACTCGCACAAAGCATTGGCCTTACGGCCCGTGTTATCCATACTAAACTAGATCCAAAAGAGTATACATATCTTGAAATAGAAAGGATTTTATATGCACATCCTTGAAGAATGGAGATTACGTGATATTGAACAAAAAGCTGAGAGAGCTACAAGTAGACTTTGGGAATTGGACACGCTTAAAAACGATGTGGCTAATCTGGAACATACCTTGCGGGAAACTCGCTCCGTACTTGATGAACTACGCAATGAAATCCAAAGGCAAGAAATTAAATTAAATGAATTCTATCTGCGAGTGTCTTTCAAAAATGAAGCTATATGAACTACATCGAGGTGAATGCTTTACACTAGCTGAAGAACCACAGGTTCCTCCTGCCCATATTCCAGTAGGAAGGAATATGAACATCATGTATATGCTTAGCAATATTGATGGAATGTATAGTTATTGTACAGATAACGAAAAGAATGTGTATCACTTTGCAGCATGGACTGAGGTAAATCCCGTGGAATGAACTATCTTTATCTTATTCGACAACTATTTATCTATAACAAGTATTTAAAATACCGACACCACATTAAGATTGAGAAAGACCAGAAAGAGATCTATTATCTCTTCAAAGCTTTGGATCAACTCATGGAGAAGTTCCAAAAGGATATCTCCTTTGAAGACTATGCTCTATGGGTACAGGTTAATCTTGGTAATGACTACGCACAGTATATCCAACTGTTAAAGGAAACCAATACTGATGAAACGATTCTGGAAGCCTCGCTCAATGAGATCAAAACCAGATCTGTACTCTACGAACTCGCAAGTGCTGCGCTTGCCGGATCTGAGGGTAAGAAAACGGTGGAAGATATACTACAACTTGTGGAGCAACTTACACAAGAAAAAGAACAGGCCAATAACGATCCGTTCGTTTCTACTTCTCTGAGTGAATTATATGACGACGCATACAAACATCAGGGTCTCCGCTGGAGACTTAGCAGTCTTAATCAGAGCCTTGGGAGCCTACGAGGAGGTGATTTTGGGTTTATCTTCGCAAGACCCGAAACCGGCAAAACTACTTTCTTGGCGGACCAAAGCACGTATTTTACGGAACAACTTGATGATACAGATGGTCCGGGACTTTGGTTCAACAACGAAGAACAACACAAGAAAGTAATGCTTCGCTGTATCCAAGCAGCACTTGGTGTTACCATGCAAGAGATTGCAAAAGATATCCGTGGTTACGAAGAACAATATAAACGTATAACTAAAGATAAACTTAAACTTCCTAACTTTGATACCACTCACAAACGAGAAATGGAAGCATTATGTAAGGATGTAAAACCATCCTTCATTATCATTGACCAAGTATCCAAGGTACGCGGATTCAACAACGACAGAGAAGATCTACGACTAGGTGCAGCATTTGAATGGGCACGGGATCTAGCAAAAGAATTTGATTGCCCTGTAATTGGTGTCAATCAAGCAGATGGTAGTGGTGAAGGTAAGAAGTATCTTGATATGAGTAACGTAGCAAACAGTAAGACAGCAGTTCAAGCAGAAGCAGACTTTATTCTAGGTATTGGGAAATCAAATGACCAAGGATTTGAATTGATTAGACACTTTAATATCAGTAAAAATAAACTCGCCGGAGACGAATCATCTGACCCTAGTAAACGACACGCCAAATGGGATGCTCTTATCCAACCAGATATTGCTAGATTTCGTGATTTGTAGTTGACATTTCAGGTTGAATACTATATAATGATTTCTTTTAAGGAGGTCATTATGACAAAAAAGGAACGACAGGCAATCGCGGCAAAGAAATGGTATGAGAAAAACAAAGAAAAGATTTCTGCCCAAAGAAAAGGGAATAGATCTGAAGAATATAAATCATATTATGAACGAAACAAAGAGTATTTTAATTTAAAGGCAAAAGAATGGCAAAAGAATAATCCAGAAAAGTGGAAAGAAATCCAAAGAAAATGTAAACAAGGAAATCCACAAAGATCTTTGTATAATAAAGCCAAAGGAAGATGTAAACAATCTGGATTAGAATTTACTATTACTAAAGAAGATATAATTATACCAGAGTATTGTCCATTACTAAAAGTAAAACTAGATTCTTGGGGACACAAAGATTACTGTCCTTCTTTAGATCGTATTGATAATACAAAAGGATATACTAAAGAAAACATTTGGGTAATTTCCTTCTTAGCTAATCGAATGAAAAACAGTGCAACAAAGGAAGAACTTCTGCAATTCGCAGAATCTATTTTAACTTTACATAGGGATCTGTAAATGGCATACATTGATTATTACCAACTAGATAAGAATAATAAAGTAGTAAAAGAGCATACTACTAGAGCTTGCTTCTATGAGATTACTCAAAATAATACAAATCTACATGAAGACTGCCAATATATTCTATTCGACTTTGGAAAGAAACAAACAGTCTCAAATGAAGAAGCACGGCAATACTTTTTATTCCTTAAATCTATTCCAGAATTCAAAGAGCTTATGCCAAAGAACTGTAAAGTTATGGCAGAAACTGGTAACTTTAAGATTGATCTGCATAAGTTTAATGGAACTAAGATCTTCACCATGCTTACTCTTATTCGAGCAGTAGTGGAAGACCCAAAGATTGTACGTGCAGTACTACAGTTTGATCGTAAGTTTAAGTATAGTATCTCTAACTTCTCTATTCTTAAAATGTGTGGTTCTGTCTATCAATCAAACAGTAATCATTGGATTACTATGCAGGTAAACAAACATCATCTAGACAAGATGTTTTATACAAAAGAGTACTGGAATAGTGATCTCCCTTGCATTGATACTGGTCTTGGTAAAAATATCTTTAATACCTTTACCTTTGCTGATGAAGGATTTGCAGTAAAGAATCCAGTAAGAGAGACTGATATTAAAGCAGTACGAGAAGAGAAAAACAAACCAAAGAAAGCAGCAGTTAGACAGAAGATGTACGATACTACTTACTTACAACTAGGATTCTAATATGACTTTAACTGATTGGGGTTGGTTTATTGTAGGCTGTATTCTTGGTTATCTTTTAGTGAAAGGATTTATGTAATGCTTACTTTTGACATCCCGATTAACATCCGTGTTAATGCAGAGACAGAACAACAAGCAGAAGACCTTGTAGAGAACTTTATGCTAGGGCTACACAAAGGCCCAGCCCTAACTGACCCCTTTATTACTTGGGACTTCATTGAGTTTGTAAGTGAGGATGAGCCAGATAGTGAATTCTTTATGGGAAGCTAATTATGATGAAGGACACCTTTAACTATCTCCAAATCCCAGAAGAATTATACCAAGAAGTAGCTCTTACTGGTAGCTCATACATATGTAACCCACCAGTGACAGATACAGACATTGACTATACTCTTTACAGCCATAACTGGGATAAGTTGGATGATTGGTGTGAACAGAATTATTTTAAAACTAATTGGGAAGACTATGCTATAGATGAGTTTAGATCGTACAAACGAGGAGTAATTAATTTGATTGTAACTAATGATGCTACATTCTATAAACGATTCGTAAAGGCAACAGAATTAGCAAAGCAATTAAATCTTCTAGATAAGCAACAACGAATTGATCTCTTTGATTTTGTAATGTATGAATCTAATATCCAAGCGTAAACCAAATGAATTTGATTTCCTTTGACGTAAATAATACTTGACAGGATCTCCTTAATTCTGGCATAATCTTACCTTTAATAGAGGAGAACCTATGCCGTACAAAGATCCAAAAGTATTACAAGAATATAAAAATAGATGGAGAAGAGAGCAACGTCTTAAGAGGGGGCTACAGAAACAAGGGCGTAAGCCTCTTACTGAAGAAGAGAAAGTAATCTCTGCTGAGAAAAAGAAAGTGTATCGTAGAACATGGCAAAAAGAATACAATAAGTACAATCCAGAAAAGAGATTACTATGGGCTGCTAAAAAAAGAGCAAAAGAAAAAGGACTTCTTTTTAATATAGAAGAAACAGATATTATTGTTCCAATAGAATGTCCCTTCTTGCATATACCATTAGTTAATACTAGGCCCAGAGGAGACTCTCGTAGAGACATTGCTTCCTTAGATCGTATTGATCCAACCAAAGGATACATAAAAGGTAATGTACAAGTTATCTCTTGGTTAGCAAACTCGATGAAACAAAACGCAACACCAGAAGAGTTAATTGCTTTTGCAGAAGAGGTACTTAAAAGATATAAACCATGAACTTAATTTCTTTCGATACGGAATGCAGCATTATCAACAATGGCGACGCATACCATCCCGACAATAGATTAGTACAAGTAGGTATATTTGAAGGAGAAAACTACTCTACTTACTATAAAGAAGAGATTAATCCTGAATGGCTTAAAATTGTATTACATACAGGTATACTTGTAGGTGCTAATCTTAAGTTTGATCTTGCTTGGATGGAACGGATTGGGATTGATACACGCAAGGTAAAAGTATACGATGTACAAATTGCTGAGTTCCTAATTACAAACCAGACAAAGGCTTTTCCCTCTCTTAATGAAATGGCTGAGAAATATCTAGGCCAGCATAAGATAGACCAGATAAAAGCACAGTACTGGGATAATGGAGTGGACACTTGGTTTATTCCAGAAGAAGAACTAACTGCCTATCTCCGGGAAGACCTACGTCTTACCCTTGAAGTCTTCAAGCAACAAGAAGTAATTCTAAAAGAGACTGGTAAATGGAATCTGTTTAAGCTACAATGTCTGGATCTTGTAGTACTTAATAACATGGAATGGAATGGATTACCTTATGATAGAGAAAAGAGTTTAGAGAATGCAAAGGAATTAGAAGATGAGATTTCCAGAATGGTTGCAAACTTTAACCAATACACTGATTGTCCTACTTTTAACCCTGCTTCTGGGGATCATCTTTCTTGTCTTCTTTATGGTGGGACTATTAAGCACGAGTATCGTGTACCCATTGGTATTTATAAAACGGGGATCAAAGCAGGCCAACCAAGAAATAAGATCTTTGTGGAAGAATACCCCCAACCAAGACTAGTGGAACCTCTTCGTGGTAGTGAACTTAAGAAAGAAGGATATTGGTCAGTTGATGAGCAGACATTATCCAGCCTTAAACCGAGAACAAAGGAAGTCAAGCAATTGATCTCCGACATACTAAGACTCAGCAAATTAGAAAAGCTTAAGGGAACTTACTACGAAGGACTACCAAAGATTATGGATGCACGAGGATGGGAGAACAACTTGCTTCATGGGAAATTCAATCAGTGCGTGGCGCGTACTGGCCGCCTGTCTTCTAGCCAGCCGAACCTTCAGAACTTTCCGCCAGAAGCGTTGTCATTATGTAGGAGTGAGTATGACTGATATTATAGATCGGCTTACAAATTCAGAAGAATATGCAATAGACGAAGCTATTCCACAAGTAGCCTATGATGCAGTAGAAGAATTAATTAGGCTTCGTAATATTGAGCACATTGTAAAGAAATATCTACAAGAGTGTATAGAAGATTATGAAGATCGTTGGATTACAAGAGAAACCCTACATAATATAACTAAAGAAAAGGAGGATACCTGTGCTCGTTAATGTCGATGCCACAGGTCTTTAGCTAGAGGTTAACTGTGTAGCATACCTAAGTCAAGACCCAGTACTAATGCAAGAGCTTCGAGATGGAGTAGATATCCATAGTGCCAATCAAGAAGCCTTTGGATTACCTTCACGCCTCATTGCCAAAGTTCTCAAGTTCCGGCTAGTCTATGGTGGAACGGAACATAGCTTTGCCAGAGACCCAGACTTCACCCCAGTATCGTCGTCCAAAGCGTATTGGGCAAAGGTAATTGAAAGATACTATTCTAAATATAAAGGAATCGCAGCATGGCATAGCCAAATTATCCAAGAAGTTACGGTAAATTCACAGCTTATCATGCCAACTGGAAGAAGATTTACATTCCAAAGAACTGAACGGGGTGACTGGCCTGTAACAAACATTAAGAACTATCCTGTGCAGTCACTCGGGGCAGACGTAATGAACATTGCTCGTGTGGATTTCGCACGTAGGTTCTGGAACAGCGGTATAGAAGGTAAACTTCGTGTCACAGTACACGATAGTATTGTAGTAGATGTACACAAAAAAGATGTTGACAAGATCTGTGAGATGTATTATGATGTGTTTCGTGATATCCCAAAGAACTTTAAGAATATCTTTGGAGTGGAGTACAATTTAAATCTCGGTTGCGAGATCAAGATAGGCCCAGATATGGGCCATTTGGAGAAAATAAAAGTATGAGTTCGATGTCAATTGAGGTAATTGCAAATCCAGTATCAACTGTTCCTACTGCTAAAGGTAGCTATCAGGTAATTGATCTAGCGTATAAGAATAAATCCTTTCAGGATAAACTGGAAGGTAAGAAGGTTATGTCCTTCACTAATAAGGATGTCTTCGCAGCACTACAGAAGGCACAGTTTGGAGATATCTTTGAGGTCAGTCGTGTTAAGAATGATAAAGGGTTTTGGGATTGGACTGCTGTTAATACTGGGGGTGCTGGTGTCAATGTATCTAATGCTAGCGGTGGATCACCTGTGGTTGCAAGTCCTGTAAAAGGAACTGTAACTCCTAAAAGTAATTATGAAACAGCAGAAGAACGAGCAGCTCGGCAAGTACTCATTGTCCGACAAAGCTCTATTAGTAGCGCGGTTGATCTTGCTGTTGCTAATAAGGTCAAAGACCCGCAGGAAGTTATTAAGATTGCTCAAGCATTCGAGGCGTATGTATTTGGTACAGCCGTTGCAGAAGAAGCCAGTCCCGTAGGTATTGATGCTCCTCCAACAAACTTCTTTGAAGACTTTGAGAACGATCTACCATGAGTAATGGATTGCATTTAAAGTACTTTGTACTTAATCCTAGTTCATCAGATAAGCCTTTTGCAATTGCTTGTCAAAAAGCTCTTGCTACTTTTAGTAAAGAGATCTCAAAGACTAATGAAGAGTTATCTATTGATATAGATCAATGGCTTTTGGCTATTAAGAAAAAAGAAAATGACAAGTAGAAACGATATCACTGGGGATAAGATCCAGACTAAACCAACTACCAAAGAGTATGCGGATAACTGGGATAAGATCTTTGGTAAAGAATTAACTATAGAAAATAAAGCATTACTTGACGCTTGGCTGAATGAGCGTAGACAGATGATGCGGGATGTAGTTTCCATTAAAGGAAGTCCGCCCCTCGGCGCAACCTACAGCGATGGTGAACTGATCCAGCGCCTAGTAAATATTGCATGGAAAGATACAGTAAGTGGAGAAGTTTTTACTATTAAGTATAAGGAAACAAATAATGATTGAGAAATTCAAGAAAGCAAGTAATGATCGCCTGATCGGTTGGATTAAAAAGGCTAGTGAAGTTCTGAAAGAACGTGGTGTAGACATCCGTATCTACCAACTAGATGAACGCCGTATGACGCGTGTTTCCTAATTATGGAAGAGATGATTACTATTACTCAAAAAGAGTATAATCAATTACGTAAAGATAGTGATTGGTTATATTATCTGGAACGTGCAGGCGTTAACAAGTGGAATGGATTCGACTATGCTCTAGAATTACAAGAGCAAGATGAAACCTTTGGTACTAATTAATGCAAGCCTTAATTGACGGGGATATTGTAGTTTACTCTAACGCAACTTCCGCTGAATTAGATCCCGTTGAAGTAGCATACATGCGGATTGACCAAATGATGCATAGTATTCTAGACACCACAGGCTCGGACACGTTCCGGGTCTTTTTGTCAGGTTCCAATAACTTTCGGCATGAGATCTATCCTGAGTACAAGGCTAACCGAAAGGACATGGTTGATCCTCGATGGAGGTCTGCATGTAAAGAGTATCTTGTAAGAGAGTGGGCAGCAGAGGTTACTGATGGCTACGAAGCTGATGACGCGCTAGGTATTAACCAAGATACGGGTGAGCTTGACTTCAGATTAGACGATAGAGTTTGTAATATGAAATACAATACTATTATCTGTACGATTGATAAAGATCTTGATATGATCCCCGGTATGCATTATAGTTGGCCCATTGTACGGAAGGGAAGCATTGTACGAGAAGGAAAGATTTATGAAGTATCAGAGATCGAGGGTTTGCGCTCCTTCTATCGTAGTCTTTTGGTTGGTGATCGCACTGACAATATCTTTGGTGTTGATGGCATAGGGCCAGTGAAAGCAAGTAAGATGATTGATAATCTAGAAACAGAAGAAGAGATGTTTGAACGAGTGGTTGAACTGTATCAAGGTGATATGGATAGGCTACTAGTTAATGGCAAATGTCTATGGATCATGAGAGAGGAGAACAAGCAATGGGCCTTTCCTTCAGAAAGCCAATCATAACCAGAGGTGGAAATAAGATCCGTCTGTATCACATCTATCAACACGAAATCCACGGTGCGTACGAGGCAGACGAAGATCGCTGGATCATTGCTCGTTGGGAAATGAATGGATACTTCTACCCACTAAATGATAAAGGTAAGCAACCAATTACTTCTCTTGATCTTATCAATGATGATTGGGAAATGCCTGAAGATAATCCGAGGTTAGCGTCTTAATGGCGTATAAATCTAAGTATACAGAGGCTTCTAAAAATAGAAGTAAAGAGAAATACGATCTTCTAAAAGACATAGGTAAAGAAAATACTCCTTGGCAACAAGTTCCAGAAAATTGGAATGAGTACGAAGCCTTTGTCTACTGTATTTCTAATAAAGAAACAGATAAACGGTACATAGGATACAAGAACTTTTGGGTAAAATCTAAAGGTAAGATCACTAAAGAAAGTGATTGGAGAACATATCGTAGTTCTTCTTTGGCTTTAGTTAGGGATATTGCTTCTTTAGGAATAGATAGTTTTCTCTTTGAGATTATGTCTGTACATAGAACTACTTGGCAAGCTAGACAGGAAGAAGCCTCACAACAATTTAAAGCTGATGTTCTAACTGCTCTTCTACCTTCTGGAGAACCGGCTTACTATAACGACAATATTATGTCAAAGTTCTTTAGGCCAAAAGACTTTGGAACGCCTGAATACGAAGAAAGGATTAACAATATTTCTGCTGCATTACGTGCAGGATATTCTTCTGGTAGAATTGTTCATGGTATGTTAGGTAAACAACATCCGAATAAAGGAAAGAAGTTACCGCAGACAGGGCACAAAAAGAATACTAATCTAATATGTTATAATAATGGAAAAGTAAATAAACGCTTTCCTAAAGGAACAAAACCACCGAGGGGCTTTGTTAAAGGGATGCTTGTCTTTAATCCTAGAAAAAGAAAAGAAAAGATTATCCCAACTAAAACTTGTCCTTGGTGCAATGAAGAGTTTACTCCTAAAGGAACACAAAAATATTGTTCTACCGAGCACACTAAATTAGCAAAAGCAGAACGTACAAGAGAACGCTATGCAGAACGAACCAAAGATAAAGTTGACGGAAGAAAGAAAAAAGTATGAATTCGATACTTGGATTTTATCGCTGCCTCCCATCAATCTGTATAATGTAGAATTAGTTTATCTTGCTTTTGGATACGATCAAAGGTGGGAATTAAAGAAAGGAAATAATGAAAGACTGGAAATATACTAAATTAGAAAATCCTGACTTTACTTGTAGAAAATGTGGATCTAATAATATTAGGTATAGAATAGTCGAAGATTCTGATTGTCATGAGGATATTAATTATCATTGTGATAACTGCAATAAAGACTGGTGGATAGAAGGAGCAGATTATTAATGAGTAATGTACACATGGTCTTGCCCGACGTGCAGGCCAAACGAGGGCATGACTTCACATATCTAAACAACATCGGACGTTACATGGTGGAAAAACGCCCAGATACAGTAATCTGTATCGGTGACTTCGCTGATATGGAGTCGCTCTCGTCCTACGACAAGGGCAAAAAGAGTTTTGAAGGTAGGAGATACCTAGCAGATATTGAAGCCAGCCACGAGGCTATGGAAGCGTTGTTGACCCCCTTGTGGGATTACAACAAGAGCATGAAGAAACAGAAGATGAAGCAGTACCATCCACGAATGATTATGACTCTAGGAAATCACGAGAATCGTATCAATCGTGCAGTAGAGATGCAGCCTGAACTAGAAGGGGTGTTATCTACAGATCATCTAAAGTATAAAGAGTATGGTTGGGAAGAACATCCCTTTTTGGAGGTAGTGCATGTTGACGGTGTTGCTTATAGTCACTTCTTTACGTCAGGAGTCTTAGGTAGACCTGTCACTAGTGCCAGAGCACTCCTTACTAAGAAGCACCAATCGTGTGTGATGGGCCACGTGCAGACTATGGACATTGCCACTGATTATCGTGTAGACGGTACTCCTATCATTGGTCTCTTTGCTGGCTGCTGTTATGAACATAATGAAGATTATCTAGGGCCACAAGGTAATGCACACTTCCGTGGCTTTCACATGCTCTATGAGGTGAATAATGGATCATTCTTCCACCATGCGATAAGTTTGAAATATATTAATGAGAAATATAAAGGAGAAACAAATGGCTTTAATAAGTGACCCAGTATCGGCTGTATTATCAATAGGATCTCAAATTATTGACAGGCTTTGGCCTGATCCAACACAAGCTGCTCAAGCTAAACTTGAATTATATAAAGCACAACAAGCCGGTGTATTCAAAGAACAAGAGCAGATCTTTGAACTTGCCAAAGGACAGATTGATGTCAATAAAGTAGAAGCATCTAATTCTTCTTTCTTTGTTGCAGGATGGAGGCCAGCCGTAGGCTGGACTTGTGTTGCTGGTCTTGGTTATAGTTTCTTTGGTCTTCCTATTCTTAGTTGGGCTAGTGTAAACTTTGGTTTTACAGTACCTCCAGAATTAGATATGGGTACACTTCTAACACTTCTGCTTGGTATGCTAGGTCTTGGTGGTCTTCGTACTAAAGAGAAGATAGAAGGAGTTGCACGATAATGTCAGATGCTATGTCGGATGAGTGGTACGAAGCGGAGTATCTTCGTAATCAGAAAGAAACTAATAAAGAGGACTCTGTTTGGAACCAAGTTATTTTAGATATTCGTAACAGGGAACAAACAGGCGTACTTCGTTATGGCAAATACTTAACTAAGCATACTACTGAAGACGTTCTCAACCATGCTTATAATGAAGCACTGGATCTAGTAGTATACTTACGTACAGAAATTATTAAACGGAATACTGGATATAATCCTAATCTATAATGGCGATCACACTAACAGAACTACAATCCAAGCTTATGTTAATTGATGAGATCAGTCTTATGGAAATCCTAGAGATTACCAGTGAAGATCTAGCTAATAGATTCATGGATAGGATTGAATCTAAGTACGATCAATTGATTACTGAGTTTGAAGAAGACATTGAAAGTGAAGATAGCGAATGGTGGGAATATCCACTGAATGAAGACTTATTTATAGAGGATGACATTGAACAATAATAAAGAACTACCTAGCATTTATCAGACAATAATACATTACGTCTATACTCATAGACACCCTATTACTAGAGACGTAGTTTATGTAGGTATGGGAAAAGGAGATCGTGCTTGGTCTATGCAAGTTGGTATGTATCCTACTCCCTCAAGAAGAGGTGGTCGTAGTAAGGAACACTTTGAATGGTTTAAATCTCTAGAACAAATCGGATATACCCTGCAAGATATAGTAGAATTAGAATTTACAGGATTGTCTAAAGAAGAAGCATTTGAAAAAGAATTAAGTTTAATTAAAGAAATTGGTTATATAAATCTATTTAATATAGATCCATCACTAGCTTTACGACAATATAATTCAGAAATAGAAGAGATTTTTAAACTACGAAATCAAGGATTATCTTATGAAAAGATCAGTTCTGCTTTAAATATTTCTACTATGTCTGTTTGGAGATATATTAATGTTTACTAATACAAGTAGTCCTATTTATTCTGAAGTAATCCATCGTAGTCGTTATGCACGGTATCTGCCAGAGAAGCAACGACGGGAGACTTATGTCGAAACTATTGATAGGTATATTAATTACATGTATAAAAAAGTAAAAGATAATCCTAACGTCTCTGAAGAAGATAGAAAGTACATTCATGGAGTACTGGGGGCTACTTGTGAACTCTGATTGTATAGAATTCTCTGGCTGTAAAGATACTGGAGGATATGGCCTTAAACGCAAGCAAGGTAAATTATATAAAGCACATAGGCTTGCTTGGATAGAAGCTAATGGTCCTATACCAGAAGGATTATTTGTCTGCCATAAATGTGATAATCCTGCCTGTATTAATCTAGATCATCTTTTTCTGGGTACAAATTCTGATAATATGAAAGATATGTACAATAAAGAAAGGGGTAATAACTATTTTAAAGTTAGTAACCCTAAGCAAAAGATTAATCAAACCATTGCTAATGAAATAAAAGAACTAAGAAAACTAGGTCTTACTCAACAACATATTGCAAACTTGTATGAAATTGATCGTAGTCTAGTTTCTCAAATTGACAGAGGAATTATATGGTAACAATTCGAGAGGCTATGTTAAACCTCGATGTGATGGGATCAATGCGGGCAGTTATGACGGCAGGCGAAGCTTGTGAACGAGATAATATTGCAGCTTACAACTGTAGCTATCTAGCCATTAACAATAAACGTGCGTTTTCTGAAGCACTATATATTCTTATGAATGGTACTGGTGTTGGTTTCTCCTGTGAGCGACAAGAGATTGCACAGCTACCTCAAGTAGCATCTGAATTTAGGAATGTGGATGATACCATTGTCGTACAAGACAGTAAATTAGGATGGGCAAAAGCCTTTAAAAAGCTACTGTCCTCTCTGTATGAAGGAGATATCCCACAGATTGATTATTCCAAGATCCGTCCTGCGGGAGCTAGGCTTAAAACCTTCGGGGGAAGGGCCAGTGGCCCTGAACCTTTGCAAAGATTGTTTGAGTTCTCTGTTAGTACGTTCAAACACGCAATGGGAAGAAAGCTAAATAGTATTGAAGTACATGATCTAATGTGTATGATTGGAGAGATTGTTGTGGTAGGCGGCGTACGTCGCTCTGCCCTTATCTCTCTGAGCAACCTAACTGATCGACGTATGCAGCAGGCTAAGATGGGACAGTGGTGGGAAGAGAACAGTCAACGTAGTCTTGCTAATAACTCTATTGCTTATACTGAAAAGCCGGATGCAGAAACATTTATGCAGGAATGGTTAGCTTTAGTTCAAAGTAAGAGTGGTGAACGTGGTATCTTTAATAGGGTAGCTGCCCAAAAGCAGGCAAGTAAATGGAGTAGACGCAGCGCACTGTTATCGTATGGCACTAACCCGTGTTCAGAGATAATCCTGCGGGACAAGCAGTTTTGCAATTTAACGGAATGCGTCGTTCGTAGTACAGACACCTTTGAAGATTTGAAACGAAAAGTCGAACTTGCGACTATCTTAGGAACTATTCAAAGTACTCTCACAGACTTTCAATTCCTAAGCGAAGAGTGGAAGAAGAACACGGAAGAGGAACGATTATTAGGAGTATCTCTCACTGGTATTATGGATCATCCATTTCTAAATGGAACTTCTTCTTTCATTGATGAAGAGAAGGGAAAGTTCTGTGATGCTTGGACAGACTTGCCAACAATATTAGAACAACTACGAGACCATGCAAGGAGTGTAAATGAAGAGTGGGCTGAAAAACTTGATATTCCTCCTTCTGCTTCTATCACTTGTGTTAAGCCTTCCGGTACAGTCAGTCAGTTGGTGGACAGTGCTAGCGGCATTCATGCTAGACACAATCCTTTTTATATCCGACGTATTCGGATGGATAAAAAAGACCCAATCTATTCCTTCCTCAAAGGTCAAGGAGTTCCAGTTGAGGACGAAGCTTTCCGACCAGATTCCACCGCAGTTTTTAGTTTTCCCCAGAAAGCACCAGAAGGAGCCGTATGCAGGACCGGAAAGACGGCAATCGAACAATTAGAACTCTGGTTAATTTATCAGAGGTATTGGTGTGAGCATAAGCCTTCGGTTACGATTTCAGTTAAGGATGAGGAATGGCCGGAAGTCGGAGCTTGGGTATGGAAACACTTCGATGAAGTTTCGGGGGTATCCTTCCTTCCATTCAGCGATCACACGTATCAACAAGCACCTTATGAAGATATTACGGAAGAACAGTATAATCAACTCGTAGAACAGATGCCTCAGGATATTAGATGGGAAGAGTTTATTGAAAGCGATGACTACACAACAGGGCAACAACAACTTGCATGTACCGCTTCTGGAGGATGTGAAATATAAATGTATGGCTAGACCAAAGAAAATTCACGTCGATCCAGATCAGCCTCAATGGATCTGTTATAAGTGTGGAATTAAATACGGAAGTTTTAAGGCGGGCCAAGCCCGCTGGCATACAGATGTATGTGGATGTTGTGGAGAAACACAAGCTTGTACTGAACCCATTAATTTTGGATACTTGCTATTAGGTTGGAAGTCGCAACGCGACGATGATGATAAAAGGGATTTAGATGGAAAATATGACGATGAAGCTTAGTCTTCTCGAATTATATGATCTCGTAGGAGATGATATGGGGATTAGTTTTCTTTACGAAGAACTACCCGGTGTTGTAGTAACAATTGGATTTACAAAAGAAGAGGCAGAAGATGCCGACATTAACGAAGAGGAAGAAACCAAAGATGGAAAACCAACTAAACATTGAAGAGCATGAAGTACAACTAGAACTACTGCTTGATAAGCAAGACTATCTGGATTATATTGATGCTGACATGGAAGCATTCTATTCTATTAAAGCAGATAATATTGCTGATCTTTAAATAAAGAAGGCGGCCCGTAAAGGCCGCCTTTTCTTTGTCACGTCTAGTGACGCTTTACTTCATTCCTTGATGTTCCAGACTGTAGTGGTTAGCGTCATTGAATCTCCCTCCCCACGTACCTCCAATAGATTCCCAGAACTCGCCTAGTTCACGATGATCTTCAGTAGTCTGTAGGAACTCCCCTCCCTTATTAAACAAGTTAAGATCAATAGCAAGTCGTAGCTTGTGGCATGACTTACTATGCCCATATCCCTGCTTAACTCCAATGGCACCGTGCAGCCTTGGATCTCTATACGCATCTCCAAAGGTTACCTCGTAACCTAGATCGTAGGCTTTGATAATAAGATCTGCTACCATTCGTGCAAACCTACTTTGTTTTTGTCTTAAACTCTCACTCATTAATATATTCCTCTAAATCTGGTGTTCCATAAGTTTCTTGGTACTTTAAATATCTCTGCTGTTGCTGTGTAGACATACCACCAGAAGGACTAACAAACTGTAGCATTCCTTTCGGAACTTTACGTTTAGCTAGTTCTTTCTCTACACGACTTTCAATAATCTTCTCAGGAACCATATAGTCTTTAGCTAATTGAATTACTAATTTCTGTACAGTTTCTTGATCTTGCCTAGTAACTGCATCAGCAACTCTCTGAATTAGATTATTTATCTTAGGTTGATCTCTCATCTCTTGCTCTTTAAGTCTACGCTGTTTAAGGCGTTCAGCAGACAAAGCAATAGTAGAACCCCCAAGATACTTAGCAGCTCTCTCAGTCTTAGTCTGAGGAAGAACGGCATGTCCTTTTGTATCAGGTAACATCTCCCTATCAGTAGCCCCAAATAGAAGATCATCCACTACTCCTTTATACCAACCCGGAGTAATATTCATAGCAGCAGTTCTACGCTCTGCTTCTGAGGCGGGTCGTATTCCTGTAGCATGTCCCAAGATAGTAGATACATCTCCTGCCCGTTGGGCGTACCAATTAAGCACTGGAATGAATTGCATAAAGCTATCTTGTCCTTGTGTAATCCCATCAAAGATTGGTTGCCATCTGTTACCTGCACCAATGTCAAGCCCTTGATTGTCAGTAATAAGCATCGTAGATGCCGATACAAGACCGTGACTAACTACTCTATTAGAGAATGTGTTATCTCCAGACAATGCCCAATCAATAGCAGAAGGCAATAGATCTTCTCCTCCTACCATATTAGACAGCTTATTAATTAGAAGCCGTAGGGCTTCGTATTCAGCAATCAGGGGTGTACCTAGGATACCAGTCATAAGACCAGTCATAGCAACAGTAGCCATGAATGGAAGAGCTGCACGTAATTTAGCCTTCCCTCCCGGAGCACGAAGCATCTCACCTACATCAGAGATCATGTTACCTAGCGCAGCATTAGTAAAGGTATGCAAGGGAGATATTAGATCTCCAAGCATTCCCATCTTCTGATACATAGGAGCTTTATACTGACGACCATACTGAACCATGTTCTCATCAGTAGCCTTGGCTGCTAAGTTAGCCAGCTCTTCTCCCTTGAATCCTAACTCTTTATAGTGCTCGTACATCATAGAGTAGGACATAAGACGAGAGAATGTATCAGCCATAGCGGACTGCTTCTCACCCGTAATCAGTTCAAAGAGAAGACGCCACTTACTACCCTCTTGCATAAAGTCACCTAGCGCATGACTATTGATATCCTTAATAAACTGAGGATCAAATGTATGTCTAGTCTGAGAAGTATGATACAAAGCTTCTAGGAACTCTCTATCAGGACGTAACATCTGCCACATACCTTTGCCAGCAGACACAGTGGCAGACACAGGGCCAGCCCCATCCTTAAGCATAGTACGAATAGCCCACAGTCCTTGAATACTCTGCGCACCCCAGAAGAATGGACGGCTCATAAGAGCGTGGATATAGAAGAGACTGCCCATCTTGCGAAGAGCAATGTCTACAACAGGAGTATCTGTATATCTTTTAGCACCTAGTGCTTCCATCTTATGCAGAGGAGTCTTCTTCCATGCCTGTTCCCACAGAGCGTCAATAGTAGCTTTAGCTCCTTTAAATGCAAGAGGTGAGTCTACTTTATTAAGAGCATAGTCTCTAGTAAGTCTTACAAACTCAAGAGAGTTTGGATGAGATTGCATTAACTCCTCATTATTGATAAGAAGATTAAGCTTCTCTTCAATCTCCATCTTCTGCATAAGACCAGTAAACTCATCTACTGATTTATAGTTAGCATCACGGAATGCTTTACCAGCATCATGTACAGTAGTAAACATCTCACTACCCATAGAGCCAGATACGTTAGTACGGTACTTAGCATGCCCTCCTAGTTGACCACCACGAGTAGTGTACATGTCAACCATACGTTGCATACGAGCATCAAGCATGGCTTGGTAATCTCCACCATACTTAGCAGCTTCTTCAACAACCCACCGTGGAGCAGTGCCGCCTTCAAGGGCGGCCCTGTCTACATCAAGCTTCGCTCTCTGTTCACGATAAGCACGATGGAAATCAGCAAGCTGATCCACACCTTCCTTAGCTCCTACTTCCTCTACACCGTTATGGCGTAGATGGCCTTTAAACTCAGCAGGCTGGCTCTCGAATTGCTTAATGAAAGCCTCTGCTTCTCCTCGTGTGCGGAATGACTGGGAATGGGATAGGTCGGTCATAACAGCCCGTCCAGTCTCATCATATCCAGCAAGTCTCTTCAATCCCTCAATATGGAAATTAACAGTAAACTCACCCTTACGGACAGCAGGATACCATCCCTTCATATTAGGAAGGACTGATTTCTTACCTAGACGCTGTGCAGAATCCACAGCCATCTGGTACATATTGGCATACATCCGCGTAGCAGCAGTATACAGATCCTTCTGCATAGGAGTAAGATCTGCACCAAACATAGCAAGACTCTCTTCATAAGAATACTTACCAATACCTTTCTCAAGGATCTGATGAACAGCATGGAAGTCCTCATTACTAGCTTTGTTAAAGATAACAGCAGGAGAATCCAGAGCCTTGATCTTCTTAAGTGTTACTCCAAAACCCTTTTTAGCTAAGTAGGTATCTTTGTCCGTAACACCAGACAATAGCTCCATGCTACGCTGTGTCTGTACATGAAGAGAATTCAATACAACATCGCTGGCATACTTGATTACTGGATTATTAGCATAGATACCCATACGCTGTTGGATACCAAACCTCCAAGCAACAACCTTGGAAGCAATGCCCCCAACATCCTCTACACCAGCCATCTTCTTAATTACAGTATCGGCATCTTCAATGTGTCTTACTGCATTTTGAATAGGAGTTGCGCCAAGAGGATCATTAGCCTTCTTCTTAGGAAAGAAGTTATTCTGCCATTGATGAGATTCAGCAAGAGATTTCCTAACGTTTTTCATCTCCCAAAGAGTCTTACCTACTTTACGAGCATTCTCGTTCTCTTTAATCAGAGATACAATAAAGTCTTCTACAGATTTGCCAATGCCTACCTTACGCAAGCCAAACTCTTCTAATAGCTTATTAAAAGCTCCTTGAATGGAATCAGTGAATGCACGAATAGGAGAAGTAGCATCATGCTTATAAGTAAGAGCTACCTTTGCTGCATATTGAGCAAAGAACTCAGGAAACTTAGAATGATACTGCGCTCCTTTAACATCATCCCTATAGAGAGATCCCTCTTTACCTACAGTAATTGCACCTTCTTTTTGCAGGTAACTCTCATAGTCTTTTAGTAGTTTATTAAAAGCAGAGTCTTTTACAAACAAATCAGTTTGAACAAGTTTATTAAGAAGATGGTGGCCTACTTCATGCAAAGCCATTACCATGCGCATAGCGCGGAGTTGCTCTCCTTCAGCTAACCCCTTAAACCATTTACGTAGATTAGGTAATGTATTAATATAATCTAGAATAGCTTCTTTACTACCAAGTTTTACATAACCTTTATCTCCTACAGTAGTGTATTCTGCAACAGAATCTTCTCTAGAGAGAACAGATTTATCCAGATTAATATCAAGGTTCTCTTTATTCAGACCGTATAAATCCAATACGGACTGCACAGCAGCTCGTTCAGATGCATCTCCCCCGTATACTTTAGGAGTATTTTCAGTCTGCTCAATACGATTAATCTGCTCACCAAGAGCACGATATCTTACAGCAGCATCACCAATAAGAGACAAAGGATCACCAAGGGCATCCTGTTCTCTAATCAATGCTTCTTTATCAGAAGCAAACTCAAGATCATCCATACGTTCTACAGGAGGGATTGTAATCTCTTCTGCTACCTGAGTACCTAATTCTGGAGAAGTCTGCTCTCCGTCGATCCTAGAGCTTTCTGAAGACCCTCTATAGCCTACTGGCTCAAAGGTATACCCAAGAAGTTCTTCATTAGTCTTGCCAGATGCAAACTCAGAGTTATATTCAATAGTACCTTTATCATGAAAGATAGTTACTGAGCCATCTTCATGTCTCATAATCTTAACACCAAAAGTACCACTATCCTCTGTATCTACCACATGATCTGTAGTAGTTCTTTTTGGTTCTTCAGGACGCACATACTCACCCCCTGGACGTGGTGGTTGTCCAGTTGGTTGTTCTTGTTGAATAGGTTTAGGCTGTGGAGTCTCACCTCTAAGCATTGCCTCAGCATTTTGCCTGCTAGCAAGTAGTTCGTTGAGTGCTTGTTGATGTTGTCCTACTTCTTCTAGACGAGCATCTTGATATTGCTTTGCTTGTTCAGGAGTATCAAACTGATGTTCCTTTAGATCCTGTTGGATCTGTTTAATCTTATATTCAGTACGAGCAATATCCTTCTCATTCTGATCGAGATAAGATTTAATCTGTTCAGTAGAACCACGATGAGCAGTAGGCTCTGGAATATCTGCTGAAGCAGAAGCCTTTACCTTTGGGGCACCTACATGGGTAGCTACACCACCAACTGCACCACCAGCTACGTCAAAAGCAACAGCAAAGGGATCAAAGATATCTTGTTGTAGATCAGGTCTATCCTTGTGAATAATATCTCTCTCAACTGCCCTCTGTCCTGCACCAAGAGCTACGTTAGAGCCAATACCAGTACCCACACGAGAAGTAAGAGTAGTACCAAACCCTCCGGGCATAAGAACACCAAGAGTACCTACATCAGAAGCTAGATCAGCTCCTTGGAGAGCTTCTAAGGGGGTAACTTTCTCTTCCTTTAGACGAGCATATTCAGAACCACCCATCATGGCTCCAGCAGTACTGGCAGCCAAGGCTGTACCAGCCAATGGAACTGAGACGGGAGCAGTAAAAGCTGCTCCAATAACAGGCACAGCTACGCCTGCTACTTGACCAAGACCAGCAGCAATTGGATGTGCTTGAGCAGCTTCCTTACCTTTACGATAGGTCTCTGCATAATCTTCAGGAGAGACAATACCAGCAGTTCTTCCAACACCCTGCACCATTTGACGAGCACCACGGAAGAAGGCTTTGGTTGCTCCTTCATCTTCTTGTGCAAATGGATCTACGATAGAAGAACTCTCAAATGGATCTACTATCTTGTTTTGTGGAGCATCGAATGGATCGACGATAGGCATAGATTATTACTTTCCATATTTCTGTTTATAGTACGTAGTTAGATCAGCTTCAGAAACACCGGGATTCTTTGCCTTAGCAGCAGATAAGAACTCTTGCAGACTAGGAACTTTACCTTGTACTGGAGCACCTTTAGTAGTAGTTGTAGTTACTGTACCTGTTGGAGAAAGAATACTAGGAGTTTCTTTAGTAGTTATTGTACGTGCTTGCACAAATGCATTAGCAAGTTCTGGTTCAGACATTCCCGGATTAGCAGCTTTAATCTGTTCATAAAGAAATTGATCTGAAGTTGGTTTAGAAGCAGTACTAGCTGCTCTTTGTTGTGCTTCTTGTAATCCAAACTGCCCTGTTTGTGTTCCCAGTTCCATACGGCCCTGTTGTTTCTGATCTTCTTGTAGAGCTTCCGTCTGAAACTTCTCACGAGTAGTAGCAATACCGGAGGCATACTTCTGCATCTCGAACTTAAACGCATTGAGTGCTTGCTCTCGTGGCATATTACCATATTGTTTAGCCCATTGAGTAAACTGTGGGTCTTTAGTAATATCAGGGTATTGTTCTGCCATCCGTTGAATGGCTTCTCCAGTAGAGCCAGAGAACTGTAATGCTTGAAGACCAAGTTGATTAAAGCTTTCTACTTCCTTCGCCATTTGATCCATCATCTGAAGTTTAGCTTGGGCAGGCATCTGTTTTAGAGCTTGCTCTGCTTGCTTTGCTTTTAGTTGGGCTTCCTGCATAGATTGCCCTGCTTTAGCTCCGGGAACACCAGCAGCAAGATCTGCTTCTCCTTGTACATTAGCTAGTTCAGCAGTACGTGCTTGTGCATTACTCTTCTGAAGATAAGAAGGAGTCTCACCAGTATATCTTTGAAGTTCTGCCTGCTTTTGTGCAAGACCAGCAAGAGTAGTATCAAGATCAGCACGATCACGGATACCTGCATTGTATCCACCAGCAATACCAGCATTGTCTTTCAGAGTTGATAAGTAGTTGTCAAGTCCAGCCATTTTTAAGCCATCACATTTCTAAAAAGATTACCAAGAGAACGACTTCTAGCACTCGCAATATCTGCTGTAGTACCAAGATACTGTTGTTTAGCTCCGGGAAGATAACTAGCATAACCCTGACGTGCTCTTTCATTCATGCGAGCAAGTAAAGCTGGAAGTGTACCAGTACGCCCAGATTGTGCTAACTGACGAGAAGCAGTACGATAATCATCAGGATTAGTAAACTGACGTTGATACTCTTCAAAAGACATTGGAGCAAGTCCCTGTGACTGTCTTTGTAGTTTATCTGTTTGGTATTTATCATACAGAGCTTGTCCACCAGCCATTAATAATTTACCAGTAGTAGGAGCACCTTGTCCAAAAGTATTTTTAAGCCATTGATCTGATGTATTAGCCATATTTTTAATTGTCCCTCCTAAACCTTGTGGTGGATTATTAGGTGCAAAATCAGCACCTCCTTGTGATTGTAACATCTGTGCAGAGGTTGTTCCATCAGGAGCTTGTACATATCCTTGTCCTATATTATCTAAAGGACTCGTTCCAGTTGCAGTAGTTCCTGTAGTCTCTGGTGAGAAAGAATAATCAGAGGAAAGAAGGGGAGAACTAGAAGTCATTCCGGGGGTAGTTGAGAATTGATCCCCTCCAAAAGAAGGGGTAGTCCCCAATGCATTTGTATCAGTACCCATAGTAGATAATGAGAATGGGTCTGTTCCCGGAGTAGACATTTCACTTCCAGTAAGATTTCCAAGACTAAACCCAGTGCCTTCAGCAGCATCAATTGGAGTTCCTACAGGAGCCGCAGTCTCTCCTAATCCAAATGTTTCAGCTCCACTAGTAGTACCTGCTCCTCCTAATTCGCCAAGTCCTGCTGTAGCTCCTGTAGCACCAAGATCCCCCATCCCAGAAAGAGCATCAGGGGCAAAGTCTGCTCCGCCCTGTGCTGCAAGCATTGCTGCTTGTTCTGTCATTCCACCTGTCCCTGCTTCAGCAGTAGCTCCTACAGCATCCCCTAGTCCTGCCTTAAGAAAACCTCCTATAGCTCCGCCAGCGGCTCCCATAAGAAAGCCTTTACCAAAGGAACCTCCAGTAGCGGCAGCTAATGCTCCACCAGCAATGCCTGCTCCGATAACACCACCAAGTACTCCTACAGTAGTTCCTAACATTGCAGCAGCACCTCCAAGAAGAGTGCCACCAATAGCCGTCCCTGCTAGAGTTGTTCCTACGGCAGTACCAATTGCACCTACAACAACAGCAACCAATGGCATATTATTCTCCTAGTCCCAATGTCTGTTCAAATATTTTCATAGCATTCTCCTTTTGTTCTTTTGTTCTATTTAAGATAATGCCAAAGGATAATTCATCAGCGAATGTACCATCTGGCATTTGATAACTTTGTTTATGTGTTCCTTCATGATCCCATTTACATCTTTTAGCAAGAATCTCTAATTCTGGGAAAGGAGTTCTAGTTTCGAGTTTCTGAATCAAAGTCTTTTCAACAAACATCTTAACTACTTTTTTAATTACCTTTGTGTAATCGAAGATAGAAGTATTAGGACCACGAACAGAATCCATATGCAATACATAAGGAGTTTGGTCTGTAAAGAATAGAATAATCCCTTTTTCATATACAATATAGACTCTTCCTTCTAGACATGCTTCTTTAGTAAATTCTACAATATCTTCTACAGAATGTTTAGTCTCTTTATGGAAACCAAATTGTTCGCGCGGCGTAGCCAGAAGACAATCTGTTACCTCTTTAGGTAACTCCATTCCAAAATATAAATCCATATTTAATTTATGTTGCGGGCGTCTGGGCCGTAAGCACTCCATTAGTAAACGTCATACTTCCTGTAGTACCACCCCCAGTAATAGGGGCAGTAGTAATCGTTACAGATAATCCACTTTGGCTGGCTGCTGTTCCTGCATCAGAAATAGTGGCTAGAGTTTGTGTTCCCGTATGGTTTGCTCTAGCTCTATCCGCAGCATGATAGTGGATAGTAGTATCACCATTATCAGTTAAGTCAGTCCATTGAGTAGCATTAAATGCTGCAATAGCTGTTGCTTGTGTAGAAGTTATATGGTATCTTTCTGTACTAGAACCACCTTGAAGATTAGTTAAATTCTGATGACTTCTATTTACAATATCTGTAATATTAGACCCAGTAAAATCAAGAAGAGTCCATTTAAAAGAAAGTGTTAAGTTATTAATCGCATCTTTAATAGAAATATACCAACTAGCCCAAATAGACTTATCTTGTGTAGTAAGAGGTGGAGGAGGTACTTTAACCCTAGTAACCATACTTAATGATCTCCAATTGAATACGTCATTTCAAGAGCTTCTAGACGGCTAGCTGAGTTATGTGTATATTCAATCTCCCATGCACGTCTTCTAGCTTTACCTGATCTCATAAAATATGGTCTATCTGTAATAGGTAGAGTTTTATCATTAGACCAAGTAACATAGTCATCATCTGACCAACGTAAGATGTAAGCACCAGAAGGAGCATCCCCAATTACAGTAGTTTGATGATAGAATTTATATGAATCAGTATCAAAATCCTGTTTAGCTAATCTAACTCTAGCAGTAATATCTACGTCAAAATCATTATACACTAATGGATCTAATTTGTAAAGTTTACCATTAGAAGTATGTTGAATAACTACAACACCCCCGGCATCACAAAAAGAAACAAAAGGAATCATTCCCCCATTATATTGCCATTCTGTCCATGTATTCTCTTCTACATCATAAACAAAGGTTCTATTTGCTGTGGGAAGATTAATAACAAATAACATGTGTCCTACAATACGAAATCCAAATCCAGTAATATTTGTAGTTGTATCTTCTAGATCAATAAACTTCTCAATATATTCTGTAGAGATTTCCTTAGCATTACTACCATCCATTCTCCATACAGCATGTCCACCCATATCAGATTTACCAATAAAGATTAAGACTTTCTCTGATTGAAGAACAGCATTTTTATTCATACATCCAGTTTGTAGAACAAATGATTCGTATCTATCAAGGGGGGAATTAAAATCTGTAAGTTGGTTAGCTTTTGCTGAGTCATACATAAACTCAGTAGACTGTGTTCCAAAAGCTACAATAAAGTTATTCTGTCTAGCAAGACCTACAATTGGATCTGGATAACTTTCAGCAGAAGCAAAATTAAGAGCACTCCAACTGTAAGGATTAGTTGAATCTGAATTATAGATATCTAAAGAATCTAAATCTGGAAGAAAAATATATCCATCCATAAACTGAGGAGTGGGAATATGTGGAGTAGGAAATCCACCATATTGTCCCATACATTCATATGTAACTCCATCAGCAGATACAGTTTGACCCACTTCAATAGGCCAAGCAGGTTCAGAAATACCAGAAGCTCCATCAGATACAGTTACTTTATACCAGTAACTATTCTCATTGCCTGTAGTTGGAATAACTAGATCTCCTACAGCATAGGCACCAGTCCTCCATCTAAGAGGACCTGTATATGTCCCAGATCTTATCCAAGATACTGTACCATCTCCAGTGTTAGTAGCAGCCCACGTGGGTTGTACAGCCCCTGTAGTACCTCCAACAGTACAAGTGTAATAATATGTATCTAGTACTGTTGGAACAATTCTATCCCCTACTTCATAAATTGTGTTAGAAGCCCATTGTAAATGTTTATTATCTACTCTAGTAATTACATCATTTGAATCAATTGTCCAAGCATCAATTCCATCTGCAATGAATAGTCCTTCCTTACCAAAATCATCCTGATTAGTGTATTCAACTGCCCCACACATTCCAGTAGAAGTAGAAAGTACTTGCTTGGAAGTAGTTCCTTTATACAGAGTATTTCCAAATACTGACCATACTGCTCCATTAAAATACCAAGTACCTCTACCTTCTGCTGCACCTAATACTGGATTAGAATATTCTACAGTTCCCGGACGTTTTACACAGAATAGTTTCTTTGTATCTGTTACTACATTCTTTGATGTCTCAATAAGATAATTAACAAAACGCTGGTCTTTATCTTGGTTTGTTGCTCGTTGTTGGTTATTTCCAGCCAAGGGAATACGAACAGTCTTCTTCGTCATCTGCCCGGCTGTATTTTGCCTTGGTTGAGTTGCCATTAATATTTCCTATAATCTGCGGTAAAGAAGAAACTATTGATGCTTTTTGATGTAGTCAATTGCATTCTTAAGTACCTCAATGTTTTCATTACTAAATCCTAAAAGAGCATTACAATCATTACAAAGTAATTCTCTAACTTCTCCTGTGGTATGATTATGGTCTACTGATAGAGGTTTTACATCACCTGTCTTAGTTATCCTATGCTCTTCTTTTCCACAGATAGCACACCTATTCTTTTGAAATAAAAGTTTTTGAAAGTAATCTTCTGCACTTAATCCATATGTTTTCTGCAAATGATGTTTTCTACATCTAATTAAAATCTTCCCTTTATTCCGTTCATAGTGCTCTTTATTGCGAAGTAATCGTCTTTGATTATCTTCCTCTGATCTATTGGCATATCTATTTCTAGCATACTCACGATCTTTATCAGTTTGTTCTCTTTTAGCCATTAATATTTTCGGTAGTCTGGAGTTAGCCAAAAACTGCCTTCTTCTGTACCAAAACTCAATGCCTCATTCTTAATGAGAATAGCTTCTTGCATTAACTGCTGTCTATCAGTAAGAGAGATTCCATATTCACCAGCTAGACGAGAAGCAAGGCCATACTTCAATGCTTCATACCATTCTTGTGGGAAATCTGGATTATCAGTAGAAGCATCAAAATCTTCAAATGGTTTCTGATAAGTAAACTTAATCTGTTTATAACTTACAGCAGCACTGTTAGCTGGAGGATATACATATAGAACACCATTATCTCTCTGTGGATCATAATAGATCTGGATAGGCATCCCATTAGTAGATTTATTACCTAGACGAAGATATTCATCACGAGTAATAATCCGCATTGGGATATCCACATTAGTTTGTGTATCATGTAGAATGGCCTGTGTAATCTTTAATGGTTTAGGAATATTTACAGTCTCCCCTAATCCAATAGTATAACTCTTGGTGTCAAGAGTAAGAGCAAGAGTGTACTCACTCCTAGCCCATAGAGCCATACCATCAGCTTGCCATGCCTTAACAAGCATATTAAGAGCATCACTAGCTTCAGATACTTGGTCTGCTGAAGGAGTTTCTCCAAGAGCTAAAGCACCACAAAGACGCAAAGCACCTTTAATAATATCATCCCTTGTAATAGAGAAATTAGTGCTATTTGAAGTTGTCATGTTATTTCTTTCTTATGTAGCCAAGGACGGAACACAAAGGTTCTATAACCGCCTACAGGGTTCTTCCAACCATACATCCAGTATAACCTACCAACCACATGCCGATCGTACAGCCACGGCCATCCTCGTGAGTTCTTGACGGATAAAACCTCTTTCCCGAAGTTGGATGCTGGGTTTCGTACTGCTAAAAACCACCATTCATCAAATAAGGTAGGATTAGGGGGCATATGACTATTCCCTATACGACCATATAAATAGTTACCGAACCAAGTAGTCCTCCCATTCCATTTGGTTAAAAGAAGGAAAGGAGTTACTACCATCCCTATAAGCACTATAGGAAGCCAGAGAAACAAGAAGATCAGAGTGCTGAGTATAAACTGTCTAGTTTTCATTTTTTCATCGGTGTAATGTCTGTTGTGGGCATCGTCGCGCATTGTTCCCCCTGTTTATTTTATGATAACACCGCAGCCACTATTGGCCCCGTGCTAGCTGTAACTACATAAACCCTCCCAGCAGGAATTATTGCGGACATTTGCCCGCTGGTGTTAGCCGCTGTTGTTATACTCGCCACAGTAACCCCATCAACGACTAGGGATGCTGTTGTTATGGAGGCCGATCCAGTCACCACACTTAGTCCGATTGCTTTGCTAAGTGAGTTGGTATATGGTGTACCACTAACAATGGTGGCTGAAGCCCAGCTTTGATTAAGACCAACAGGGGAACGAGCATCTACATAGGTTTTAACAGCATTTTGTGTTGCTATCTTTGTATCACTAGTCCCAAGCGTAGTTGTAGTATCTAGTGTTGCTTTAGTAAAAGTATCTGTACCACTACCTACTGGAATTTCATTAATAGCAATAGTTAGCGCAGCTACTCCAGCAAGAGTAGCATCATATGCCTGTACAGTAGTGCCTATAGCAGTAGTAGCAATCTTCTCACTATCAAGTTCATTAAGAGCTGCTTGTACATCAGTTGCAGCAATATTACCGGCAGGAGTATTTGCAATACTTGAAGCAGGAATAATAGCTGCTGCCGGGTTATAGATTGCATCATTTACATCATTAAGCCAAGAGGCTTCAATTAGGGTTTCCCCGTCTACGAACGTAGTGCTCGCCATATCTTATATCCTTCGTTTTTATAAATCACCCGGTAATTGCTTACCAGCAGTTGCACAACCACTAATCCCAATTCCAGCAACCCCAAATCTACTCATAGGAGTACAAGTAAGGGTATTTCCTTGATAAGACACAGAGGTAAAGATATCGGCTGGTCTTGGTCTTTGGAAGGGAACAGTAATCTTATCCTGTCTTACTTTAATGAAGTCTTGACTGTGTCGAAATTCAAAGTCCTTATCACAAACGATAAAGCCATCCCACCTATGCTTAGAGTGTGAAGCCTTAATCTTCTTTCCACAGACATCACAGATAACCCAGTAGTCTCCACTTTTGTAGTTCCAATCCTTACCCATAGGTACTCCAGATTAAAGCAGCGTTAGCTGCGCTAACTATTAGTATGTTTTTATCCATTGTAAAAATCCTGCTCCAAGGAAACCAACAAGAGTTAAGATACTAGACAGTATAAGACTACCTGCAATTTTCTCCTCTATCCGTCTTCGTCGTGCTTTTCGTTCGTGACGCTCTGCGATTAGTTCAGCTATAAACTCATGCTGAGAAGCATGTACTTCTGGATCAATCCAAAAGACATGTCCCCCTTCTTTCATTGCTTGAATTACTGCTTCTGCTATTTCCGCTGCATTTATTGTTGTATTTGGCATAATTCATGTAAAGATGTAAAGTAGTACTTGTTCAAAAAACCCGCTGGGGTGCGTATTGTTAAGTGGCGTGGCGGGTGTTGGTTATCAATACAGCTTCGTGGTGTCAGTCATCAAGACGATGACACGGTTTCCCACGCTGAAGACCCACCAACACGTAATTTGTTCAATGTGGTATCAAAATAGGTATAACCTAGCTTGTAAGTGGCAAGGGTAGTTGCAATCCTGATACCAGCGCCGTTCGGTTTTACAGTGCCAGAAGATACGGATAACGGAACATTGGCGATCACTTCCCCATGCCATTCATTAGTGCCTCCGCCGATTGTCACAGCAGTTGTGCCGCTGTTGTGATACCAGTTCTTAGTAAACAGATACGCCGTGGCAGTTATATTAACTCCGCCTCCCTGTGCACCAGTGCTACAGTTTTCGAGATGAATAGCGGGCGATCCACTTCCACTGAAAGTTACAAGCGATCCAAAACCACCGAC
>ERZ778017.523-NODE-523-length-51265-cov-6.981273_pt1 | contig 51265 bp, 29 predicted proteins | sample MGYA00375747_ERZ778017 | MGnify/ENA primary metagenome ERZ778017 (study PRJEB29350, sample SAMN05509838) | bioreactor metagenome | biome: bioreactor; material: wastewater | place: South Africa: University of Cape Town | collected 2014-03-17 ...
GTTGTACGTCGGATTTCTGGAAAGACATTAAGTCTAGGGATACCCGGCATTTTTTAGTTCTTGGTAAAAATTCTCAAAGCCAGCTTTTGGGTGGGGCAATCAACACCAGGTTGGTAATTGCTTTTAAGAACACCTGAAGAAGGCCTGGCTAGCTCAATGGCTAGAGCGTTTGACTTTTAAGAGTCACAAAAAGCGCACTTGAAAGGTATCAAAAGGTTGCGGGTTCGACCCCCGCGTCGGGCTTTTCTTTTTCTTCATCAAATATTTTATTTTTAGTACTTACTAAAAGTTTCGTTACGTTAACTTTGAATAGCGACAAAGCGTTACGCCTCGGAAGATTAGGAGATGATCTAAATTGCTACGGGACCCGCAGGTAGGATTTCCCGGTAAAATGTGGGGAAGATTCCCAAGTGCGTATCTACAGGGCGAGGGCCAGGGTCCGATATGGTTATGACCGTGAAATAACCAACACGGTATTGTGCGGAATCAAAAGGACTGAGCACAACGTTTGCGTTCCAATACCATAACGTCCTGGTATGAAAAATTTTTGTGGGGCAGGGTAGACTATGTACTAATGGAGATTAATGGACTACGACGGAAATCTCCGAAGCCGCTGATAGTATATATATACACAAGAACCGTGTATGATTAGAAATAGGATACGTTTTATAGGATTTATACTGTCTTCACCATGTCTCTCGCACAATTGAACGTACAATACTTGACGTACTTGAGCAAGTACCCGTTATTGACCAAGGCGCTCACGGCTGGTATATTAGGGTCGTTAAATGAAATTGTTGCTTCCACCATCGCTGGAGACAAGCAAACCATCAACATTGCCGGCATCAAAGTTCGTCACATTTTAACATCAAAGACCATTGGGTTGTTCATATTTGGTTTTTGCATGTCGGCACCTATTTCCCACAACTTATACGCCATAATCAACCAAATCTTCAAACCCCCAATTTCCACAAAACTCAAGTTGTTGCAGATTTTGACGTCATTGGCTACTGTGACTCCTACAGTTTCCGCGGTGTACACCAGTTGGATCGGGTTACTAAACGCGTACCACCCTAATTTTTCCAAAAACCCCCTCCCCACTGAGATCGGCAATATCTTGAGGGTCATCAAGATGTCGTTGAAGAGAAACTACTCGACGATCTTGAAAACGTCGCTTTCAGTGTCGGCGGTGTCGCTTGTGATTGCTCAAAAATACATCGATCCACAATTGTGGGTGGTGTTTTTCTCGGTCGTCAGTTTCTGTGTGGGAACATATCAAAACACAAAGTTGAAGAGAAAGCAATTGGCCGTGAAAAAAGACGAATAGATGCACAATTTAGACAACTAACCAAATCGCGAATGAAATAATATACTTGATACAGTATTACCGTAGTGTAATAAACCTCTCCGCAACAAAACAAATACCCATGGAAAACACCCGGGAAACGCAACCAAACCAAGGCAATATATGGTGCCACGACCTTAGATACAAGACGTCGTCACCAGCCTATTACAAAGCATTATCCTAGATGAGCACAAATTAACCAACATTCAATATATTCAGTACAGTATAGAAGTTAAGTGTAGTACACAACCACCGAGCAAGCCAATTTTACTGTAGGAATTGGACAACATATAAAATTGGACACTTAATCTCCGAATCATAATATGTTATCAATTGGAGTCAAGTCTGGTATTAGCTCCATCAAATCAGGTATTGCCACAGCATCCAAGGTTAGTTTGACTTCTTCAAGAACTATGATCACCTCTTCCGTTGTTATGTACTCCGAGCATGGGGAGCCCAAGGATGTGTTGAAGACCCACACCCATGAGATTGACGAGACCAAATTGGGGGCCAACGAGGTTGTTGTCAGGACGCTTGCTTCTCCGATCAATCCATCTGATATCAATCAGATCCAAGGAGTTTATCCTTCCAAGCCAGAAAAGAACCAGGATTTGGGGACTGATGTTCCTTCTGCTGTTTGCGGTAACGAAGGGTTATTTGAAGTTATTCACGTTGGTGCTGGTGTCAAGGGATTCTCTGTTGGTGATTGGGCCGTTCCTGCCAACGTCAACTTTGGTACCTGGAGAACTCACGCTCTTGCTACCGAAGACAAATTTTTCAGAATCCCAAATCCAACCCAATCTAAGGCCAATGGCAGGAAAACAGGGTTGTCCATCAACCAAGGGGCCACAATTAGTGTCAATCCTCCTACTGCGTTGCTTATGTTGACTCACTACTTGAAGCTCACCCCACAAAAGGACTGGTTTATCCAAAACGGTGGTAACTCGGCTGTAGGTCAATACGCAATTCAAATCGGTAAGATTCTTGGGTTCAACAGTATTTCTGTTGTTAGAGACAGACCAGACTTACAGAAGTTGATTGACGAATTGAAAGCCAAGGGAGCCACTGAAGTCATCACCGAAGAACAAAACAACTCCCGTGAATTCGGAGCAACCATCAAGGACTGGCAAAAACAGACCGGTGGTCAAATCAAATTGGCATTGAACTGTGTCGGTGGTAAGAATTCTACTGGAATTGCCCGGAAATTGGCTACAAATGGGTTAATGTTGACCTACGGGGGTATGTCAATGCAACCAGTGATGATGCCTACGTCGTTACACATTTTCAAGAACATCACTAGCAGTGGTTTCTGGGTCACCGAGTTGTTGAAGAACAACCCAGAGTTGAAGACTAAGACCTTGAACCAAATTGTCGAATGGTACGAAGAAGAAAAATTGATTGATGCTCCATCTGTCCAAACCAAATACGACGGCTCGTCGTCCTTGAGCGACGTGTACGTCAATGGTGTGGCAAACTCCAAACAAGGCAAACAATTGGTTACGTACTAGCCAGACACTACATGATATAGTAAATATACATCGTAAGAGCAACACATCTCATTGTAACGGTCCAAAGCCGATCAAGCAGTTTCAACGCCGATCAAGCAAACCTCGGATCGTTCCACCCAGTGGTTATTTCGTGAAACGGCAGTCAACCCCTGCAACCAGGCTACCTCCATGCTGACGTGCCGCATTAGTACTGCCACTGCTACAGTAGCGTTCCTACTCCCCGTGGAAAAAATACAAAACGGTAACAGGCCCATCGGAAGATTCCAGGTCCAGTCCGTGTCCACACCCAAAGGCATTTCGTCACCGTCTATGCTTGCATCGGAAAAACTGAGAATCAAGCTATATATAACCTGGTGTTTCGGTAAATCCCGACTTCTGGCGACGTGAGAGTAGGAGAGATAACGCCATTAACATGGACAGTATACGTCAAATCAAGACAGGACGATACTAACATACTGTAACATCACCAAGCGGTGGGCCCAAAAGTCTAGCGGCGAGTCGTTGTGGAATAAGCCCAATTTTCGCCAAAGGTTTGACGGGTTTCTCCACATCCAAGTGTAATCTAGCCGCATGTAGCGGTAAAAAATATCATCTCGGGCTCTATCTATAAGAAGGTAAGAAGACGTCGATTATTTCAAGATTTTTCTTCTCTTTCACCGGTTACCCTCACTATTATCCACTGATTTCCTAAACACAGTATAATCATGTCGCTTGCTATTTGTTCTTCTAAAGTGTTACTACAAGATGAGCTTGTTCCTGCCACCGTCATTTATTCCTCCGTAACAGGAAAAATCTTGCGGGTGGAGCCCTCCATCCTTTCTCCCACCTCCCCTATATTGTCCGATTACGATGTTGATAGTGTGAGAGACGTTTCTCCCTGTGTAATAATGCCAGGTCTTGTTGATGCGCATGTTCATCTTAACGAACCGGGTAGAACCGAATGGGAAGGGTTTGCTACCGGAACTAAGGCAGCAGCATCCGGTGGGGTCACCACCGTGATTGATATGCCATTAAACGCAATCCCACCAACGACCACTGTAGAAAACTTTTTGTTGAAGATCAACGCTGCCAAAGATCAGTCTTGGGTCGATGTTGGTTTTTGGGGTGGGTTGATTCCTTCTAACGTCAATAGTTTACGTCCTTTGATTGCCATGGGTGTTAGAGGATTCAAGTCATTCTTGTGCAATTCTGGGGTCGAGGAATTTCCTGCCATCACCCCAGCTCACATTTTAAAGGCTATGAACGAAGTTAAAGACGAGAAGACTTTGTTGATGTTCCATGCAGAAATGGAACCTGTAGCCGGCGAAGAACCCGCTGAGGCCACAGAAGAAGCATGTAATGGTAATGCCTCAGGAGCAGTATGCAACGGTAAGCACTCCGAACCTCTAGACCCTACTGCGTACTCATCCTTCCTTGCATCTAGACCAGATAGTTTCGAAGTAAGAGCAATTAGAGAGATCATCGCATGCTCCGAAAAGAACCCAACAGTTCCATTGCATATTGTTCATTTGGCTACCCATCAAGCTATTCCAATGATGGAAACCGCAAAAGCCAAAGGGTTGCCAATTTCTGCCGAAACTTGTTTCCATTACTTGTCATTGTATGCTGAAAATATCAAACACGGTTCTACTCATTTCAAATGTTGTCCTCCTATCAGATCGAACGAAAACAGGAAGTTGTTGTGGAAAGCATTGCGTGACGGGGTGATTACTACAGTTGTATCTGATCATTCGCCATGTACTCCAGAGTTGAAAGACTTAGAAAGAGGTGACTTCTTCCAAGCATGGGGAGGGATCTCATCAGTTGGTCTCGGATTACCAATCTTGTACACCGAGGGACAAAAGATGACACCTCAGATTACTATTCAAGAAATTAATACCTGGTGCAGTAAGAACACCGCCAAACAAGTTGGATTGTCGCACCGTAAAGGGTCGATTGAGTTTGGTTTCGACGCAGATTTCGCCATCTTTGACAGCGAAAGCGAATACGTTCTCCATAATGAAGACTTGCTTGTCAAGAACAAGTTGACTGCCTACGATGGGATGAAGTTCAAGGGTAGAGTGATGGAAACTATTGTCGGTGGTAAGACCGTTTTCACCCACGAGGCAGGTGTTTCGAGAACACCATTGGGTAAATTAATTCTAGAACCACGTCGTGATTAGGTACGTATATATAGATCAATGGTTCTTCACTATTTATAATAAACAGCCAAAGTAGTTTTTGCAGCCAAAAGTAGTCACAGAGGAAGTGGATTTTAGTCGTGTATTTGACACTGAAAGTGTGGAGATGCCCACTACAATATCCAGAAGTCGACTATACGCCAGAACACTCTTTCCTGGGCCACCCTAGGTCTTGTTTGATCAGACAGATATGGAACCAATATGGTAGCGCCACAATAAGAAACGGCTGATAACGTTCGGCAAAGTGGCACACGGTGTTGGTGAAGGTGTTGTAGTGGTGGGACATTTAGGCGGGAGTGGTGGGACGTTTAGGCGGAAGTTGCAACAGAGTCAGGGCGGGCTGGCGGTGGTTCCACGGTATGTGGGAGGAGCACGTTTATTGACCCACGTGGAGGAACCATGGCATTATGCCGGAGATCAATTACGGTACATCACTAACTATAAGACAAAGAACAAATTTCGACGTTTCACACCAACGAGCAACGAAAGAGACAATGTCATCGACCAGCAAGAGAATTGCGTTGCCAGCACGAGTTGAGCCTAAAGTGTTTTTTGCCAATGAAAGAACATTTCTCTCATGGTTGAATTTCACCGTTATCTTAGGTTCTTTAGGGGTTGGTCTTTTGAACTTTGGTGATTCTGTAGGTAGAATTAGTGCTGGGTTGTTTACATTTATTGCCATGTTAACCATGGTTTACGCTCTTGTGACGTATCACTGGAGAGCCAAGGCCATCAGAATGAGAGGCTCTGGTCCTTACGACGACAGATTTGGACCTACAATGTTGTGCTTCTTTTTGTTAGTAGCGGTGGTCATAAACTTTGTGCTCAGAATGAGAGGTTAGGTCGTGGGGAAATAGGTTTGTTCTGTGCGAATGGTGATTGTTTCACCGTTTGTGTGTAGACTATTTTCTTCCGTTAAGGTCAAGTCACCGACAACTGTCAATGCCGCACTGGCAATCGCATTTCAATTCGTCACGTTCTGTTAAATTATTTATTAAATACAAAATTAGCTGTAGCGAGAAATGTAGACACAAAAGTAGACCAAAATGTAGACACAAACAGGAACCGTTTTCGTGGTCCTGGGTCTGGGTCTGTCGCCACGGTGCTACGAGTAATACTTACGTTTCATATCCCTGTACCGCATTAGAAAATACATCGCTTCCAACTCCTTTATTACGAACTCTCCCTTTTTGACGGCCCTGTCCAAGTCATCGCTAGTCGAAACCTGAGTGTTTTGAAACCCCGATTTCAACGCCAGTCGAAACTTGGTGTATCCCCCGGATTGAGCAGGGTAGTCTCTGCCCATATATAGGAGCGTCTTGTACAATTGTCTTATCTTTGGGTCCATCACAAAGGACAGATATATAATAGAAAGTAAACTATTCAATGGGGTCGAAAATTTATACAGCACAAAACTATAATCAAACGTAATCACGAGTCTGGACACAACCACACCATCACAGCACCAAAATGTGCAAGTAGAAAAAGTGTGCAAATGCGATAAACATCTCATATAAATGAGAGATTTCGCTTATGCACACAGTACATTTAGTTGAGGCGATAAAAATCCCACCGACATTCTTTTCACAGTGAATTGCGGTAAAGACACCCTTACAATGACAACCACGGCAACGTACACGCCGTCCAAGATCGTAGCAGTATTTTTGGTCCGGTTTGATATGCGGACGGGGTACGAGTTAGTATGGTCTGAGTCGACCATTCCTGATTTCGATTTTACTGGAGTAGATTACAAGGTGTTACCATCAGGGATCCACGAAACGACAAATGCCTCGGTTTTGATTTCGCACAAGAACAAAGACAAACTCTACTATGGGTTGGGACGGTTTATTCAGTTGGCAGCTAATGACGATTACAATAATCGGGACAATGTTCACATGTATTCGCTAGGGATTCTTTGCGAACCAGAAGTGGACGAATGGAAACCAAACGAGTTTGGCAACACAGGATGGGAATACGTCGACATGTTGGACGATGCACTCACTCAGTTTTTGGCTAGTGATCGGACGCAGTTCGATGCATTTCGGGCGTTTCTCAATCCGTTCCTGGACCCATCAGAAACCAAACTAAACATGTCAAATCACTTAATTACAAAGTTACCCGAGTTACACGAGTACTTAGGTCCGTTAGTTTTGCCAATTTTCAAGCAGGCCTTGTTGAGAAAACGGATTCTACTCTTCAACAATAACCATGCCCACTCGCACCAGTTGCCAAGGGACTATCTTTTCAGTATCGAAGCATTTGGATACCTCTTTTCATTGATGTCGATGATTCCCAAGGACGTCAGAAGTGCCGACAATGCAAAGTTCTATAGCCAGCCGTTGTACAACATTGGTCTAAACGACGACGAAGCGTTCCGTACTCCAGGATACATTGGAACCACCAACGACGATATCTTGATGTATCAGACCGACAAGTACGACGTCGGGGTGATGCTCAATGCCAATTTCAAACCAGAAATCTACACCAATGCTGGTGCAAAAACCGGGGCAATTAAGAGCAATTTAGAGGACTACGCTAAACTGAAATTTTTGGCAGTAAACCTAGACCATGGTTCTGGTGTCGTGGATGCTGATTTGAGAATGCTGGAAACAAACTCATTGAGGCTATTAATGTCCAATCCAGATAAGCCTCACGATCTTGATCTGTTAATCAATGTCATTGGCTATTTCCACAAGCTTACGAGGAAATGGTTTGCATTGATCGACGATATAGTGGCTGAAGAGATGGAGACCGGCATGTCGAGATTGTCGATTGAGCTTTCGTACCAGGATGTCGTAGATATGGAGCTTAACCCATATGATGACACCGACTTGGATTTCATCAGAGACTTTGTTTTACTCTACTGGGAGCAGGTAGATAACGTGGACATTGGTATTGGGTTCTCGCTCTGTTGCTGAGCTGTCAACCAACAGAGTAGACCCCAGATGCCACACTACGCAACCCGTAATGATTATGGTTTTTGCCCAGTAACATAAATGATTTGGGTCAATTTTGAACGGTTACACTGGCGACATTCATTCAAGCTCAACCAATTCGTTGATACGATGATGTAGACGGCTTTTTTGAACATTTCAGACATTGATGGAACCTTCCGAAATTAAAGCTTGGCTATTGAAACCCACAATACTGAAGCTACAAAAACACGTAAACAAACTACAAACGAACTAACGGCTGATAATACACGTTACGAGTCACACAGACCGGTCCAAATAGCAATGTAGACTATTGTTTCATTTTTCGTAAATCTTTGTATAGCCTTACGTTTGAAATGGCGTTTTGTAGGCCAAACCAGCCGCAAAAACTAGGAAAAAAATCGACAGAAATGCTTATAATACAGTAAATATCAAATATATTCCAGCTGACTAAAGTAAACACCACAAATGCGTGCAAATCTATAGTTTCCCATGAAAATTTACTATGGTTGCATGGCACGAGTAATTTTTCTCGGTTTCGCACTGTCAGGAGAAAATAATCTGACAGAATTATTCCAGCAACAGTTTTTTATCAATTCGATCGAGAATTAGGTGGAGTTGCGTTTGGTAATCAATTGAGATTTCTGTTTCAGCTTCACGTTAATACTTTTCCAGCTATACATACCGAAGAAAATCTGAGAAAAACTTAGTTTTTGGTGGTATTTAGTCGGGGTTTAAAAACACAACAACAAAACTCAAGTTCGTTGGTTTATTCATTTTTGTGTGTGTTTATTCATAAGTACGTACCGTTTGTTGAATTGGGAGACAGACAATTGCCGAGAGACACTTTTTCGCTGGGGTTTGTGCTATTTTGTGTGATCACCAAAATCAGTGACGTTGCGATTTAGTCTCTTTGTTTTTTTACGTGGTGTTCACCGTACTAACGCTTTTAGCATTGTTTGATTTACTTGGGAGGCGTCAGTATAGAATATTCCATATTTCTATCATAAAAAACGAAAAATACCGTAAAATTTAAAGTCGATCATGAAGGGACAAAATCGTTCTAACGTCCAGAAAAACGGCCACCGCCGTTCGAATTCTCGTGTCAATAATGATTCACCCAATTTGAAGTTACAATCCATAATATCCAAGGCTACTGGTAAGAAAGTGGTCGCCTCAATAGCAAATGGGAACAAGTACCTGGGGACTTGTTCGTCCAACGATTCCCACGGTTTGATCATCTCAAACCCAGTTTCTGTCGGGAAAAATACTGACGAAGAGTTACCATCGAAATTAATTGTTCAATTGAAGGATTTGGTTGATTTAGACATTGTTGAATCTGAGAACAAAGATACCTCTACTTTCAAAACCGATTCCGATATCTCTCACGGTCAATACAGAGAACGTGATTTACAAAGATGGGTTCCTGATGAGGGTGATGCTCACAATCCTGCTCTTGTTTTGAACGATGAGAACTCTTCTGGCCATGGAGCATGGGACCAGTTTAAAGTGAATGAGGAGAGATTTGGAGTAGAATCCACTTACGATGAACACTTGTACACTACTCGTATTGATACTGCAGCTCCGGATTACCTTGATAAGTTGAGAAGAGCTGAAAGAATTGCCCAAGAAATTGAAAATTCGGCTACCAAGGATCGTCATATCTTGGAAGAAAGAGGGTTTATTGTTGATGATAGTGGGGTTGATGAAGAAGATAAGTACTCTGGAGTTGACAGAAGGGGTGTTGAGTTGATGGCTGCTTTGAAAAATGCATCTATTTCGGGGCCAGAACAACAATCGAACCCTACTAATAAAGTGTCTACTGGAAAATACGCGACTCCTAGACAAAGAGCTGCTGAGTACCATAATGACCCAGCAATTGTTTCCAGTTCTGCTACTTCGAAGAAACTGAAGCAACCTCAGGCATCGTCTCACGGTGAATCTCCAGCGAACCAACAACAATCACAACAACCGCAACAACAAGGTCAAGCACAACAAAAGCCTTCTAGACCAGATTCTATTCCACCTAAACCACCTATTACTCAGCAGCAACACAATGAAGCATTCAGATTGAATGCCCAAAGTGAGATCAACTCGCTCAGAGAGTTCAGTGCCAACTTCAAGATTCCTCACAAAATTCCCACTGACTTGTTACCAATTTTGTCCAAAGACAAGTTGAAGCAAGATGAAATTTTGAAGAAGCTGTCTGAAGTGCAAACAACGCAACAGACGAAAACATCATCGCCTGGTCAACAAAAGAAGAAGATGGATCCTAGTAAACCAGCATTCAAATTGAATCCAAAGGCTGCAGCATTTACTCCGTCAGGTAAACTTCAAAACTCACCTCAACCACCAAAAGTCAATTTCCACAGATCACCAAACAACCCATCGCCAAAAATGTTGAATCCAAGACCATATTCCAGTGGTATTTCCAACGGAAGTTCTGGCTCCGGTAGTTCTTCTAAGAGACATCACCAAATATCACCAGCTGATTTCTTTGGTGGAGCTAATAGAATCCCTACCAAAGCAGGACAGGAAAAGAAGGTTACCGATTTCAACTTTGCTTTCAACTTATTTATTACCTCGAAAAAGAAGCATATTGAAAAGGACTCCAAGTCTGCCATTGTCTACGAAAAGACCTTCCAAACTCCACCAACATGGACATCCAACATCGATGAATCGCACGACAAATTATTCCCACCAATCAACTCTGTAAATAGAGGGGGAGCCATTGGAATGCCAACGTCTCCATTTGGTCCAAATGCCATGCTTGGAGTTGGGGCTCCAAACATGCCTGCGGGATACCCTGCTCCTAACGTCAATTATCACTTATCGCCACAGCAACAGGCTGCGGCAATGGCAGCACATTACCAACAACAACAGTTTCAAGCTGCAATGATGTACCAACAACAATTCCCTGTAGGACCACCAGGACAGCACATGATGCCAATGTATGGAGGCGAGCCACCGTTCATGCCACAGGGAGGATTTGTACCGCCTCTGGGAGGATTTGGTGGAAGTCCAGTAAATGGCAACATGATGCCCACGGGACCAAACCATCATTATAACAATGGGGGCCACAACAACCATCACGGAGGTAGAAGATACACCCATGGGCAGAACCAAGGAAAGAGAGGCAGTCAAAGTCATAATTAGAGGATAGTGAAAAGAGAAGAAGAGAAATTAAAAAAGTACAGCTAATACAACTCTGAGAAGAACCAGGTCACAACGGAGTACGATACTCTATTAGTAGCAAGGCTACAGTGTGACAACATTGAAATTGGAGAAGAGAAAATGGAAATTCACTAACAAGAGAACGTCGATTCCACACAAGTTTACACTGCCAGATCCATTGAAAACTCATCAGTCACAGTCTATATAGATTGAAGAAGAACAGCAGTTGTAATGTAGTTTCTAGTTAAAGAATATGTACTTTAAATTAGCGTAACCCCAGTAAATAACTAAGTAAACTTCGGACCAGTATTTCACTTACTCTCCCAATTTTCACAATTTTGGGATTTGGTTAAGTATTACTGTGCACGCAGAAAATTGAAAGCGTGAAATTTACCAGATTTATCTTTAAACAACAACACCAAACCGAGCACTCTATAAGCATGAGCGACCTCGCGTTGTCACGAATCGACAACTTGATGAAGGTTGAAGATGACCTTGCAAAACTCCCCAGTCTTCGACAACAATTCATGAAAGAGAAAGCGTCTCTTGATCGTCAATTGACCAACACGACAAACCAGCAGATCGACTTGATTATGTCGAATTTATCGAACTTGAATCAAGCAGTAGCCAAGTTGAACAACATTAAGGCGAATATTGCCAAAGTAAATCATGTTTTTGACGATTCCATCACCAATATTAAGGACTACGAGACCATTAAGAAAATGACGGCAGTCAATCAGTTCTTGAACCAGGTCAATTCTTTGAGGATCGACATCGAGAACTTCAGAAGGTACTTAGATATGCTTAATAATGAAATTGAGAAGGAACTCAACTTGATTCTGCAAGATTTGGCCTATCCTCTTACTAATATCTTGAATATTCACTTCCAAGTAAACCAGGCAAGAAACTTTCTGGACTATCTACAGCTAGATTCGGGATTATCAGATGATTTGCGTTCGATTGTGTATAAGATTGTTGCGCCATTGAAGAAAACTATCCGGTTATTTGATGAGTTGTTGACAGAGTCAATTATTAGTATTACTGAGTCGGCAAGAGAAGGAAACTTGCAATTGGTGTTCAAGCTTATAGCCATTATTGAATATGAAGCCAATGAGGATTTGAAGCTCGATTTAATGTCGAGTTTGAACTTGAACGGGCCGATTGATTTGAGGTCTATAGACTACAAGAACTTCCGGAGTGCTAGACGGGACTACAAGAAGTTTTTCTTTGACAAAATGAGAGACGGTCTCAACGATACATTCAACAAGTGTATTGAGCATTTTGCTGAGGACAAAATGTTGGTGTTTGAGAACCTTAACTGGTTAGAAGAAGAGTTGGTATTTGTTCACCAGGAACTAAACCCAATATTCCCAAGTCACTGGGAATTGAGCAATTTTATTCAGAATGTCTATTATAACAATTTACACAAATTCACCATGGAATTAATCAATTCAGAACCTCCAGCAGAGGACTTGATGGGTATTTTGAAGTACGATGCCCATTACAACAAGTTTATTGGCGAATTACAAGCACCGGATACTGGCAATAAGAATAGGAAATCGCTAGTTAAGAAAGAGCAAAGATCAATTATTGGAGAAGATTTGAAGAATTCCGTATTGGAAGACTATATGAAAGTCATTATTCTTCGTAATGATGAATGGAATAAGAATTTGATCACCCAGGAAACAGAAACATTTACCCAAAGAACGTATCCTCCAGACAAATATGTTTATCTCCAGACTATTGAAGATGAAGATGCCAATGACCAATTGATTCTTGTTGATGTTGAGAATGAAGTTTATGTCTTGCCTGACTTTAAGACTCCATTAACAATGCTCAAGGAACAAGCTGATGTTGCGGCAGATTCTGGTTATTCCAAGATTTTAGTCGGAGTAGTTGAGAACTGGGCAACCTGTTATATCCAGAGAATCCAAAATTACCAAAAGATTATCGAGGATGAATTTGCAAGGTATATGACTGCCTATACCAACCAAAGGTTTTTGATTCAACAAAGTAAAACTGAAAGATTTTTCAGACTCAACAGCAAAAAGGATATTCCACCAGTTGATGTGGAGAACATGACTCCTGAACAATTAGCGGAGATTTCACGAGAAGGTTTGATTGAATATTTAGCAGCTTTAGGAAACACTTATGAAATTAATACTGATCGTCTACAAGATAAATTCTTGGAAAGGTACAAAGAAAAGGTTCATACATCGTACCATGCTAGACTCGATAAAGCATTCAACGATATCTTGACGCCTAGTACAGAATTGAATGCGCAAGTTATAAGAACCATTGTTGATATTATTATTAATGATATATATCCAGCATTGTCACAAGTGTTCTCAAAATCATGGTTAGATAGTGGTAACCAAAACGATGACTCAAACATGGCCAATAGAATCATAGATACGATTGCGGAATATTTGAGTGAATTAAGAAGCTACTCATCATATGACATATATCTGGTTACTACAAGTATTTTGTTAGATTCGTTTGTTTCCGACTATATTAGAATTGGATATGAAAGTGTTCTTTATGGAAGTGGTAAAAAGATTGATCCTCATGAACGGAAAAAGTACAAATCATTTAGTGAAGCTATTGGAAGAGATGTTACCATTTTCTATGATGGGTTGGCACCATTATTTACAAGAAAAGATACACGGTACTTGTTAGGAAGTTTACGAGCCATTGAATTTTTAGGTGAAATGGCTACTTGCGATAATCCAGTAGTATCAATTCCTCAATTTTGGGAAGACGAAATTCTTCCAGCATACTATTATTGCTCAGTTGAATATGTTAGAGGAATTTTGATGTGCCGTAAGGATATGGATAAGTCGACGATTAACCAAATTATTGCCGAAATTACCAGAATTCAACAAGAATATCATAAGAACGTCGAGCCAACGGAATTTCCTATGAGTACTTTAACCAACTTTGCATTCAGTTGAAGTACAGCATAAATATTGTAAGCTCTAGTTAGAACGGTATACATACAATGCATAACGAATCATGAATTAATCATCATCATCATCCTCGCTAGAGGAATATCCAGCAACTGTAGTTTGAGAAACCACCTTGTCGTTCTGTTTGACGTTGGGTAATTTGGATGGAGTTTTCTTCTTTATAGTGATCTTAGATTGGATATCAGGCTTGGGTAATATTGAACGAGGTCCCAGCTTTTCATTTGCTTGAGCTTTATCTTTTTCAAACGCAGAAGAGGTGTGTTGGTCATCGTCATTCTTTTGTTCGTGGAGTTTTTGAACTGCTTCATCTACCAACTTGTCGCTGCCACCATTTGCTGCGATAGTGGAGTATTTCTCGTGCAATGACTCCAAATGTTCTGTAATTTGCTGCTGTTGAATTTGCTGTTGTAGTCTATTTTGAAAATTATCCATGACATCATTTGAAGTAGAATCATTACTCTGCCAGAAAGGGTTCTTCTTTCTCTTTTCTTTAAGAGTTTGATATGTGGCATTCTCCTGATGTTCTTTTTCCAACCGGCTAAACAATTCGTCTTCAGTCTCATGCTCAGGAGCATTGGAAGTAGCTTTTTTGGGTTCAAAGTTTCTCACTGCTCCCAGCTCCGGAGTATATCCAGCAGTTTGAGGGTTTGTCTTGAAAGTAATGACATTATTGCACCGAGGACAATATATATAGAATCGGATTATACGTATCGACAAGTATTTTTCTGAAGTGGGCTCCTTTTTGGCGTTGAAACTTCGCCGTTCAGCAATATACTCATTACAATTGGTGCATCTCATCGAGTAAGGTGCCATCATCCTGATCTTGATGATCTGGTGGGGGTTTTTCTTGACCTTTTTGATCTTGGACGGATCATAGTCCGGTGGATAGTACTTGTTTATCGCTTTTCGTTCCGACATGTCATGATATTGTCGTTATTTTGCTCTTTTCGTGAAAGATGATGTATAATTATATTCTACAGGAAACGCTGCGATTGAAAATTTAAATTTATTCATTTAAGACTTCTGTGCTGAATCGCTTTCTCTATCATGGACATCAAAAATGAGTTCTGATTTGTAATTCTGAAAGTATCAGGATACAAACAAGGTTTATTAATGTCAAGTTTTCTCAGTATATTCTTTGCTTGCCATGTGGTAACTCTACGGCGTGCCTCTTCCTTCACAATACAAAGTGGTACAGGGATAATTTACATTATGATATTTATTAAACATGAATCCCAAAAACCATAAAAATTTTACTTAGTTAAAATGATTTTAAATAATAAGTTAAAGTGTAAAATAGTTTATGGAATTTAATCAGCATTTCTTCTAGCAGCTCTCTTGGCAGCTCTCTTAGCAGTACCAAAGATCTTCTTTTCTCTGTTCTTCTTTTGTTTTCTTTGTTGTCTGGAAGCCTTTTCAACCTTGGTGGCTAAGCCGTATCTGACTAATCTGTAAGTTGGTTCGAATCTTTTGGCATCAGCAACAGATTGGTAGATCAAACCGAAACCGGTAGATTTACCACCACCGAATTGGGTTCTGAAACCGAAGACGGAAACAGCGTCTTTTTCTGCTTTGTAAGTTTCAGCTAATTTTTCTCTTAATTCATCTTTGGAAACGTTAGCTCTGTTTGGGTGTAAGACGTCAATGACAAATTGTCTTCTAGCTAATAAAGGGTTGGTGATAACCTTTCTAGTTCTAATAGTAACAGCGTCACTCTACATTTGTTAGTATTAACTCTTTACATGCTGATATCGCCCATTACTCCCATTCAAAACATGATGAAACACATTGGAAACATGTCGATATACCACGTCATATTGCAAACACAGTTTCTCATACATCACAGAATACACAATAGAATCAATCGTGTTGGCCAGTGCCAAATTTGACGGGTTCATCATTCTCGATTACTTTCGATAATTTCCTTCAATCGAATTTGGAAGTGGTAGGATGGAACTCAAGTAATGGGTATATTTTATCAGGGTTCAAGTAGACAAAACATGGTGCAACATGCCCACGTCACATTGAAACATACCATTTTGTTTATGTATGCTAATTAACAAGTATTAAACTAAAACAACTTTCAAATGAAAATGAAAATTTTTGAGTATGTTCGTATTATCTTCACCATACAGTTGAAAAATTTTTGATGGATAATCCTGCAGAAAATCATTATAAATACACGTGACAAAGGGCATGAACCCTAATTTAAATTCTAACCAATTTGCTAAATGCAGGCACCACTAACACCTAAAGGGAAGTGACACGAGATGGCAGAAGTTGTATTCGTTACTAATTAGTGATAGAGCACCACAAACAAACACCACGACTTGAATAATTCCGGCAATAATTTAAATATTTTGGCCAATACATAGGAGTTGTATCGTCCATATGGTAGCGCTAAATTAATATTAAGTTTTGAAGAATGCTTAACCAAAAGCAGAGCTATACTCTCGCAACTTGGCATTTATAATGTAATATTGAAATTTTATTCACATATATATGGCCTAGTGAGAGGAATTTAGTATGTAAACAATTTTGCAACCGTGTTGGTTTAATTTCACATCCACAGTCATTTACAAAGTCCAACTTTCAGCTAGCACATCAACTTTCAGCCGTCACTACTAACCAAGTACTTTCAAGGAACATTGAACTAAACTGCGATATAGCCTTGAAGTTCGGTTTGCAGCCGCATTTTGTATGTGGAGCATTTTTGTGATAATATCGATTTTTTATCTCGAAAATCAACCTGCAGTACTACACCTTATCGTTTAGGCTGCTTAAGGTACATCAAGACCAAAATGACTTTGTGCTTGATATATTTTCAACAATAGATATTTTCGATCTTTTAATTCGCACAAATAGCTCTAGCATTATGAGAGTCATTGTTTTAAACCATTTTCTATTATAACTAATTATATATTGCTTATTGTAAAGGTTTTAATCCCACTCTAACTGCTTTCACCTGAGTATAATCGTCCAAGACTTGAGTACCCATCTCTCTTCCGAAGCCAGATTGATTATATCCACCAAATGGAATCATAGGATGAAAATCATTATAAGTATTTACCCAAACAGTACCAGAGTTAATTCTGTTAGCAACTGTAATAGCAGTGTTGATGTTTTCTGTGTGAATACCAGCAGCTAAACCATATTCTGAGTCATTGGCCATCTTAATAACCTCTTCTGCTGTGTCAAACTTTGTAAGTGTCACGACTGGGCCAAAAATCTCATCTTTCACAATCTTAAAGTGTTCTCTAACATCAGCAAAGATTGTCGGTTTAATAAAGTTACCTTTGTTACCAATTCTTGAACCTCCGGTAACAATGGTAGCACCTTCATTCTTGCCACTTTCGATGTAATCTAAAACCTTTTCCATTTGTGTTGTTGACGCTTGCGCACCCATGAACACATCTTCATCAAATGGGTTACCAACTTTGATACTTTCAGCTTCCTTCTTGAATGCAGCCAAAACTTCGTCATAAATTCCAGATTGAACATAAACACGGGAACCAGCACAGCAGACTTCCCCAGTATTGAAGAAAATACCAAAAGCTAAATTTTTGACAGTCTTAGGTATATCTGCATCGTTGAAAACAATATTTGGTGATTTACCTCCTAGTTCCAAAGTAACTTTTTTTAAGTTTGATTCAGCAGCAGCTTTCATGATAGCTCTACCAGTAACAGTTGAGCCGGTGAACGCAATCTTATTGATTTTCAGATGGTATGCCAATGCGTTACCAGTAGTTTTACCGAAACCAGAGACAATGTTGACAACACCCTTTGGAACACCAGCTTCTTTAATCAAGTTTGCTAAGTATAAAGCGGACAATGGAGTAGATTCAGCAGTTTTCAAGACAGTGGTACAACCAGTAGACAAGACTGGGCCTAATTTCTGGGTTACAAAGAAAAGTGGAAAATTCCAGGGAATTATTTGACCACATACACCAACAGGTTCTCTCCTGATATAGTTCAAATGGGAACTGCCTGTTTCGACAACGGAACCAGTTATTTTATCAGCAAACCCAGCAGAAGTTCTAAGTAGATTCACTGATAATTTAATATCACCACGAGAACAAATCAAAGATTTCCCATTATTGAGAGATTCAATGGATGCCAATATTTCAGCGTGTTCTTCAATTAGATCGGCTAATTTATTTAACACTCTGCCTCTAAAAGCTGGTTCTCCCCTAGACCAATCGGAGTTGAAAGCTCTGGTTGCCGCATCAACTGCAGCATCAACATCAGCATCCAATGCTTCATAAACATGAGTAATCTCTTCATCAGTCGAAGGGTTTACAACGCCAAAAGTCTTTTTCTCTTGAGGTAAAACAAATTCATTATCAATGAACAACCCAGTAGGCTGCTCATAGGAATTTCCATTGGGCAAGTTGATATTGACGAATAACGGCAAAGAATGTGTAGCTGTAACCATATTTACTAAATTGCTATCGATTGTAGGATTTTGGAAGGAACCGAGCCCAATTTATAAAATTGATTACTGCTGTAGTTTGGAAGTTCAACAGTTAATCATCATTACTAATGGCCCCCGTGCCAGTTTACTAACTAATCAAAAGCTTGACGTCCAGATTTTCGGCCGATTAAACGTTATTGTTGCAGTTAGACATATTAATGCTTCTCTATTGCTAATTCTATGCAGTAAAACAATAGCAATGTATCGCAATCTCAATATCATAATCGAGGATCATCTGCTTTAACCTGCTTTTACAACTTACTTCTCACTTCAAGTGTTGTATGGATCGTAGCAGAGGCTGACAGGAGGCCATTTACACCCAGGGCGTTTACAAGATAAAGTTAGGGGTATAGCCGCTAAACAATCAAAACCCGCAGGTACATTAAACCCGATTAATCGTACATCTTAAACCCGATCATACAGTATTAAACCCGATCTCGCAGCAAATACAGTGAGCTCTGAATGAACTCCTAGTTGACATATGGATCGGTTTAAAACTGAAACTGTTTCAGAGCTTGGTGATTTTTCAATCTGTAATAGTACTGAAACAAAACCCACATCTCTCTCTCGGTACAAACCCTCCTTTCATTGTGAAGATTTGAAAGTTTGATTGTCTTCTAATACTTCCGTTTGTAGTATCTCCACAAAACTAAGAATGGTTGGGAGTTAGGAAGCAGAAAATCAACATTGTTATTAGTAATAATGACAAATACAGCATTTGTAGCGTTCGGCGGGGCTTCATTTGCAAAAAGTCAAATTTCGGAACTGGTTTCCGTGGTTGCATAAATTTGACTTGAAATTGCGGAACAGGTGTTGGGATTAGTACAAGTGATCACAGAGTTTAGCCAAATTTACACAATGAATATATTCGTTAAAGCTGATGGGCCTGGAAAATGTGCATGAAGTAGACAAAGTCTTTCAACTTTTCTCAGGTAATCTACATATACACAAATAAGCTCTTTACACTATGAGCCCTAATTAGTCTTACTTCTCTGAATTGATTTCGTTTGTGTACCCCACCCCGCAAACCTGACTGTTGATCGGTTTTAGGAAATTCTAAATGGCCAACACAAATCGGAAGTTACTGTAAGTAGTACAATTCTAGTAAATTTCGTCCCAATGTTTCGAGACACTAAGTAGCGGAACACTTTTTCATAACCTACCATATCGGAACAGGACTCAAATACTACCTAATTCGAAAGACAAAGGTACAGTGCTTCCCTAGTTACCTTATAATCCGTCAACTTCTCCAGTCATTTCACATTGGGCTCTAATGTACTACATTTAAACATTTGAATGGTTTTCACGCATTGTCGCAACAAGTTTTCTACATTGAATTCCTTCTACTTTGTGTCTGAATATGTTAAATATTCTAATAAGTTCTTCAACCCGCATTATACCACTGGTTCCTTTACCAAAAGAACACAAACAAATCTCGTCTGTTTGATTTGTTAATTTGTTATATCGCTTAACTTGCTAAAGTTTCATTGGGGAATGAAGCTTTATTACGTGTAGTTGCCTCTAAATATCTCTCATCCGTACTTTTCAAAGAGTAAGTACGCATTGAGCTATATTACATCAAGTCAAGTTAAAAATACTTGCATTATTTTCGTCAAGTCTAAAGTAGCTTAAATGCAAAGGCTAAATTCGAACGCGTCATATAAATGCAAGCTGCCATTAGCTCTTAATTCAAATAGGTTAAACGAATTACCCAATACGTGACACAATAACCAGGGAAAATTTATGCAAAACTATATCCCCCAGTTCTCCTATTTTCAATTGCGTTCAAATTTACGGCATTTCTTGGAGTTTACGGCTGTCCGTATTTTTTTTTGCTTTTTTTTTGGCACTAACTTGAACAACAAACTGGTTGTTGCATTCAGTTGCAGCAAATTATACTTTACACTTCTCAGTAAACGGAACTTCAACAATATGTCTCTACTACATTTAACAAGAATATTGCTAACATGTAAATGTAAGAGATCGGTTGAACCCAACAGATTAGCACAACTTTTCCGCGTCATCGGTTTTAAAAACCCGTTAGCAGTTTATGCCGGGTTGGTGCCACGGTACCAAAGGCGCCCTACATCCCAGGACATCTAAGCCCCCAAATTACTTGTATACTAGTACTTGTTCGGATTTTAGACATGTCATGACATTTTCTCTCCACAAATCTCGGTAATCGACGGACATTATGTGGCTTATCGTACATTACTGTTTGGAAGGTGTATACAGTCTGATCATCACAACTTCAACTACTACAAAACACTTTGATTAGAAGAAACACTTTTTCTTATTCACTCAATAAATATTTATATACGAAATCATCAAATCATTCAATATTTCATTCCAAATGAATTATTCTTTTCATAAAATCATTTAGTTCAATGGTTGTAATCCAACTCTGACAGCCTTAACTTGAGTGTAATTGTCCAAGGCTTCAGCACCCATTTCTCTACCAATACCAGATTGACCGTAACCACCAAATGGAACCATTGGGTTGAAATCGTTATAGGTGTTGACCCAGATAGTACCAGAGTTAATTCTGTTGGCAACACCAATAGCCTTGTTAACATCTTTAGTATGAACACCAGCAGCCAAACCGTAATCGGAATCGTTGGCCAACTTGATGACTTCTTCAGCAGTTTCGAACTTGGTTAAAGTAACAACAGGACCGAAAATTTCTTCCTTAACAATCTTGAAATCTTCCTTAACATCAGCGAAGATAGTTGGCTTGACAAAGTAACCCTTGTCACCTAATCTTGCACCACCAGTAACAACAGTAGCACCTTCACTCTTACCGACTTCAATGTATTTCAAGATCTTGTCCAATTGCATGGTTGAGGCTTGAGCACCCATGAACACTTCTTCGTCGAATGGGTTACCAATTTTGATGTCTTCAGCAGCCTTCTTGAATGCAGCAACAACTTCATCGTAAATACCAGATTGGATGTAGACACGGGAACCAGCACAACAAACTTCACCAGTGTTGTAGAAAATACCAAGAACCAAGTTCTTAATAGTGTTTGGAATGTCAGCATCGTTGAAAACAATATTTGGCGATTTACCACCTAATTCCAAAGTAACCTTCTTCAAGTTAGATTCAGCAGCAGATTTCATGATAGCTCTACCAGTAGCAGTGGAACCAGTGAATGCAACCTTCTTAATCTTTGGATGGTGAGCAATAGCGTTACCAGTAGTTTTACCGAAACCAGAGACAATGTTGACAACACCCTTTGGAACACCAGCTTCTTTAATCAAGTTTGCTAAGTATAAAGCGGACAATGGAGTAGATTCAGCAGTTTTCAAGACAGTGGTACAACCAGTAGACAAGACTGGACCCAATTTCCAGGCGGCCATTAACAATGGGAAATTCCAAGGAATAATTTGACCACAAACACCAATTGGTTCTCTTCTAACATAGTTCAAGTGAGAACTACCAGTTTCAATAAGAGAACCAGTGATTTTGTCGGCCCAACCAGCACAGGATCTAAAGTAAGCAGCTGATAACGCGACATCACCACGAGAACACATCAACGATTTACCGTTATCTAAAGCTTCAATGCAAGCCAAGATTTCAGCGTGTTCTTCAACCAAGTCAGCCAATCTGATCAATGCTTTGGCTCTGACTTGAGGATCACCACTGGACCAGTCAGAGTTGAAAGCTCTAGTGGCAGCTTCAACAGCAGAATCAACATCGGCGTCCAATGCTTCATACACGTGGGTGATTTCTTCTTCGGTTGAAGGACTCACGACTTGGAAAGTCTTCTTTTCCTTTGGGTAAACAAACTCGTTGTCAATGAATAACCCAGTTGGTTGTTCGTATGATTTTCCGTTTGGTAAGTTAACGGTGACAGACAAAGGTAAAGAAGAGTATAATCTCTTACCCCCGTTAGCTACCTGCGAGAGGGTTGTTTTGGCTACTGCAGATCTAAACATTTGTACTAGCAAGAATGGTTAGTGGTTTCTCAATTGTAATTACTCGAACAATTGGGCTCCATTTATACATTTTCGTGGTTGTGGGGGTGAGAATGTTCCCCTCTATGATACCATCCGTTCGAAACCGAAGGATATGCACAACGCCTAAGTCCGACCCCCAAAAAAACGATCATACCTGATTAACACATTGAGTTAACGGAGATTAGAACCAGGGACAATCCCCGAGTTTTTCCTGCCACCTTTAACGCCTCGCATATGAGCCAATGATTGCATCTCTACAGTTTGTCAGCATCAAAGTACACTCCTATTACGCTCGTGCTCACAAAGCTGTGGTTAAAACCCGAAAAATCGGGCGCGACATTTTGTCGGACATTAACGTTTTTCAATGTGGTTTAACGTAATCTTAGTTGCTGTAGCAAAATCATGCTTCAACGCCACAGCAATAAATTTCAAACCTTAAAAATAGTGCGCCCTCAAACTTTGTTGACGTATTAGTTGCCGTAACACGTTCAGTTTTTCCTGTTGACACTAAGTCCGAGTCATTCCTGCCAATTTTTTTTTTCAATTAGACTCCGAGACCGCTTTTCGATTTTACGAGGTGGTTGCAAGCTAATCCCCGAAATGGCTGCAAACAGTAATTTCAGATAGGATATTGTAGATCAATATTGGTATGCGATGCACTGTGGGACATGAAGAACAACTTTGTGGGGTTAACATGCTCGAAAGTTTCATTCCTGTTGGGTCTGAAACAGTTTCAAAACTTGACTTCCGTTTCTGCGGTACATAATATGAAACTACCACTGAAATCTTCAAATAAATGAATTTTTGGAGTTAACTCTCATTGATAAACTTCAAGGCTACGTTACTGTTCATACCAATTTATGATTATGTCCGGATTGTATGTCTCCTCCAGATTTGTGGATATTTTTACCGGTAACTGTTTACTGGAAAGGTTTATAGTCCAGCAATTCATAGCACATTCTCAGTATGATATTCTTCGTTCGGTACAGCTGGTGATGTTTGAGTCTCATTTTGTAGGACTTTCTGAATGAATTTATAATTTTCTACAAAATTAACAAAAAAAGTGAATGTAGTGGAAATTTGGTTTACGGTGTTTTGGGGGATTGGTGCAACGTGTGTTCATTTGATTAATATATAATACATAATGGAATATTTATGCGAATGCTAATGTTTATGCTAGTCTATATGGATTTAGTGGGCCTTTTTCGTTCTAATACATTGGATTTGATATCTGATTCTAATTGTAGATATGACGTCATTAATAAATGCTCTTGTATTCCTAGGACATCACAAAATTTCTTCACTATTTTGGATTCGATAATAGTAATTAAACCTGGTGTGATCCTTGGATGCTTCACCTTACTATTTGGTTCGACCATGGCCAACATGGTCTCTTTTCTACTGACTTCTGGTGCGTTGTGATGCTGTTTGGAGTCGTATTTTTGTCTTTTGGTTGCAGGAGGAAGCGCCGTGTCAAAATTGAATATCTGGAACAACCGTTTGTCCATTGTCGTCAATTTATCGTGGTACCCTTCAGACGTGTTGTTCTTTTTGGGAATTACATGGTCATAAATCCAGTGGCAGTATTTGTCAATCTTAGAGTCTGACCAGTTCAACAACTCTTCGTCATATGACGTAATGTAGGAGTACTCGTTTGTCAATTCAAACTCTTTCAAGTAGTGTAGCCACTGTTTTGGATTTATTTTCTTCGCTGATGAGACGTTGAAAATAAAACCCACTTTTACGACAAATACAAGGAATGCGCAGATTTGCACTTCAGGAAAGTATTTTGCTGATGCTGGTTCGTTATCGTTTGTGAGATTGAAAACAATTTTGGGAGAAACAGGAATAAGAGTACTCAATTGTACAAACGTAGTAAATAAGTCTGGACTGCTAGGCAAAAGTAATGTTTCTGAAAGCATTTTAAACGCAAAAGGATAGTAATAGTTCATTTCGACTTCCATACTCTCTCCAGGATATATTATTCCTGCAACAATCAGGATACTAGACTCCAATTCGCCATCCATAGGTAATTGCGTTGGCTGCAACAAAACTTGATATGGCATGGTTAGCTTATCGACAATGCTTTTGGGAATTAGATGTAAACTTCGTGCGTAGGGAATTGTATTTAGCTTGATGTTTTCGATTAGATCGGGGATGTACACGGGTTTGTATCGTAGCTGCAATATTGACAAATATAAAAGTGCTAGCAACTCGTTTAATGTGGGTGCCTTATGCTTTGTTCTGACCTTCTGAGTCAGTTCTACAGGATCATTTGCAGACGTAGTTCTATCGCCCGCACCATCGTTGTCGTCATCATCAAATAGCGGATAGTGTCTTGATTCGTACTGCTTTATAGTGTGGTCCAAAAGTTTCAACCAGTTAGTTTTGACAATATACACAAGATCACTATCTTCAGCCGTACCACCAAAGAAGAGCTCAGTAACAATCCTGAATTGCTGCTTGAACAAGATCTGCAAGCATTGCAAATACACTTCAAATGCCTCTTTCCCATACACTTTTGTCTTCTCATTAGTGGATATTCCCTGCGAGTATACTCTCGATTGACTCATATAAGATCCCTGGGAGTCCACATGAACCGTGTTCAACCGTCTAGTTATTGGACCACCTGCCTCGTCTTCCTCGTTGTTGACCTCGATATTTCCATCTGCTACATGGCCTAGTTGACATATAGTGAGCCCGTCACTAGTACGATATCGTCGCGACCGGCAATTGTCCACACCACATATAGGCCCTCTAAACCAAGCCTGGGGTGCCATCGAACCCGTCTTGCCTCTGTAAATGGCCCGTTATTGTTATCTTGTGGTTAAATCTCAATCACTATGACGATGAGATTCATACAGGAACACCATAGTAACCAGACGACGCTAGCGATTTGCAGCCAAACAGTGCCGAATTCAGACGAAATTTAGCGAGAACGTCACCGAGTGCTGAAACGACACCCACAAACCTGCTGCCAGAGCTTTTTCCGCAAAATTCCTGGTTCGATTCATTTGCCATCCTTGTGGATTTGCAACCATTGATATCTCGGTGGAAAATGGTCCCACGAAGAATCTGTTTTCACAGATAGATTCTCGCTCCCGAGAAGATTATGACTGCACACTTGTATATACTTTTCCTTAAGAAAATCTACACCTTTCGACAGCTCTGGTAAAAAGACATGGTTGCAATTTTTTGGCACCGCGACAAATTGTTATTATTGTTAATAAACTATTTCCACCACACACTTCGATGAGCTCCACAGAAAGAGAATTCAAACCCAAAGAGTCTCCATCAATAGAGAACGCACAACTGAACGCGTCTGTAGCCGAATCTGAAAGTAGCAGCGACAAAAACACTATTCTGGATGCACCATCAACTACTTCAGTTAAAGCCGAAGAGGACGAGGGTGAAAAACACGCTGAAAATGCCGATTCTGACAGCGACAAGGAGGTGAATTCCGCTCAAGTAAAGCAAGAGGACTCAGATGACGCGCCACATACGAAGGATTCCGACCAATTGGTGTCGGCAGAGCCCGTTCCTACTGATGAGACTCTTGAACCTACCCAGGCCGATACGCTACTTGACGCGGTACAGACTCCTGAGGAAGACGCTGGACGTGACAGGGAGATTGAAACACAGGCTGATGACGTAGAAATACCGGACAATAACAGTGCAAACTCAGAAGCGAGCTCAGTTCCAGAAACTATAGCTACGGAAGAATCGCCCCAAACATTGAATATCAACACAAATTCGACTTCTACAGATGCCAGAAACAACACCACCACAGAGGAAAACTCTGTTGAAAACGAAATACCGCGTACACGTCAGAAACGTAAAATAACGGTTCTTGAAGATTTGGAAATAGTGGACCCCAAGTCGTATAGAGTGGAAAAAATCAGAAAAAAAGTACCGGGGAGGCTTGTGGATACGTTTTGGGAGCCACTCGATCCAACTACGTTGAGTTCGTTCTATAAAATTTTGCATTTATCGCTAAGCAAGACCATGGAAAGGTACAAAAGCCAGCCAAAAATAGTCGAAGCAAGACGAGTTCTTGCGAACACGTGGATCAATGATAATCTGAAGTCGTTCAATTCGCGGTTAGGGTTGACCAAAGTACCGCCATTATCGACTATGACGACGAAATTGAACGAAGTGAACGATATCTTGAACTTTGATGTTGTGCTAAGTCGGAAAAAGTACTTGGAAACATGTCTCCTGGCCGAATTGAAACAATTGCATGAACTAGAGAAACACGAGCAAAATTTACAGTTAAGTTATAACCTGGATTTGGAATATTTACAGCAACTTAAGAAAACTGCTAGCAAACAAGAGCAAAACATGATTAGAAAAATCAACGAAAAACGAGAAGCATTGGCCCTTGATGAAGTAGAGCAAGCTGATGACGGCATCAACTTGAACGATGCTCGAAATCCCTTCAATCCTCACGACGACGAGGAAGTCGTTTCGTTGTTGACAAAGTTGAACCAGCACCTCACAAACGTAGAAAACAGCAGCAAAAAATTGGGCCAGCTCAACGACAGATTGGAAGTCGTGAACAACATATTGGATATGCTTTAGCTAGTAATGATTAGAATGATATGACACCACCAAGATACTATTTAATAATTCATTGACCTGACCCACTACCAACGACAGCAAGAATCGACCCAAAACAACAACTGCTCGTTTCACCACGCCCACAAGCTAAATCTACAACAAGCCACCAACCTAATGGCGTACAATGTGCAATTGTCACGAGTATTCTCATCAAGTGTGATTTCGATAGTTTGGTGCAAGAAACAACGTCCATGACGAGACACATTTCCGTGGAAATCTCGACCTAGACACCACGACCATGGCATTGGCTTCCTCCCCTACTCAATTGGTATAGATCCAGTACACCGTCAACAACGTGGAGTTGATTTCTGAGCCATCGTCCCTATCCAATTTTATAGTAATGTAGCCATCATTTTCACTATCCCAGATAGCACCAAAGTTGGTCGAAATGTTCAAATCACGGTCCAACGCATCCGGTGCAACGATCACGGTTGATTGAATCAAGAATTTGTGCTTGGATGACTTCTTTTGTAGGCTGTTTAGTATGACATTGGTCAAGTCATCACAATCCTCGTTGCTGTCGACCAAATCCCGCAAAAACTCCACAGAAATCGGCGACGTAGCTGATGCTGAGTGTGACGTGACAGAAGTGGTGGTTTTCGTCATGAATTGAGTGGTTTTGTCTGCTGTTGTGGAAAAAGCCGATTTGTTATTCCATCTGGTACACAGCATCTCAAAAATTCCACCATGGAACTTTCGTGTTTACCACACGAAAAACCACCCTTATCACCACCAGTGAAGAAGCGTCGTTGTCGTAGTATTTCCGGAACAGAGTCGTTGGTGTACACGAGTACTACAGTAGTGCAAAATTTGGGAACGTTAGCGCCTTTTGTTGTCGACATACGTGTTGTTGTTTACTTACCCATCCAGAAGGTGGCATGAATTTCTTTAAAAAACGGGATGATTCCTTGACTCCAGACAGTCTTTCCATATCGTCGAGGACATCGGAGTCTACCCTCGCGTCCCTGCGAAACAGCAAGCCCAAAAACTTGATCAAGTGTGAGGTTCCATTTGCCAATCCCGTCAACCCAATAAAGCCCCCCGTGTTTCACTTGACGCAAGAACAACAGGACAAGTACAACAAGATTGTAGACCACTTCAAGCAGTACATATCGAAGGAAATCCCCGTGAGTGACGAAAAAGGATGTGCCACTTTTCCTATCCTCGAAGAAGAGAAGGCATGGCTAACCAAAGAGTGCTTTTTGCGGTACTTGCGAGCAACTAAATGGAAGCTCGACGCTGCCATCAAGCGTATCGAAGAAACCATCGTGTGGAGAAGAACTTTTGGCGTGGTAAATGTCCCTGGCCACACCGATCCCTCCAAGGTCATCACGGCCGAGCTCGTAGAATTGGAAAACACCACGGGAAAAAACCTTATTCTTGGGTACGATAACGACAACAGACCGTGTCTTTACTTGAGAAACGGGTACCAGAACACGTCGGCATCAATAAGACAAGTGCAGCACTTGGTGTTCATGTTGGAACGGGTTATCCAATTCATGCCTCCGGGCCAGGACTCGTTAGCATTATTAATCGACTTCAAAGCAGCTCCAGCCGAATTGAACCTACTGTCCAAGTTTCCCTCGCTTTCGATTTCCAAGCAGGTGTTGCACATCTTGCAGAATCACTATCCTGAAAGACTTGGCCGAGGATTATTCACCAATATACCCTGGATCGGGTACACGTTTTTCAAGGTTGTAGGACCATTTATCGACCCATACACCCGGTCCAAGACGATCTATGACCAGCCATTTGAAAATTTTGTACCTCAACAGCAGCTAGACAAAGAGTTTAACGGGTTGTTAGACTTTGAGTACAACCACGACATGTACTGGCCAGAAATGAACAGAATTGCACAGGAAAAACACAAAATTTACTTAGAGAACTTTAAAAGACTTGGAGGTGAAATTGGACTCAGCGAGTACGACTTGAGGCTCACGGAAGTAGCAGCATGAGCTCCGTTGGTGTGATCAACTGGGCATTGTTCACATAGATACAGCCAGAACAGCATTTACGATTGATTTTTTTGACCCTACATACATTTAGAATAGCCGTAATAGATCTAGAGTGCAATATATACGGGATAATTAACAAAAACGGGGTATTGATCGATTATATAATTTTTCACTTCTGATAAGAAATTCGCAGTCAAAAATGAATCATTTTGAAAAATTACAATCATCAGTGAAATTTAACGTAGACGTCACAAAATGACCGCAAAATATGTGCTTACGGTGATTGCTCAGGCTCCAGACGCAGACCACGAGGCATTATCTACATTTGGATCCAATTTCGTCACCAAAACATTGAATATTGACGGATATACTACCCGAGTCTTGGGCCAACGTGCGATAGATTACTACTTTGACACCACCAACTCGGAACAAATCCACAAAACCATCAAAGACCTCATCCCTATACAATCGTATGATGTCATTTTCCAAGACGCCGACTCGAGAAAGTGCAAAAAGTTGTTCATTTTCGACATGGATTCCACGTTGATTTACCAAGAAGTCATCGAATTGATTGCTGCCTACGCCGACATCGAGGACAAAGTCGCAGAAATCACCACCAGAGCAATGAATGGTGAGCTTGATTTCAACGCATCGTTGCACGAAAGAGTGCAGTTGTTGAAAGGAATCGACGCTTCGACTCTCTGGGACGAATTAAAGCACAAGATTGTCATCACCAAAGGGGTGAAAGAATTGACCAAAGCGTTACTGAAATTGGGCATAGTGACTGGTGTGTGTTCTGGGGGGTTTATTCCCTTGGCAGAGCATGTCAAAACCCAATTGGGCTTGAACTACGCTTATGCCAATACCTTGGGTGTAGACAAGGACATGAAATTAGACGGAACTACAATAGGCCCAATTGTCAACGGAGACAAGAAAGCTGACCTTTTGCTTGAAATCGCCAAAAACCACCACATTGACCCCAAGGACGCTGTTGCTGTTGGCGATGGTGCCAACGACTTGAAGATGATGGGACTTGCTGGGTTTGGAATCGCCTGGAACGCAAAACCAAAGGTCCAACAAGTTGCTCCTTGCTGCTTGAACAGCGATACCTTACAGGATGTGTTGTATATCATGGGCTATAACGACGAAGAAATTGCCAAATTAGTAGAATAGGTGCAAACCATAACTAGACTTTATACATAATAGACGATAATCGAGTAAAAACCCTCGAGTTAGCAGGAAAATGACCATTCTGTGGTGCTTACACAGCCAATGTGGCCTTTACTACCCCCATTATCCCGTTAAATAAGAGAATTTCCTCGCCGTTTCGTAAGTCTTGAACAAGAATAGTTTCTTCCTCAATAAAGTTCTTTCTCAAGAGAAAGTGCCGTGTAACACCACAAAGACAGCCGGAGCTCAATGGTGGTGTGATCCATTTCCCGTCAGACTTTCTTCGTACGGCAATATTTGTGATTGAACCTTCCATAACTTGGCCCTGGCCGTTGTAAATCAACACTTCCTCGCACGGACTGGCACCAGGCAAGCACCGTTGGCGCGAGGCAGTGTAATGCGGCCGGTTTGTAGTCTTGAATGAGGTAAATGGAGACATTAGTGTAGGTTCTTTATCTAAGTATACAGAATATGTTGGAGAACATTGGTCCAAACCCGCCAATAAATTATCAACGGCAGGCGTGTCGTGGATTTCTACCACCACATCACCCGATAACTTCACGAGCAACCGAAATTTGTACGAGTTTTGCACCAGTTTTCTCGATTCTACGAATGCTTGTTTGAATTTGGCGAACAAAAACGGCTTGGTGATTTCAAAATCTAGCGGAATCTTGAAATGAAGACAGAAAAACTTTACTGTGAATACCAATCGCTGGAAATGCTCGTTAAACAACCAGAAGTTGTCCTGACAGACGTCGTCAACCACAGCTGGTGGTGCAGTGGTTAATTTGGGATCATAGCGAATCGTGGACAAAATAGACCATTGGCCGTCGTAAGTGCTAGGAAACGATTCGTTGATGTAGGTATCGTAGACTTCTTGCTCTAATTCGGCAGTAAACAGGCCGGTGCCGGCGGTATCTTTTTGTGAACTCATAATATATGGATTTACTTTAATGAGAGTGAAAAATTCTTGAGCAGAGAACTAGAGAAATGAAAAGTTGTGAAAAAGAGCGGTCCAAAGTGAAAGCCCGCAAACCCAGCCAGCGCGACTACGAAATGGATAATGCGACGCTGTAGCAGGTTTTCGTGGAAATTGACCAAGTTATTGTGTATGCCTACAGGAGTGCTTGGTCAATTGATTAGATCACCATGGTACTACGGACCAACGATCAGAAATTGGTACCAGCACAATACCACTACGAAGATATAGTGCTATTTGAAAGAAACTCTATAACTATAGTCTGGGTTTGACAAACGATATATATTAATATGCTCTATTATACTATCTGAACACAAGAACCCATCTCTTTCCGTCACAGCATTATAGAACCAATACCAGGTCTATTGCGGGACGATTATTATTACAGAACGTTGGCTCAGATTTTGGAATTGTGGAACTTGGTTTGGAGTAGTCTTAAACCACTTCACTTCAACAACTAGTACGGTCTGAATCTCTTCTTTTCCTTCATCAACCGGACTTTCTCTTGGTCAGCCTTGAACTTCCGTAACAAGTCGTTCATTTCGTCCTTCTTACGTTGTCTCAATTGGAATCGATAGAAATCCTCCTTTTCCTTCTTCTTCAATTTGGACTTGGCTTTATCGGCCTCAACCGTTTGGGCCAATTTCTGTTTACCCAAGATCCCTGCCTTTGTCTTTCTATGCGATCCCACCACTAACGTGAATCCGTCTTCATCAACCAACTCGGTTTGTGCTTGTAATTCTTCAATAGATTGGGCTTCAGCAGCATCAAAGTCCACTAATGATTGCGACACTTCAGCTGATAACTTTTCCAAGTCTAAAATTTGATCGGCAAACTTGGTTCTGTAATAGTTGGAATCAAACGGTTTAATTGGCCATGACGCTTGTGTAATGTTCTTCAAGTTATTGAATGCAAGAGATAATGCTGCCTTATCGACAAAAGTAACAATTCCACAATTCTTGGGGATTTTACTTCCTGGCTTGTCACCGGTCAATTCCAAATCAGATGTCAATTTTGAAAGATTTACCCAGATATCTTCAGGGTAGTCTGTTAATAAGGATGGACAATATGATTCTATAGATGCTCCTAACGATACCTCTGCAAAGAACTTCTTCAATACGGCAAGATCGCAGCCAATAGGCAAGTTGAAAACGAACAAACTTCGGTTGTCCTTGTCTGCTTTTGACTCGTGCTTTTTGTAGTATATGTAATGGAGAGCCGAGCTCGATGGTAATTGCAACCCGAGCACCTTGAATCCTTTTATTTCCGTGGACATTATGTGAAATGGGTAGAATATAATTCAATGAAAGTAGTGAAAATTAGTCAAGCCCAGGAAAAATTGATGTAGCTGGTTTCAAAGTTAATAATGAATTTAATGGATTGTTGATTGGTTAATGATGCTTTATTCTGATTAAAGTCCTGAAACTCGACTTTGAAAATTTATCAGGTATTAGAATTCGTCGAGATGGCTGGGGAAAGTATATTAACAACCAAAAAACGTTCAGGAATGGCAATATTCAGTCGGGAGAATATGGAAAGCTATGAAAATGTGATAGACGCAGCCAAAAGCGAAGTCTATGTTAATGCCAAAAACTCAGTAGAATGTAAAAATGCAACAACCAGGCCAAATACTCGAAATAAGACCCTTCTCCTTGTTCAAATTCACAGACAAACCTACTTCAGCGGTACAAAACGTACTTATCACCACTAGAATGCACAAGGACGTAGCAATTATAGCTTGTGGCCAGTTCTCTTCCACTCTATTGTATCTACCAGGACAAGCTAGAAGTCCGATGTAGAACAAAAAACTGTAACTTTTAACGTATATAACACAACTATCAAGTCAGTTGTGTCCAGTAAACCTCTATAATTCGACCCACAGTCAGTAGCACGGGCGTAGTATGGCTATTCGTAAACTCTTTGTAAAACAGAATAAGTTAACTTTTCGCAATTTTCGCGATGTGGTTGGAACCAAGATGATCTAAACAGGGCAGAGAATTTACCACGAAAATTTAGCTAATTTTTCGCCAAGCAGCCACGATGTCCCTAACCAGCGTGCCGATGAAATCACCCTGACCAACCCGCTCCTGCCGCAGTAAACGTCGTAGTAAACTGAAGCTCCAGGCTCATCTGGTGATGAACGGCCTGTGTATAGCCACCACGAAAAAATTTCACACTATAACGATTTTCTGGTTTAGTAAACAATCTTTAGCTAGCCACATCATGGATAGAGACACGGTTTTGCGGTGTTTGGCGGGCACTTTGGACGCAGACGTCCAAGTGCGGAAGCAGAGTGAGTCACAGTTAAAGATTTTCGAGCAGCAACCGGGGTTTACGGTGTCGTTGCTTGACCTTATCAATGATGCCAATACAAACACCGGGATAAAGATGTCGGCAGCGATCTTTTTCAAGAATAGAATTGTCAACTACTGGACAGTTCCAGAAAACAAGGCGGGCGGGCCCATGTACATCCAGAATGATGAAAAGGATGCCATCAAGCAAAAGTTAATTGAGACCATCATTTCCTGTTACAAGAACCACCAGCTCGGCTTGCAATTGTCCACGTCGCTCCATAACATTCTTTCGTTCGACAAATGGGACCAATTGGTCGAGATCATCAAGAAGTTGTTGTCGGACACTTCCAACGTGGACCACGTCCACACCGGGTTGATTTGTTTGTACGAGTACACCAAGAACTATAGATGGTCAGGGTTGGAATCAGACTCCAGTGCCAACCCGGTTTTGGAGGAAATCACTTCCGAGATCTTCCCAATGTTGTCTAGCTTGGCCAGCGAATTGTTGGCCAACGATAACGAGTTTTCTGACCAGATGTTGTACCTTATCATTAAAACATTCAAGTTCGCTACATTTAGTGCTTTGCCCACATACCTCCAGGATCCGGCAAATTTGGGTCACTGGTGCCATCTTCACATTATGATCATCAACAAGCCGTTGCCTGGGGCTGTTTTGAACGAGGACTCTATTGAATTGAGAAATAGCCATCCTCGTGTTAAGACCGTGAAATGGTGTTTTGGGAACTTACATCGGTTGTTGTCCCGTCACGGTGGAGGATTTGCAACTAAGGACAAGCCAGATTCGCCATTTGTGAAGTACTTTTTGGAAAACTTTGTTCCTGAGATTTTGAACTCGTACTGGAAAATCATCGAAAACTGGTCCACCAAGTCGATTTGGCTCAGTGAAAGCTCATTATACCACTTAATCTCGTTCTTGGAACAATTAGTGCAAACCCCAGCATGGTCCTTGATTTCCGACAAGTTGGACGCCATCATCAGACATGTCATTTTACCAACATTGAATGCCACCGATGAAACCATCGAATTATACGAAGACGATTCCGACGAGTACGTCAGAAGATTCTTCGATATCAACAGAGAATCTAATACCTCCGACGTGGCCTCCATCAACTTTATTTTCCGTTTATCGAGTAAACGTTTCAAGTCAACTATCAACCTTATCTTGACCATCATTAACGACATATTCAACAGAAGAAACGCCAACCGTGGTGATATTCAAGTGGCCAAAGAAGTGGAAGGTGCATTCAGAGTTTTATCTACCATTTCGTATAAATTGTCCAGTAAACTGTCTCCAGTTGCTAACCAAGTTGACAAGCTTTTGCATACATTTGTCTATCCTGAATTGTCATCCGAAACCATTGCATCCACACCATGGTTGACTGCCAGAGCTTGTGATACTTTGGCAATGTTTAACAACAAATACCAAGATCAGCAGATCTTGAGAGATGTGTTTGAAGGAATCATCAGATGCTTCCAAACCCAAGAACAATTTCCTATTCAAATCACCGCTGTTGATGCATTATGTACATTAGTTGAAGACGATTCTGTCGCAGATCATATCTCTGACCAGGCACCACAATTGATGGGGACTTTGCTTGAAATGTCCAAGAAATTCGAAAGTGATATTTTGACTACCGTCATGGAAACATTTGTGGAGAAGTTTGCCAAAAACTTGGAACCATACGCAACAGAATTAGCATCGAAATTGGTAGAACTGTTTTTACGTTTGGCGACAGAAATCTTGAAACAACAAACTGGAGAAAACGGCGAATTTGATACTGAAAAAGAGTACCAAGCTGCTGGCCATTTGAATACTTTAGGGACCTTGGTTATTGCCATGAGTCACTCTCCAACCGTTGCAAGATCATTGGAACCAGTTGTGGAAGACATGGTCAAATTTGTATTGGAAAATGCCCAGATTGCCTTCATCACCGAAATTATCGAAATTCTTGAATCGATTTTGTTCAGTACAAAATCAGTGTCACCAACCATGTGGAACTTATATGTTGTGTCAATTAATGCATTTGATACCTATGCGTTTGAATACTTTGACAGTTTCTTACCATTCTTTGAAAGAATCATCAATTGTGGATTTACCAACCCAGAAGTCACTCTTGACTCGCCATACGTCCAATCATTAATCAATGTCTGTAACGGAATTCTCAAGAAGGAAGATATCGATCCATTATTTGCCGATAGTGCTTTTGAAATCTTGGAGTTGATTATTTTGGCCATGGGCGACAGATTTGTTGGAATCTTGCCAGCATTCTTGTCGGAAATCTATCAAATCTTCAGTACCTTGGAAAGCCAAAATGCTTTTGATGGGTACATGTTGCATCACTTGTCAATTTTAAAGGTGCTATTCAGTGCATTATACGTTGATGCCGTGACGACAATGAAATTTCTCAACGAACAGCAGTTCGTTGCTAGTTTCTTCAAATTGTGGATGAAACATTCAGAAGATTTCCAGAGTGTTTACGGGTGTAAATTACAGATCTTGGCCAGTTTATCAATAATCAACAGTGATGCTATAACCTACATTCCTGAAGATTTAGTTGGAGAGACCGTAGACTTGTTGTTCTCCAATATTGCTGCGTTACCAACGGCAATCAAGGCCAGAGATGAAATCTTGGAAAAAGAGGCAGGATTCAAACACAATCCTAGTGAAGTTGCTGAAGGAGATGACGAAGACGAAGACGAATATGCTGGTGCGTACTACGAGGACGATTTAGAGGCCGACGAAGCCGAATTGGATGCCTTGAAACAGACCCCAATCGACGACCTCAATGTCTTTTCCATCGCCGCACGTCAATTTGTCAATTTACAACAAAACCAAGAGAAATTCCAACATCTTTTTGGAGACATTGCACAAGAGAAACAGAAATTGATCAGCGATCTCATCGAGATCACCTCGAATGAACACTAATCGAACATTTATAGACATTGTGTATTTAGTTAAGGACGGTAACGAGCCCTGTGTAGTGGAAGCTGTGAAAACATCGTGCGAATTAGCGTGAACTACCACGACCCTTTCTCGATCTACCACGAGCCTTCCTACGATCTACTGCGAATCGGTGCCAACACCGCGCCAGCACCGTGCCACGCCGCACAAGCCCCAGTGGCTCCCGTGTGCACATACAAAATACCACATTGATGGCAAAATCAATTCAAAGAACACCGTCAACTATTTGCATCTTCATCAAACATGTTTTCTGGGTTTGGATCTGGATCATTCGGCGGAGGCTCGTTCTTCAATGTCCCGAGCAACACCACTTTTGAGGATTATTTTCGTTGTTACCCCATCGCCATGATGCCAGATATGATAAGAAAGGACGACGCCAACTTTGGTGGGAAAATCTTCTTACCGCCATCAGCGTTGAACAAATTGACAATGTTGCACATACGATATCCCATGTTGTTCCAATTGTCCAATGAAGAGAAAGGAATTGCTACCCATTCTGGGGTTTTGGAGTTTATTGCTGAGGAGGGAAGAGTGTACATTCCGCAATGGATGATGGCTAGCTTGCAGTTGAATCCTGGCCAGATTTTGAAGGTGAAGAGCTGTGACTTACCACTAGGAAATTTTGTGAAAATCGAGCCCCAATCGGTCGACTTTCTTGACATTTCCGACCCCAAGGCAGTATTGGAAAATGTGTTGAGAAAGTTCTCTACATTGACAGTAAACGACATTATTGAAATCAACTATAACGACACGATTTACGGAATTAAGGTTTTGGAAGTAAAGCCCGACCAATCGTCCCACGGGATCTGTGTGGTGGAAACAGACTTGGAGACAGACTTTGCTCCACCGGTGGGGTACGTAGAACCAGAGTACACTCCAAAGGTGTCAAAACCAACAAGTAATCCAATTGATCCGTCCAAGGTGAACAAGGGGATCGGGGCAGCCACCATGGCCAAATCCATCAATTATGCCCAGTTGGTAGCCGAAGGTTCTGGAAACCAAACGTATAAGGGAACTGGTCAGAAATTATCGGGGAAACCAGTATCAGACACAGTAAAGACGTACACTTTTGACGATATAGACGAGAATGCACCACCGGTGCCATTGAACTTACCACCAAACCAGCTTTTTTTTGGGTTCCCCGTGGTATTGCCTACACCAGAAACCACTGATGACGAAGCAAAACCGTCAAGCAATGCGTTTTCTGGGTCAGGACAGACATTGCGACAAAGCAAGAAACGTAAAGATAAAAACCAGCAGTTTCCGTCACTAAAAAACCATTCGAGAAGCCCCGAGTTCATCGAGATCGACTAAAACGAGTAAACGATAAAAGAGTAAGTGGCTCGGACAGGAATTACCACAATTACTTTGGGGACACCAATAGGTCTTGTAACGAACAAATACCAGGGGGATACGAATTAAGAATTGTATTTGCACAAATGCCAACACGAACACGTAGATACCAGGCAAGTCTATAATAATATACAAAAAACAATACACACGAATAAATAAACCAAAGTGCCTATTTGGTATCAGATGGCAAAAACACATCGTTACCCTGTTTCATGGCCATTTCAGTGTGGAACACAATGTCGGTGGATTCCCATGGGTAAGCAATCCAGCAGTCTGGTACAGATCTGGCAGCAAAGTAGTTCCCGGTTTTCATGATTTCTTCAGGCAAGTCAGCTCTCTTAGGCTTTTGTTTGTCGTGCAAAACAAAGATACCGAACTTGGTATCCTTAGGGTCAGCACCCTTGGCAGCAGCTTGTTCGGCAACGTCTTTCTTCAACTCGGAGACGGCGTAATGCAAAGTAGTTCTAGTATCGTCGACTTCGTCGATAATCAAAACGTTTTTCCCTACCAAGTCAATCTTGGATTGAGCATAATCAATCCATTGGGTTCTAACGACTTGAGTACCAACGGTTTCAACGTCAGTGCCTTCGATTTCTTCGTAAAGCGATAAAATGATCGCCATGATTCTGACGTTAGGTTGACCAGGTTCCTTCAAGAACGATCTCAACATTCTGGCTGGGATGAAACCACCACCTCCGATAGCGATGATTAAGTCAGGGCTGAACTCCTTAATTTTGGCAGCAGTTTCTTGACATAATTGGTGGACATTGTTGTACGAAATGTACATTTTATCTTCGGACGACATGGCTAGATGATAATGACTAACGAACAGAAAAGTGGTAATGGTAAATCCAGCACAAATATCGCCAGGATAAAATTTTATATCCTGGTAGATTAGGAAAAATTGAGATGAGCTAAAAAATAGAAATAAGACAAGAAAGATACCAAAAAGAGAAATAGCGAGCAAGGACCAGAAATGATTTAAAAGATAGAATGTACACTATAGAGGGAGTATATGTGATATATGGAGCCTGTAACCTGCCAATGACCTGTTTGAGAACATGGGGTTGTGATTCAATTCTGAAACATCACTTTCACCGTCTTCCACGGCTATGCAGAGATGGGTTGCGGAAGCAGTCTGTCATGCGATGAGCAGGTGTTGCAAGCGAAAGCTACACCGAACGAATGAGATGATGTAGATTTCAACGTGTAGAGCGAGGTATTAGAGCGAAATTTGGTGTGTACTCTTCTCTAAGCCGACTTCAAGTATATTATAGAAGTACAAGTGCTATTCACACTAGTTGCCCACGGGAGAATATTTCTTTGGTAGGGAGAATGTTTTCGATGTAGTTACAATAATCGTGTGAGTTCCTCTGGTACTGTTCCACGGAAATTGCACTGTGTGCCAGCTCCGGAGTACGATATGCTGGACTGATTTGAAAGGTTCACAACACTTGATTGAGGAACTGCTGTGAATAACTATAACACATACGTTTGTAACGTCAGACAATTTATGGGTAGGAACCGTTCAATGGTTTCTACGACTTATACAATGATGCAGCTCATCAATTTATGGCGGCTCATCAATTTATGGATAGTAACCGTTCAATGGTCTCTACGACTTTTATCATGCAGCTCATCTATACTGCAAAGCACACGGCTTTAACGCACAAGTGAGATTATTACACTTGACTAGTCAACCAAAACGACACACCTGCGATATTTACTTGCTTTCAACAACTTTTTCTTCACTCGAAGCTTAACTGTTTTTAAACGACGGCTAGTGTTTTTAGTAGAGACTAGGTTTTTCCATTGAGCCAAATTGAGTAATTTTTATCGGCAAACATATACGACGACGCTAATGCTTCATGCAAATAATATAAATTATTCGTTGTATGGTGAATGTCTTTATTGGCTTCATTACCGAAAGATTTACAAATTCAATGGTGTCATAAATAAACTTGTACTTCTTCTATCAGCATGTTTACCAGGATAAATAGTAAGTTGAAATACTCTACAAATAAAGTGTTTAATTTTCTTCGAGGAGACGCAAAGTTCTACATTTATTACGGACCAGATCCGATGGGCTGGGTCTCAAGGTTCAAGATTTTCCAGACGAAGAGGAGCTAAGATCATTTCGCCACAAGAGTGTTGCAATCGGGACCAGTTGCAAGGGACCCAGCTGCGAGTGTATGTATATGCTTGGACTTTGGAATCGATGCACAACTTCACTTTAGCACTGAAATTTAAGCCACCGTCTCTAGTACAACTAAAATCAAAGGTAATAAGTGTCACAACAAATAAAATTGCTGACATAGGTCTTGTGAACACATCGTAGTGTCTGAATTTGGGACCATTTTGGAGAATATAGACTATTGATACCGAATAATAAGAATAAACGAAAACAGTGTTTAAATACAGTACTAACTCCCTGGACCCTTACCTTTAAGCAGCACATTGCGTCATAGTATTCGTCCGTGAAACATTTGCAGCCAAATGTTTTGTCTGTGTTTTGCTGGTAGAACAACACACTTAGTTAAATGGTTTGCTCTCAGTATTTTCCTTAGAGCTCCAAAGGAATAACCTGAGAGATAATAAGCATTTTCTTGTGTTCTTCGAATGTCAACGTTTCAGAACACACAAACGGCTCAAATAGCACTACACTCTGCTAAGAAAATCAGTTCAACAGAACGTACACCACACAAACAGCCTAAACACGCCTTACAGTATATTTCTAGTTCCTGGAGGAGGCTTCGTGTGTGTTCTTGCCTTGTTGGTATAATGACATACACACAGGACCTATATTATCTTAGCACAGTCTTTTCTCAAGTATCTAAATCTAAAACCAGTCTGGTTTCTCATCATCACAGCAACAATCTCCCCTCCAGTCCAATTAGTCGTCTTCTGCTTCCTTCCGTACAAACTGCAATGTGACCCTTCTTCAGTATGAAATCTAGCACAGAATTATTTTATCTATACAGATCCAGGAACAGCCCCTCATTCGTAAATTCTCCATTGCTTTCTACTTTGCACTTTACACATTGAACATTGCACACTATTTGCGTGTATTGCAACCTGACCTCCGTTCGGCTGCGTTAATTCTTTTATTTATTTCTTCTCTTCTAGTAGCTTCTTCTGTTTTCGACATTGGTATGGCACATAGGTGTAATACTGGGGAAAATCACCATAATGTGTTATGTGTCGATAACTTTATTCTTTTCAGTACTCATCACACTTTTCCACAATGAGGGTGTTATTGCTTGCATTTTTCATATACGGAATCTTTGCTGCCATCATTGGTATTGATTTCGGTCAACAGTACTCCAAGGCGATCTTGTTGGCTTCCAATCTCAACTTCGAGATTGTTTTGACCGATACTGGTAAACGTAAAGACTTAAATGCTGTATCCGTCCGGCCAATTGACCATGGTGGGATCGAGAGAGTGTATGGATCGCAAACTACTGGTCTTTGCTCGCGTTTCCCCCAATCTTGTGTTCTTGATTATAAACCGTTATTGGGGAAATCCGTGGCCCAGACTGGTGATTACTTGAAATCTCACTTTGGTATTAAATTGTTACCTGATCGGTCGAGAAACTCAATCAAGTTTGATTTAGGTTTGGCTAACAAGTCATATGAGTTCACCGTAGAAGAAATTTCTGCCATGAATTTGCAACAAATTAGAAACAGAGGGTTACAAACCTTGGAATCACATGGTGCTATTCCATTACTTGATGACGTTGCGATTACTATTTCTCCATTTGCTTCGTTCGAAACAAGACAAGCATATTTAGACGCATTGAAATTGGCCAATTTTTCCAACGTTTTGGGCTTGGTCGACGAAGGTACGGCTGTTGCATTGAATTTCGTTACTAACAAAAAGTTGTCCAAAGGAGACTACAATGGCGAAAAGCAATACTATTTGGTCTACGATATGGGAGCTGGTTCCACCACTGCCACTTTGTTTTCGTTCACTCCATTTGCTAACGGTTCTTCCAACTTGGAAATCGAGGCCATTGGATTTGATGAAGAATTGGGTGGAAAGACATTAACTACTTCTATCTATGATTTGATTGTGGATAAATTCACCAAGAATTTCAAAATCAAACCTTCGAAATTGACATCTAAGATCTCGACTAAATTGTATGAATCTGCTGAAAAAGCAAAAATCATTTTGTCCGCAAACTCAGATTACAAGATCTCATTGGAGTCTATCTATAACGATGAAGATTTCAAAGCTACAATCACCAGAGAAGAATTTGAAAACATCAATGAAAAAATCATTGATGCCGTTACTAAACCAATTTTGACTGCAGTTGAACAAGTCGAAAATATTTCAATTAGTGATATTCAATCCGTTATTCTTAATGGTGGTTCAACTAGAGTTCCATTTATTCAAAATGAATTGAAACAACTTATTGGTGATGATAAAATTTCCAAATCAGTCAACACCGATGAAAGTTGTGCTTTGGGTACTACCTTGAGAGCATTACAATTGAAGACTACTCTTACTTCTTCAGGACATATCAATGTCATTGAAAGATCTAGTTTCTCGTATGATATCAAGATCGATGATGGTGAAAACCAAGTTATTTACCCAAGAGGTTCGATTGTTGGTGAAACTAACAAGTTATCATTAGGTGAAATTACTGAAGATGAAACCAAACCAATCAAAGTTGATTTGTTAGAAAACGGTCGTATTTACAAGACCTATTTGTTGGATGAACTTGACAAGAAATCAGAAAAGTTATCATGTAAGTCAAAACAAACCAAACAAATTTTTGGAAGCTTTAAATTGGACCACAACAAAATGTTTGACATTGCAAACTTGGAGGTTGAATGCGTAGACAAGGAACCAACAGAAGAAGTTGTTGAAGAAGAAGCCGACAAAAATTCAACTGTAACCAAACCTAAGAAATCAATAAAGCCAGTGAAAATTTCCAATGCAAAGGCTTCTCATGCCTCGATCAAACCAATTGTAGAAGACACTCATGAAGAATTATGGAATAAGTTAGTTTACTTAAATGCCAAAGACGAAGAAAGGTTGGAATTAGACAACCTCAAAAACAAATTAGAAGCTCTTTGTTATGAGTTGAGAGGATACATTGACGATCACGAATCTGCTATTTTGCAAATTGCTTCCCAAGAAGAGATCGAACAAGTGTTAGCCGAAGTCCGTGATACTATCGAATGGTTAGAATTTGGTAGCGAAGATTCCAGTTACTCTGAAGTCAAAGAAAAGTTGGACAGTTTAACAACAAAGAAAGACGATATGACTGTTAGTGAAGATCTCCAAGGTCAAGATTTGTCTTTCCCAGGAATGCAAAAGTTTGTCAAAGATGGTACTGAGATTTTCAACAAGATAGATGCAAGACTCAACGAGATTTTTGCAGAAATCGAAGCATTCAGACCACAATTCGAACAAGAAGACTTCAATTTCGAAAAAGAACATGAAAGAATCAAGATTCACTTGAGAACGCAAACCAACGGTGTTGATATCCTTGAGAAAATCCAAAAAGACGCGGCATCATATAAACTGAAAGTGGAGGAATTGGAAGCTCTTTTGAACGAAGGTGAGGAAAACTTCAAGCTGGTTGCTAAGAAGACACTTTACAAATACTTCAAGACAATTTCAGGGGCAATTGTTGATATGCTCGCTGATTTGATTACCATGGAAAGTGGTCACAAGGAAAAATTACAATTATTTGACACCAAGTTGAAACAGCTTGTCAAGAGAAAACAACAAAAAGAAACCAGAAGAAAATCAAAGCAAAAGAAGTCAGAAACCACCAAAGAACCCGACGCAACTCCAGAACCAGCAGCTGAGGACGCAGAAGAACCAGTAGCTGAACCTTCAGCTGAGCCAGTCTCTGAGCCAGTTGTCGAAGAACCTCAACCAGAAACAACTTCAGATGCTGAAGAAATTGACCATGACGAATTGTAGTTAATTCAGTAGACGCTGTCTATCATTCATATAAATAGTATAATTGTATCTTAAGCGTAGGTAGAAAAATCGTTGTGTACAGAATGAAAAACTAAATTTGAAATATTTCTGTTTAACCTAAACAGACAGACCTCGACAAAATGAGCAGCAGTAACTGTAAGTACACATCTTCTGGTGCAATGAGTCATGTAGATAAACATACTAACTATTCTTCAGCTCTGAGAGTTCCAACAGCTCCTGAACAAGGTGAACAGAAGCCCAATTTAAACGACTATAGTTCAGGTAGAAGAGGTGGTGATAGCCAAAACCAGCCACAGCTGTATGCTCCGAGGTATCCTCGTGGAGATTCTGGGCTGAGGCATGATTCTGGTTACGGGAAATACAACCAAGATGCTAGATCAGGTCCACGGAGGGATACTTATCATGACAAGTATGGTGGGTATAAAGATCGTGGTAGAGAAAGACCACGATACGAACACGGAAATCGAGCAAGACACGATGATCTGACAAGATCGAGACGAGATATTAGTCCCAGACGGGACTATTCTGGGTACGAACCCACACAAGATCAGAATTATGGCCGTCGTGGAAACAGCTACAAGAGCGACGACTATAGGAACTACAATGACTACAATAATTACAGCAACTACAACAATAACGACAGTTACAGAGGAGGAAACTACCGTGACTCTAATTACCGTAATAACCACACAAACAACAATTATCGCGGCCACCACAACTATAACGATTCCTACAATAATCGCAACCTGGGGCATAATAAGTTTGGAAGTTCAGATAACTCAACTCAGATGAATGTTCCTTCAGGACCATCGCAGTACAGAGAGAAACACCGTTCCAATGTATCTTCTGAGACCCCAAGAAGTAGCCAACGACAATCAGCTGAACCAAAAGAAACCATTCCCCTTGAGCAACAGATTTCAAAAATTGAAAAAGATTTGGAGAAGTACCAGGATGTTCCATTGATTGAAGAAATTAAGGTTTTGGACTCGAGATGGGGCACGAAACCAAAAGGATTTGAAAATGTCACGGCTCAAAGAGCCAAGTTATCTGGATTATTTCCCTTGCCAGGGTACCCTAGACCAGTTGATTTTACCAAATTGGAAGGGCTCTTGAAAGAAGAATCCAGTGATTTGTTAACTGAAACTTCAAGGATCAACCCTATAGACTCATGCAGTGCCAGAACGTTGATTATAAAGAATGTGCTGTTTGAAAGAATCAGCTACTTGAAAATTGTGGAATTTTTCAATGATTACCTTAAACATATCGATATTCCTGAGACTACCCAGCATAATATTTCCAGCAAAAGAAAATCCAAAGATGATAAGACATTAATAATCGAGTTCGCCAACAACACCTGTGCCACTATAATTTTCACCATGAACAAATTGAAGTTGCCATTTAATCTCTACAAGGAAGACGCAGAGGCACGAGTAGGCGACGACGAACAGATCGAACTTACAATAGAAAGACCCCATGAATACGTTGTTCAAGCATTACCACCATACGACAAAATCAACGAGGACGACATCGAGGAATCAGTTGTGGATAATCCAAGGAAAATGACCATCCATGTTTCGTCTGAATTAACCGAAACAAATATCACTGATGCGCTCAAGAAAATTGCACCCCTCAAAGGGTTTCAACTTCCTCGAGAGTTGGGCACAAAGAAGCCGGTTGGAATTGCATTTTTGGAGTTTTATGTTGATCCACAAATCACCGATACTAGCATGGTAATTTCTAAACTCGAGGAATACCTCGAGAAAGTCAAAGCAATTCCGTTCGTTTCAAATGCGTACTTTTCATGTATAATACCTGGTGTAACAAGCATCCAGAATTGTGTTGCTGATTACACTACATTGCGTTTATTGGCAAGAAACGAACAAGTGACGGTCCATCCCAAGCTGAGAATCATTCAGTTGTTGAACTGTGTTACGGCAAAAGATTTGATGGAAGATGCAAGCTATCAATTCATATACAAGGACATAATGCAAGAGGTGAGTAAAATCGGTAAGGTTAAAAGTATCAAGATTCCTAGGCCAGCTAATGATTATACACCAGGACTACAGCAATTCAGTGAGCCTGGGTTGGGGAAGATATTTGTCGAGTTTGACGACGACGAAGTTGCATTTAAGGCGATTATGAGTCTAGCAGGAAGACAGTATAACGACCGAACGGTGTTGTGTGCTTTCTATGATGACGAGGACTATAAGAACGGGTTATTCTGACGGCTGTATAGACGGGGAATAAACACGAAAGAGCTAGACATGTAGAACCAAATCGAGCCGTAGAACCAAATCGAGCCCGTAGAACTAAATGGAGCCCGTAGAACCAAATGGAGCCCATAGAACTAAATTGAGCCCGTACAACCAATTCAATCGCACTGAGACCTCAGCTACCCTTCTTGAAGAAACATCTTCAACTCGGCTGGAACCGACGGATCGTACCCGTGTCTCGCAATCATATCGTACAACGGTTTGGGCAACTCTGGAATGAAACTCAAGCTCAACTTGATGATTTCTTCAGGCTCCAAACTAGGAAAGTTCCGCAACACCTTCATCGGCTGAGCACTCGACAAAATGATCGACCGGTTGATGATCAACTGGGCAACAACAAACAACAAATTCATATGACACCCGTAGGCAAATAAAAAGTCCCACAACTTCAAAAGCGACTGCAATGGAGGAGTACAGGCACAAAGAGTCAACACCGACGGAAATGCGTAGATCTTTGCTTTCAAAAACTTCGACTCCAAGTACTCAAAAAGCACCGGGTCAATGATCCGAAGGATCACATCGACGAGATCGAGCCCAGTATGGACTCCGGCCAAATTCGGCGTAATGTAAAGAGGAATATGGTTGGTTATCAAGCTGTGTAACAACGCAAATGCTTGTGGTTCCGATTTGTGGCAGGTGTACATTATGGGGGCCAAAAGCACATTGAGTCCCTGAACATACCCAACCTGGCTGTCCAATGAAATCGCCAAACAATTTAGCACCCTGATCAACGACGATTCTGGGACCTTTTGGTGGAAATTCTTATCGTTCATGAGGGTCCTGAAGGTGTCATTTTTGATCTTGGAGTACACCCCGGCATCTGGGGGCTCACAACTGTGTAAATACTTCAAATACACCGCCGTGGGCAACACTGGCACCTTCAACAATATGCACCAGATGTAGCTTCGATAGGGACAAGTATCGTATCCGGGAGGAATGGTGAGTCCTTCGACGAGGATCATATACCGTAGCTGGCTGCGTCCATTGTCGTTAAAGATCTGGGGGCTGGACACAAATTGCTCGATGGAGTGTTTTTTTCTTCCCTTTACTGGCTTCATCAGGAGAAAGGTAAATCGTATAGTATATAGGTGGGTGAAAAATTGAGATTGTAAACATCAACAAAAACAACACGAAAAACAAAAATGAAACGGGCTACTATAGCACCACGGAGTGGCGACAGTGGATAGCAGGTGGTGGTGGCACTGGGCTGCCGTCTGGGGGTGAAGCGTGTGGGCGTGAAGCGTGTGGTAGTTTAGCCCTGCGCGGCGCTACCATATGATGGTTGTGGTGAAGCTTAGAAGCCGAAGGGGCTGGGCCGTTGTTTGTTGTGTTACAACGAACACGGCGTGCTTGTTGTGCTTGTTGTGTCTGTCGTGTTTGCAGGCTTTGTTTGAAACCAATGCCAGGAAGCCAAATGACGAAAAAACCAAGTACCGAGTCCCTGCTTGCTCTGGAGCCCACCTCTAGCCTAGCACCCAGTGTAGCCCAGCGCCGCCACGCTCTGGCACTGTAGCCCAGCGCCGCCACGCTCTGGCACTGTAGCTAACCCAATGCATCCCAGTGCACACTAGCGTAATTACCGTTGACCAGCGCGTCCACTATTCCTTGGTTGGCTCACGGTTCTTCACCAGTGCCAGTAGTCGTCTCGTGTTGCATCTCACTAAAGTATGAAGTAGCAGTTTACCAAGTAGAGCAGCAGTTTACCAAGTATGAAGTAGCAGTTTACTAAGTATGAAGTAGCAGTTTACTAAGTATGAAGTAGCAGTTTACCAAGTATGAAGTAGCAGTTTACCAGGTATAGAGCAGCAGTTTACTAAGTATGAAGTAGCAGTTTACCAGGTATAGAGCAGCAGTTTACTAAGTATGAAGTAGCAGTTTACCAGGTATAGAGCAGCAGTTTACCAGGTATAGAGCAGCAGTTTACCAAGTAGAGCAGCAGTTTACCAAGTAGAACAGCAGTTTACCAAGTATAGAGCAGCAGTTTACCAAGTAGAGCAGCAGTTTACCAAGTAGAACAGCAGTTTACCAAGTAGAACAGCAGTTTACCAAGTATAGAGTAGCAGTTTACCAAGCACAGAGCACATCAGTTACGTAAGCCCACACAAGTAAACAGCAGTTTACGTAACCATCTATCAAACAGTCTACGCGTTGCTCCCACAATCAGCTCTAAAGTCGTTCCACACGCTGGACACGTCAATTGACCAATTCTTGCCCAATTCTTGCCCAATTCTTGCCCAAAACCTTTGTCCTCTCTACCACTGTACCACAGTCTGGCTGGTGCCACTCCCCATTTCTACTTCGTCCCATCAAATACCGGGCCCCTACAGTAGTGCAGTGACAGCACAAAACTTGTCTGGTGGTGTTCATCTCGTTTTACTTTTCAGGCATTTCACGACACCAAAATCTCGAAAACTACACCACCACCATGTTTGGCCTCGGAAAGTTATTATACGTGGTGATTCTTGTCATCAACGGCATTGCCATATTGAGCGAAGACAGGTTCCTCAACAGAATTGGCTGGGGCTCCACCGTGTCGTCACAAGACCAGTACGGGTTCTCCAACGACGGAGACACTTCCATCAAAACAAAGTTGGTCAACTTGATTTCTGCCATACGGACGTTGTTGCGAGTGCCCTTGATTGCTGTCAACGTCATTGTCATTTTGTACGAGCTTATTTTGGGTTAGGTCTATAGTTAATAAACACTCGAACGCTTTTGCCAGTAATGCTACCACCTGTAACAGCGGGGCAAATCGGAACAGGTGCCGTTTCGCGACCCTGGCGTGGTCTGGTTGGTTCCTGTTGACGGTTGGTGCGAAATCGTCGTGGTTTGCCTTGGTGCCTTAGCCCCCGTCTCGTCTACACTGTGTACATTTTATCTTTATTCTCACTATACTCGCTACATCCTAAGCATGATTATTTAATCTGTCTCTTGACTTTTTAAACAACTCCTCCTGCTGTCTCAATAATTCCTCTTCCGATAACCCGCTGTTCTGGAACTTGTTGTTCTTCTTTTCCTTGCCTTTCAACAACTCCTTGTGCTCGTCCAACACTTTATTTATGATTTCGAGGTAGTTGTGGAAATCCAACTCATCTAGTGCCTTGACGACATGGTCGCTGGCGATGGTTTTCTTCGCCTCCTTCTCGGCAATGTCGTTGGATTGCGTCGATAACAACATGATGAACTCGATGGCACATTCGGTGATGGCTTCTCGGGCCTCTTTGCTTATGGCAACATCTTTGGGTAAGATCTCTCCTATGATCTTCTGCACTGTGGCTTTGGGCAACGAAAGGTCCTCGCCTCCGTTGAACTCAGACATGGTTGGTTACTTCTTGGGGTGGGTAATCATCACCTTTATATAAGTAGTGAGGTGTGGTATGCTACTGCCAGAGCTACCATGACTACCGCCGCCGTTGCGACGAGTACTGCAAATCTCCTCTGGGGCAGAGCAAGTTCGCGCTGCGACTACGGCGGTGCGAGCTGGAACAGAGCAGACGAATCCCATTCTCTATAATCTATATGTATTGAATGTAGCTTATGTCTATGGGTGTATGATGAGGTTGCGTAAATTCATTATTTTAAGCTTTTCATATAAAGCTTTTCACTTTTAACCTATTTTTAACCTGTTCATTAGTGTGCTAGGCTCTTCATTTAAACCTGTTCATTTTAACCAGTGTGCTGGGCTCTTCATTTAAACTTGTCATTTTAACCAGTATGTTAGGCTCTTCATTTGAACCTGTCATTTTAACAGTATGTTAGGCTCTTCATTTAAACCTGTCATTTTAGCCTTTTAAACCTTTAGAAATCGTACCATGTCTTCGACAAACTTGTTTGGCGCATCTGACACTATCCAGTGCCCACAGTTGTATACCTCGTACTTGTTGCACGGAAACAAATCGACAAACTCGTCCTGCGATTGTATAAACTCCGACCCAGCTGCCTTCAAAATTAATGTCGGTTTCGAGAAGGCCTCTGTTCCCTTGGGGAGCTGGGGCCAGAGCCCAAGGCCATGAAGAACATCGTGCTTTAAGAACTGCTGCACCGGCACTCTAAAAAGAGCATGGGGTTGTGCGTGCAGATGCATTTTCTTCAACTTGACAATGTTGGTTTTCAAGAAAAACCGTACCTTTGGATCGGGCTCGTACTCAGACAACACATTGTCAATGTGTCGAGATTGATCTGCCGGGGCCTTATCGCAGAATTGATGATAGTCTGCTTCCAACCGGCACATTCCCTTCAAGTCGTCGTAAAACTTTTGTTCTAGCGGTCTTGTCACCGGAGCGTTATCGATTACCACGAGCTTCGAAAGCAAATCTGGTCGCAAGAGACTGACAAACATCGCCACTTTTGCACCCATCGAATGCCCAACCAACACTGGGGGAATCGACCAATCTCGATTCTCGATAAATTGGATCACATCGTGGGCCATGGCTTCAGAAGTATGCGGCAACCCCTGTGGGGAATTTCCATGGTTTCTCAAATCTATTCCGTACATGGCATGGCCTGTCAATTGACCTATTCTCTTTGCTGTACTCTGAAAATCACGCTTCGACCCAAATAACCCATGTAGCATCAACACTGGTGCCCGATTGTGGTCCATCATGTACTTGGATCCTGGTCTGTACTGTTGGTGGTCAACGTTCACTGTGGTATAGGTAGGCAAGTCCACCAAATTGGCCAATCCGTAGCGCTTTTCGTAGTGGGACGTTTTCCTGGTGGCTCGTACCCACCGTGTGGCATTGCCCCTCGTCGTGGTTGTAGCGCGACCGATGCTTTTCATGGTGATGGTTGCAATGACGAAAAGAAGAGTCGCATACAATTTTCGCAGTCAAATTAGTCACATTGTGATTGAGTATTCTTTTTTATGATGTCATCTCGATAGTGCATTTAATTCGTTTGTTGGTTCAGCACTGGTGGTGCTTGAATAAATGGGCTGTTGATGCCTGTTTAAAATGGGACATGTGGTTGCAAAAAATGCACTAGTATAAACTAGTTACAATGGGCTACTACAGTGCTCAGGAAACCCGTTACTGGAACAAGAGTTGGTTGGAGCTGGAGGAGACGAGGTGATGAAGTGGCCGAGTTTATGTGGTTATCAACGTGATTCATTGCCACCACCGAGGTCAACACGTA
>ERZ778017.526-NODE-526-length-51172-cov-139.467418_pt1 | contig 51172 bp, 44 predicted proteins | sample MGYA00375747_ERZ778017 | MGnify/ENA primary metagenome ERZ778017 (study PRJEB29350, sample SAMN05509838) | bioreactor metagenome | biome: bioreactor; material: wastewater | place: South Africa: University of Cape Town | collected 2014-03-17 ...
GCGGCGCCGATCACGGCGGCCTCCGAGAGCGGCGAGTCTATTACGCGGTCGGGGCCGTACTTGGCGTAGAGCTTCTCCGTGGCGAGGAAGACGCCGCCGCGCTTGCCGACGTCCTCGCCAACGACTACGACGCGGTCGTCTCGCGCCATCTCCTCGTCAAGGGTCCGCGCGATGGCTTGGACCATGGTCATCTTGCTCACGCGAGAATCATCCTTCCGGCCTCAGCCGAGCAGGTCGGCGCGCTCTTGTTGGAGCCGCGCAGGGACCTGAGCGAACACGTCTTCGAACATGGCGGAGGTAGGCACGGGGCCAGCGGCCTCCGCTGCCTGCAGTGCGTCTGTGATAAGCGCATCGATCTCGGCCCTTGCCGCTTCTTCGGCCGCGTCGTTCCACTCGCCACGGCGCTCGAGGAAGCGCCGCATGCGGCCGAGCGGGTCGCGCTTACGCCACGCCTCGACTTCTGCACGTGGGCGGTAGACGGAGTCATCGTCTGCGGACGAGTGGCCGCCGTAGCGGTAGACGAGCATCTCCACGAGGGACGGGCCGATGCCGTCACGCGCGCGCTGCACGACGTCACGCATGACGTAGTAGCTGGCGAGGGCGTCCATGCCGTCGACGTAGTAGCCGGGCATGCCGTACGCATGCGCTTTCACGTGGACGTTGTCCGAGGCAGTTTGCTTCTCGAAACCGACCGAGATGGCGTAGCGGTTGTTCTGGCACACGAAGACGATCGGCGCGCCCTGCACCCCGGCGAAGTTTACGCCCGCGTGCCAGTCGCCCTCGCTGGTGGCGCCGTCACCGAAGGTGCAGATCGCCACCTCACCAGTGCCGCGCAGCTTCATGCTGATCGCCGCGCCGGCCGCTGGCGGGATGTGCGAAGCGATCGGGGACGCCACCGAGAAGATGTTCAGCTCCTTGGAGGCGGCGTGGTAAGGCATCTGCCGGCCGCGGCTCGGGTCGGCGAGCGTGCCCATCGCTTGGCCGATGAACTCAGCCGGCGGCATGCCGACGGCAAGGACGAGCGTTACGTCCCTGTAGTAGGGGAAGAGCCAATCGAAACCTGGCTTCATGGCGTGCGCGATGCCGACCTGCGCGGCTTCATGGCCCGCGCTTGGCGCGACGAAACTGATGCGCCCTTGGCGCTGGAGCCGGCCGAGGCGCTCGTCTAGCATGCGGCCAAGCAGCATCTGGCGATACATCTCTAACAACTGGTCCGTTGCGAGATCGAGATCGAACGGGGCAATCCACTCGCCGGCCTCGCTTATGACGGAGATCGGCTCATCCGTGAACGGCTGGAAGAGCTGGGACTCTAGGATCATACGGACCTCCCTTCGTTCGTGTTCTGCTCTTGCTCGTGCGCGTACGGCGAGCGCCTGCCGCAAGTGAACGCCCCGACACTAGCAGCCGGGGCGAACGCGCGCTTGGCGCGGTGCGGCATGACGATACCTAGTAGGACGCTAGTGGCGCCAGCGTTCCTGGCTTGTGCGTGGTGGCTGGTGGCTTGGTACTTGGCCATGTCCGGTTCCCGTTTGCGGCTTCCGTACGGCGACCGTTGCCTTGGCCGCCCGGCCCGGCTGACCGGCGGTCGCGCTCCGGTCGTTCCTTCGAGCGTTGACGGCACCATACCACCCGGTGCACGCCCTCGCCGTAGCAGACTTCCCACCGCGCGAACCACGCTGGCACCGCGCGGAACACTCCCAGTAGCTCATTAGAGTGGTATGAGAGGTGCATGCTGCGCGCGGTTCAGGCGCCACTCTCAGCCAGTCATCTTTCAGAGGCGCCCAGATGCCTCCCCTAGCCACTGCGCTCCTAGCCCTAGCCACGCTGGCCGGGCTCGTGGTCCTGGCAGCGCTAGTGTCGAGCAGCGCTTGGCTATGGCTGCTGCTAGCAGGCGTCATCTTCCTGTACTTCTACGCCCGCAACGGCACCTACGCGGCCCTCGTCGTCGGGGCGCCACTCGTCGGCGCGGCGGTCGGCATCCTGCTCGAAGTGGCGCTGCGCTGGGAGGGTGCGTTCCTCGTCAGCATCGGCGCGGCCGCGCTCATGATCGAGGCGACCGAGGAGCGGCCAAGCCACTGGGCCTTCATAGTCGGAGCCGCTTTCGTTGGCCTCGGCGCGGTCGTCACGTTGGCCGCCGCCGGTCCGCGCGGCTACTTGGCCGCCAGCCTCGTCGCCGCCGCCGCGACGGTGGCGCTGACGCTGCGCTGGCGCCGTTAGCCAACTAGCCGTCCTCGGCCCCCTTGTCGCCCGCGACTACCGGGTAGACTTACCCTCGACAGTAGACCGCGGAAGCGGTCGGTCGCGCGCGTGACCATCTCGGCTGGCGAAGCCACCTCACCACGCGATCACGGTGCCGGACACCCAACCGGAAGAAAGGCAACGGCGTAAACCGCCGCCGCTTCGACCGCACCGCCACCGTGTCACCCAACGATTAAGCGAAGGCGTCGCCCATGATCTCAGTCGAGCGGGCGCCTTCGGGAGAGACGGCGGAGGAAACATGGAGCAAACCATCAACAGGGGCCTCGACGGGGTCTACATCGACACGACGGGCGTCTGCTTCATAGACGGTGGCAAAGGGCAACTCGTCTACCGCGGTTACGACATCAACGAGCTGGCCGACAAGGCGAGCTACGAGGAGGTCGTCTACCTCCTGTGGTACGGCGCCTTGCCGAACAGCGAGCAACTGGCGGCGTTCAAGTCCGAGATCGCGCCGAATTATCACGTGCCTGAGGCCGTCTACGACCTCTACCGCACGCTGCCGCAGGGCCACTCGCCCATGCACGCCGTGCGCACGGCCGCCTCGATGCTCGGGTCGTACGACGAGAACCCAGACGGGGTCGATGACGCGAACGTGCGCCGTATCGGCACGCAACTCCTGGCGCAGTTCCCGACACTGACGGCGGCGTACGAGCGCGTGCGGCGCGGCCTTGAGCCGGTCCCCCCGCGCACGGACCTCAGCCTGGCAGGCAACTTCCTTTACACCCTTACCGGCGAGGTGCCGTCTGAGGCAGCGACGCGCGTCATGGACGTCGCCCTCGTGCTGCACGCCGAGCACGGCTCCAACGCCAGCACCTTCGTTGCTCGCGCCACCGCCTCGACCCTCACGGACGTCTACAGCGCGATCACCGCAGCCGTCGGCGCGCTCAAGGGCCCGCTGCATGGCGGCGCTAACACGGCAGTGATGGCCGCGTTGGAGGGCATCGGCTCCATCGAGGGCGTCGAGCCGTACGTCTTGAGCGTCCTCGCCAAGCCAGGCGGCCGCGTCATGGGCTTCGGGCACCGCGTTTACAAGGTCCTGGACCCGCGCGCGCAGGTCCTCAAGGAAGTGAGCCGCCAACTCGCTCAGGAGTCAGGCGACTCGAAGTGGTTCGACATGAGCCTCGAGATGGAGCGCGTCATGGACCGCGAGATGGTCAAGAAGGGCAAAGAGGTCAAGCCGAACGTCGACTTCTTCTCCGCGTCCGTCTACCGCATGCTCGGCTTCCCAGGCGACATGTACACCCCGATCTTCGCCGTGGCGCGCATCTCCGGCTGGATGGCGCACCTGTACGAGCAGTACGCGGACAACCGCATCATGCGTCCGCGGCTCGCGTACTCGGGCGGCATGGGACTCAAGTTCAAGCCGATCGCAGAGCGCTGACCAAGACTGCCGACCCAAGCACCGCAACGTCCCGGAACCTTCGCTGGCTCCGGGACGTTCGCCATCAGGCAGGCTTGGTGGCGGCCGGCTAGCTGGCGCTGGCCCTCACGGCAAGCGAGCTCAAGAACTCCCGCAGCCAACCAGCGTAGCGTTCAGGGTCGTGGTTCCACGCCTCGACGTGCTCGACGCCAGGTAAGCGCACGTAGGTCGCGAGGGGGCCGACTGCGGCGGCGAACTCGTCGATCGCGCCGATCGGCACGGTCGAGTCGTCCTCCCCCGCGATCAACAACAGCGGCACGCCGATGCCGGCCGCGCTTGACGCTTGCTCGAGGCTAGCGAAGTCGACGCCCGTCCTCAGGCGTGCGACGAACAGCGCAACGCGCGTGGCTTGCGCCGGCATGGGCAGACCAGCCTTGACCGCCCCCAACTCGACGACCGCGCGCGGGCTAACCAGCGGGGAGTCCAGGACCAGCCCGACGACCTCAGGGGCAGCAGCTGGCCAGCGCTCAAGGGCCTCGAGCGCGACGGCGCCGCCCATGGAGAGGCCGTAGAGGATCACGCGCTCGTGCCCGCGCTTCGCGAGTTCGAGCGCGCCGACGAGGGCGTCCTGCCACTCGCTTGCGCCGTAGTGGTAGTGACCGTCTGGGCTGGCGTCGCTGGCGTCGTGGTTGCGGTAAGAGAGCGCGAGCACCGGCAGCCCGAGCTCGTGAAGTGCCTCGGTGAAACGCAGGGTCTCGATGAGCTCCCCGCGGCGCCTGCCGTGCAGCATGAGCACCGCCGTGCGCTGCGCGCCAGGCACGTACCAGGCGCGCAACTTGCCAGTAGGGCCGCTCAGCTCGAGGTCCTCGAACTCCAAGCCCAGGTCCGCCTTGGGGTCGTTGCGGTAGTAGAAGTTGTCGAGCCGCGCAGGCGCCCCCGCCGTTGGCGGCGAGCCCGCCAGCAGGTCGACCGCCCGCGTTACGACCCCGCCGGCGTCGGCGATGATCTCACCCAAGGCGCCGTTGCCGCCCTCCCACAACAGCCCGTAAGTGCCGACTACCCGCACGTTAGCGTGCTGCAAAGGCGTGCCTGCCGGGGCCGGCATGCCGACCGCGTAGCGCCCTCCCCCTAGGTCCGCGACGTCAGCCAACTCGAACTCGGGCGCCAAAGAGTACGGGGCGGGCACGATGACCCTGCTCGACAACACCCAACCAAGGGCGAAGACGACGACGGCAGCGACGACTACCAGGATGACGAGGGTCCAGGCGATCACCCTGCCCGTCACCAAGTGACCGAGCCGTAGGTGTCTTCTCGATCTGGGCTCGTCGAGAAGATGGCGACGGGCACGCCGGTATGCTCCTCTATGAGGCCCAAGTAGTCGTGCACCTCGCGCGGTAACGCCTCGCGGCTGCCCAACCCGCGCAGTTCACCCCAACCGGGAAGCTCCTCGTACACCGCACCGTCGTCGCCGTGGTCCACAGCCACGCGCACCCGCTCAAGGCCGGAGAGGACGTCCAGCTTCGTGACCACGAGGGCGTCGAAGCCGTTGATGTCGCAGGCGTACTTAAGCTGCGGCAAGTCGAGCCAACCAACGCGGCGCGGCCTACCGGTGGTGGTGCCGTACTCGTCCCACTGGTTAGAGCCGGTGCCCCGCAGGCGCGTGCCCATCGGCTCATCCGTGATCTCGGTCGGGAACGGTCCGTGACCGACGCGGCTCGTGAACGCCTTGACGACCCCGTACACGCCGTCCAACGCCTTGTGGCTGACCCCAGCGCCGATCAAGATGCCGCCGACGGTCGGGTGGCTGGAGGTGACGTATGGGTAGGTACCGTAGGACAGGTCGAGCATGGTGCCCTGCCCACCCTCGAAGAGCACGCGTTCGCCGCGCGCCAACCCCTCGCGCACCATGGCGCCCGTATCGGCCACCAGCGGCGCGAGGCGCTCACGCACGCCAGCCAACTCGGCCATGGCGACGTTCACGCTCGTCCAGCCGACCCGCGCCGTCGAGTTCGGCTTCGCTTCGATGAGGCGCGCGAGGCGCTCGCGCAGCACCTCGTCGTCGAGCAGGTCGCCTGCGCGCACGCCGATGCGTCGAGCCTTGTCGGAGTAAGCCGGGCCGATGCCGCGGCCCGTCGTGCCGACGAAGCCACCGCCCTCGTCGTTCTTCATGTGGTGCGGCAGCACGAGGTGCGCTTCCGTCGACACGAGCACGCGGCCAGGGTCGCGGCGAGCGCTCAAACCGTCGAGTTCCTCTAGGAACGTCCACGGGTCGATGACCATGCCGCCGCCCAACACGGAGGTAGGCCGCTCGTGCAGCGTCCCGCAAGGCAGGTGGTGGAGCTTGAAGACGTCGCCACCAACGACGACCGTGTGGCCGGCGTTGGCGCCACCCGAGTAGCGCACCACCAAGTCAGCCTCGGCGGCGAGCGCGTCGACGACCTTACCCTTACCCTCGTCGCCCCACTGGGCGCCGATCATCGCGATTCCAGGCATTCACCCTCCCAGGCAGTGGCGCGAGGCAACCGCTTGCGTCGTCCACACCGCCGGAAGCGTACCAGAGGCGCACGCAGCGGGCCTCACCCCAAGGGCACCGCACGAGCGCTAGCGCCCGTTAGCGGCTGGGGGTACCCTAGTGGCGTGAACACCACGACTCGGCCACGCGTGCTCGTAAGTACCGGCATAAGCAACCGCACCACCGGCCTCATGCGCGAGGACGCGCTGACGGGCCGCAACTACTCGCAGGCGCTCGCCGCCGCGGGTGGCCTACCGACCATGGTGGCCGTCCTCGACCCGCAGCTGGCGGAGGCGTACGCGGCGAGCAGCGACGCGCTCCTCCTCACGGGCGGAGCCGACGTTGACCCGGAGCTCTTCGGCGCCGCTCCCCACCCCGACCTGGGCAGCGTCGACGAGCGCAGGGACGCCTTCGAGATCGCGCTCTACCGCGCCTTCCGCGCACGCGGCAAGCCAGTCCTTGGCATCTGCCGCGGCCACCAAGTCATCAACGTGGCCGAGGGCGGCACCCTGCACCAGCACATCCCCGCCCTGCCGGAGGCGTGGCAGCACGACCAGCACGACCTGCGCGGCACGCCGCTCCACACCATCTCGTTGGCGCCAGGCAGTCGCCTAGCCAACGCGTTCGGGGCCACCAAGGTGCGGGCGAACAGCTACCACCACCAGGCCATCGACGTCGTCGGCGCCGGGCTGATCGCCGTGGCGCACGCTGGCGACGGGCTCGTCGAGGCGGTCGAGGAGCGCAGCGGTTCGTGGGTGCTTGGCGTGCAGTGGCACCCGGAGATGGCGTACCGCGACCACCCTGAGCATGCGGCGCCTTTCAGGCTCCTGCTTGACGCCGTCGCCGCCGTCGATGCGAGGGCCGAGTCAGAGCTGGCCTAACCGTCGTTCAGTTGCGCGTCGCGGCCACCCAGTCGACACGCCCAACGATGTCGTTGACGATGGTCTCGAGGGCGCGACGGTCCTCGATGTCGAAGTTCGCGAGTTGAGCGCTGTCGAGGTCGAGCACCGCTACGACCTCACCAGCTACCATCACTGGAACGACGATCTCGGAGCGCGAGCGCGCGTCGCACGCGATGTGCCCAGGGAACGCCTGCACGTCAGGCACGACCTGCGTTCGGCGCTCGGCGACCGCCGCGCCGCATACCCCGCGGCCACTGGCGATGCGCACGCACGCCGGGCGCCCCTGGAACGGCCCAAGCACGAGCTCGCCGCCCTTCATGAGGTAGAAACCCGCCCAGTTGAGGCCAGGCACGTGGTCGTACACGGCGCTCGCTACGTTCGCCAGGTTGGCTAGCCAGTCCGGTTCGCCGTCCGTCAACGCGAGGACGTAGCGGCGCAGCTCGAGATAACGCTCAGTCTTGTCAGCTCCCGCCCCAAGGGGAGCGACGTAGTCGACTTCACGCGGTTCGGTGTGCTGCGTCATGGGTAAGAGGTTACTCCCTTCACCCGCTCGCGGATACTTCCGGAGGTCGCGGCCCAACCGCGTTGACAAGCGCCGCGCACCTGTTACACTCTCCGCCATGACTAACTTGCTACCGGGAGGTGGTGCCGTGGACGATGGCTATGACTATGGCTACGCGTATCCGCTCTACCTCACCCCCGTAGCAACAGCCTGCGCCTGACCACGAGTCAGGCCCCGCAGGCGGTCCCTATCCAAAACGAGCGTTAGTATCGGCAGCCCCCTGCCGTCACCCGTGCCGCCCCGCGGCAGAGGTGCGGCAGCTGGCCACACCTGAACAACACCGCGTCAAGCGCCACGGCAGCGCAGCCAGGAGTAACCACATGGTCATCGTCATGACCAAGAACGCACCTAAAGAGAACCTAGACCGCGTCCTCAGCGAGATCAAGTCGCTCGGGTTCACGCCGCACATCAGCGAGGGTGAGTCCCGCACGCTCATCGGCGCCATCGGGCCGGCCCCAACGGAGGAGGTGCGCGAGCACCTTGGCGCCCTGCCTGGCGTCGACACCGTCATGCGCATCACGCAGCCGTACAAGCTGGCGTCGCGCGAGTTCCGCCACGACGACTCCGCCGTGACCATCGGCAAGGCCGGGCCAGGGGCCGTAGTTACGGGCAACGGCACGTTCGTCGTCGCGGCAGGTCCTTGCGGTGTAGAAAGCGAAGCGCAGCTCCTAGACGCAGCTGCCATCGTCAAGAAGCACGGTGCGGCCATCTTGCGCGGTGGGGCGTACAAGCCGCGCACGAGCCCGTACGCCTTCCAAGGCCTCGGCCAGCAGGGACTGCGGCTCCTGGAGGAGGCGCGTGAGGCGACCGGTCTTCCCATCGTCACCGAAGTGACCGCGCCTGAACTCGTCGAGACCGTCGCCGCTACCGCAGACATGCTGCAGATCGGCGCCCGCAACACCCAGAACTTCGCGCTCCTGGCTGAGGTCGGCAAGTCGGGCAAGCCGGTGCTCTTCAAGCGCGGCATGAGCACGTCGATCTCCGAGTTCTTGCAGGCGGCGGAGTACGTCCTCAGCCAAGGCAACCCGAACGTCATCCTCTGCGAGCGCGGCATCAGGACGTTCGAGACGAGCACGCGCTTCACGCTCGACGTCAGCGCCGTTCCCGTCCTCAAGGAGCTCACGCACCTGCCCGTATGGGTCGACCCGAGCCACGCCGCCGGCCGCCGAGCGCTCGTGCCTTCCCTCGCCCTGGCCAGCGCGGCAGCTGGCGCCGACGGCCTCATCATCGAGGTGCACGCCAAGCCGGAGGAAGCGAAGTCGGACGCCGCGCAGCAGCTCAACGACGCCGAGTTCGGCGTGCTCATGGGCCGCCTGCGCGGGGTGGTCGCTGCGTTGGGCAAGAGCCTCTAGCCCGTGCGCCTCAGCCCCCTGTTCGGCACCGTCGTAGTCGCCGGCGTCGGCTTGATCGGCGGCTCCGTGGCGCTCGGCGCGCGGCAACGCTTCTTGGCTGAGAAGGTCATCGGCCTCGACCGCGACGCTACCGTGCTCGATGCGGCGCGGGGCCTCGGCGCCATCGACGAGGCGCAGCTCGAGGCCGGACCGTGGCTGCAGGAAGCCGACCTGGTGATCCTGGCCACGCCAGCTAGGGCGCTAGTGCCACTAGGTCAGGCGTTGCTGCCGCACTTGCGTCCCGACGCCATCGTCACCGACGTCGGCAGCACCAAGGGTGGAGTAGTGGCTGGCATGCAGGGGGCGCGCTTCGTTGGCGGCCACCCCATGGCGGGCAGCGAAAGGGGCGGGGTGCTGAACGCGGACCCCGCCCTGCTCGAGAACGCCGTCTGGGTGCTCACTCCCGAGGAGGGCGTGACGGACAAGGCGGCCCTCGCCCACGTTCGCGCCTTCGTCGAGGCGCTAGGGGCGCGGCCGATCGAGGTCAGCCCCACCCAGCACGACCGTCTCGTTGCGACCGTCAGCCACCTGCCGTACCTCGCAGCGGTGGCGCTGACCGCGTTGGTCGACGAGGGGGAGGAGCGCTCGCTCATGATGCTGCTGGCGGCAGGCGGCTTCCGCGACCTCACCCGCGTCGCCAGCGGCGACCCGCTGATGAGCCGCGACATGCTGGCGGGCAACCGCGAGGCGGTGCGCAGCGCGCTTAGCGCTTACCGGCGGCAACTAGAACGCCTCGAGGGGCTGCTGGAGGACCCGGAAGCCCTGATCAGCGCGGGCGAGGCGGCCAAGCGCACGCGTGACAGCATCCCGATCGTGCGGCGCAGTCTCCTCCCCGCGCGGCACGAGGTCGTGCTCGCCGTGCCTGACAGGCCCGGTGAGCTGGCGCGCATAACGAACGCGCTGGGCGACGCCAACGTCAACGTCAAGGACATCGAAGTCCTCAGCATCCGCGAAGCCGGCGGCGCGATCCGCTTGGCGTTCGAGACCTCCGAGGAGCTAGCGCGCGGCACCGCCTCACTGCGCGAGGCTGGCTACGAGGTGCGCAGCCGCAACAACGGCGGCTAGCCACCGCAGTCCGGTTATCGTGCCCCTGGTGCAACGGGCCGAACTCTTCGACTTGGCCGTGACGCGAGCGGCGACCTACCTCGACCGGCTAAGGCCGGGGTGGCGCGCGGCGCCGCCGCCAGCGCCGGAGCTGGCCGCCATCTTGGAACTCTGGTACTTGCGCACGCGCTTCGCTTACCGCATACCGCTCGAGCAGGTCGTCGGGGCGCTGGAGGCCGCCGCGGCCACTAGCGGGAGCGACGACCCCCTCACACGAGGCTGAAGAGCGCCGCCATCCCCTGCCCGCCACCCACGCACATCGACACGATGCCGTGCTTGACGCCGCGGCGGTGCATCTCGGCGAACAGGTCAGCGGCTATGCGCGCCCCAGTCGCCCCGAGCGGGTGGCCGATGGCGATCGCCCCGCCGTTGACGTTGAGTTTCTCGTCCGGAATGCCCAACTCGTGCTGGCAGAAGTACGCCTGGCTGGCGAACGCCTCGTTGATCTCGATGAGGTCGATGTCGTCAAGCGTCATGCCGACCTTGTCGAGGAGCTTGCGGATGGCGGGCACCGGACCGATGCCCATCACTTCAGGCTCGACCCCAACTACGGCGGCTTGCACCAACTTCGCGAGTGGCTTCAGGCCAAGGGCGCTGGCTTCCTCTGCGCGCATGATGACGCTCATGGCAGCGCCGTCGTTCAGAGGGCTTGAGTTGCCTGCCGTTACGGTCGCGGCTTCGTCCTGAGCGAAGACGGTCGGTAAGGTCGCGAGCTTCTCCAGGCTGGAGCCAGCGCGCGGGCCTTCGTCGACCTCGAGCACGACGTCGTGCCAGGCGCCTGCCTCGTCAACGACGCGCGTTGCGACGGGCACGACCTGGTCCGCGAAGCGCCCAGCCGCCCGCGCCGCCAGGGCCTTCTCGTGGCTCGCGAGCGCGAACCGGTCCTGTTGCTCGCGGGTGATCCCGTAGCGCCGCGCGACCTCCTCCGCCGTCTGGCCCATGGTGTGGTAAGCGCCCGGCTTCTTCCTCACGAGTTCGCGGTTGAGCGATAGGTGGTGACCGCCCATCGGCACGCGGCTCGTGCAGTCGCTACCGCCGGCGAGCACGACCTCGTTCATGCCGTAGGCAACGGAGTGCACGCCCTGCACGATCGTCTGCAGGCCGGAGGCGCAGAAGCGGTTGACCGTGACGCCAGCCACGGCGTCCGGCAACCCGGCGATCTGAACGGCGATGCGCGCGAGGTTGTAGCCCGCCTCCCCTTCCGGGTGAGCGTTGCCGATGAGAACGTCATCGATGCGCCCATCAGCCAGCCCGGGAGTGCGCTCGAGCGCGGCGCGGATGACGAGTGCGGCCAAGTCGTCTGGGCGCGTGTCCTTGAGCATGCCCTTGTGGGCGCGCCCTACCGGAGTGCGGATTGCGGTAGTGATGACTACGTCTTGCACGCTGTTCCCCCTACTCGGCTTAGTTCGTGTTCCACGGCCGGATGACGATGGCGCCATCCTTGAGGTGCGCGACTTCTGGTCCATCTTCACTCTCGCCGCTGTTGCTGCCAGCCTGCGCGAGTGCGTTACCGATGCGCAGTTGCGGGCTCATGATGCGCTCGGCCCAGATCACGGCCTTCTCGTTGCCGCTCGCGCCCGCGTGCGCCAGCCCGCGCAGCGTGCCTACGACGATGATGTCGTCGTTCGCCAATATCTCAGCGCCGGCGTTCACGTCGCCGAGCACGACGACGGAGCCGGTCGAGTCGACCTTGCCGCCGCTCCTAACGGTGCGGGCGACGATGACCGTTTCGCCGCGCGCCTGCATGACCGAGATAGGGGGCCGCACGTCGACCAGTTCGCCACCAGCTGCGCTCACGCGCCCCGCGATGGCCGTGACGAGGGCGTAAGTGGTGCGTTCGCTGATCTCGACGAACACCTTGTCTTGTAGCAGCTCCGAGTGCGCGTCGAGGACGGCAGCCACGCTGCCTACATCGTCACCGGGTTCCAGGCTGAGCAGGATTCCGCCACGGGTCCCTCTGGCTTTCATGGTTGTTACGGCACCTCCACGCCATGCAGTCTCCAGTAACCCGCTAGAAAGTCCCGCGCGATGGGGATCGCAACGCGTGAACTGGAGCCGCCGTACTCGATGAATACCACGACGGCAACCTCGGGGGCCTCATAAGGTGAGAACCCCATGAACCAAGCGTGCGTGTAGTCGCCGCCGCGCGGCGTTTGGGCCGTGCCGGTCTTGCCTGCCACGCTGACGGGGAACGCGTTGGGGCCAAGGATGCTGCGGGACGGGAAGTCCGTAAGCATCATGCGCATGCCCTCCTTGAGGGTCGAGTAGTAGTCGCCGGGCACCTCGCGCGTCTCGGGCACCTGGACTTCGTCGCCGATCTTCGCGACCAGGTAAGGCTCGACCTCGTGACCGTTCATCGCCACGGTGGAGATGAGCTGCGCTATCTGCAGCGGCGTGCTGAGCACGTCGCCCTGCCCGATGATGGTGTTGAGCGTGAAGCCAGGCAGCCACCCGTGGTTGTACTGCGGTTGCGCCCGCACCCAAGCTTGGTCTGGGATGCGGCCAGCCTTCTCCTCCGGCAGCCCGATGTCGAGGCGCACGCCGAAGCCGAACTCGCGCGCGCGGTCGACGACGTCGCTGATGAGCGGCGCCCAGCCGACGCCGAAGTCGGGCGTTACGGCGGCGGCGTGCCAATAGTAGGTGTTGCAGCTGTCTGCGATGGCCTGCTTGACCGTGTAGCCGCCCTTGCCGTACGTGTCCCAGTTACGCCACGTCGTGCCGCCGAACGTGAAGCTCGCCGAGCATTGGTACTGCGTGTTGGGTCCGACGTAATGCTTCTCGAGCAGGGTGGACGAGGTGACGATCTTGAACGTCGAAGCCGGAGCGTACGCCTCGACGGCGCGGTTGGAGAGCGGCATGTGCCGCGAGTCGGTGAGGATGGCGGTCACGGCGTCCGGGTCTGACGGCCTGCGGGTGAAGACGTTCTGATCGAAGGAGGGGGCGCTTGCCATCGCGAGGATCTCACCCGTTCGCGGGTCGAGCGCGATGATGGCGCCACGCAATACCGTCTCCGTCGGTAGTTTCACGCGCACGCGGTCCGTGTTCACGTACTGCAGCGCACCTGCGAGCACGTCCTCGGCGAGGCGCTGCACTTGCGGGTCGAGGGTGAGGGTCACGTCCAGCCCGGGGTTGGCGCTCAGCACGACCTGCGACGCAAGCTCCGCCCCGCGGTTGTCTACCTCGACCTGGCGCGTGCCAGCAGCGCCGAAGAGGACGTCCTCCAGCCCCGCCTCGAGGCCCATGACGCCCACCAGGTCGTTGTTCGAGTAGCCAGGGTTGCGGGCGGGGTCGGCTTGCGAGGTGTAGCCGATGGTCTGCGCCGCGAGGTTAGTCGGGTAGGTGCGCTCGAGGCGCTCGCGGAGGTAGAGGTTAGGGCTGGCTGCCACGCGCTCCTCGACGGCGCTTACGAGCTGATCTGGGATGTTCCACGCCAGCACCGTGCCGTTCTGCGCCTCTTCCGCCTTGCTGCGGTCGGGTTGGCGCGGCTCGCCCGCCAGGTCGAGGAGGGCGGCCAAGTGCTCCCAGTCTGGAATGGGGCCGCCACGGTAGAGGAGGTCGTATGCCACGCGGTCGTCGGCGAGGACGGTGCCGTCGCGCGCCAGGATGCGGCCGCGCAGCGGCACGATGTGCCGTTGTTGGGTGGCGTTCTGCATGGAGCGCGCCGTGAACTCATCGACCATGACTAGTTGCAAGTACATGAGGCGAGCGGCAAGTAGCGCAAGCACCGTGAGCACGGCGGCGAGGAGGACCTTCATGCGCCCCTGCATCAGAGGAGTTCTTTCTGCAGCACCCTACTTCGCTCTAGGAGGGCAGCGCTCCACGGCAACACCAGCAGCCCAGCTGCCACGGTGAGGGCGCTCTCAACGAGCGCAACGGCTCCGGCGCGGCCGAACCCGCCCATGCTGCCTGACAACCACCAGATGACGCCGAGCATGACGGTCCACTTGCCAACGCTCGCGACGAACACGACGAGCATGCGCTCGAACATGCCAGCGTTGGATAGTTGCGCGCGCACCATCGAACCGGCCAAGGCGGCGGCGGCGAGCGCGAAGGCGTGCGTGCCGAGCACGCCGTTGCCCATGACGTCCTGTAGCAGGCCGGCGCCGTACGCCACGAGCACGAGCTGCCATGGCTGGACGCGCCACAGCAGCGTGAGCACGGCGAGGAGGAACAAGTCCGGCGCCGGAATGGGCGCTAGCAACGAGGATAGAAAGCCCTGCGCCACGATGAGAATGAGGTAGAACAGCACGAGGCGCACGGGCCAAGTGTAACCAACCAAGGCTGAGGTCTCGGTTAGTCGCCACCCCTATTTTCCGAAGATGTTCGGCAGCTCCTCGAACGGCACGAGTACGTCGCGCGGCTTGCTGCCCTGGTGCGGCCCCACCACGCCGAGCGCCTCCAGCGAGTCCATGAGCTTGCCTGCGCGCGCATGCCCAACGGACAGGCGGCGCTGCAGCCGCGACACGCTCGCCTGACCCTCGTTGATGACCAACTCTGCCGCGGTCCTCAACTTGTCGTCGTTCCAGTCGATGAGCCCGGTGGCCGTCGACTCGTCCGCTGGCGGCGGGTCGAAGTCCGCGCCGTACGCCTCGCCGAAGTCGTCGTCGAAGTACTGCCTGCGCAGGAAGTCGGCCAGGCGCCCGATCTCGTTCTCGCTGACGAACGGCCCCTGCAACCTGACGGCCTTCACGAGTCCGGGTTGGTAATAGAGCATGTCGCCCATGCCGATCAGCCGCTCCGCGCCCATGGAGTCGAGGATGGTGCGCGAGTCGTGGCTGCTCGACACGGCGAACGCCATGCGCGCAGGGACGTTGACCTTGATGAGGCTCGTAAGGATGTCGACGGACGGCCGCTGCGTCGCCAAGATCAGGTGCATGCCGGTGGCGCGCGCCATCTGGGCGAGCCGCATGATGGCGGACTCGACCTCCTTGGGGCTCGTGATCATCAGGTCGGCCAACTCGTCGATGATGACGGCGATGAACGGCAGTGGCGGCAAGTCGAGGCTGCGCGCCTTCTCGTTGTACTGGTCGAGGTTCTTGGCCCCGACCTTGGACATCATCTTGTAGCGCCGCTCCATGTGCTTAACGGTGCCGAGGAGCACGCCAGCCGCGTCCGACGGGTTAGTGACGACGGGCCGCAGCAAGTGAGGGATGCCGTCGTACGGCGTGAGCTCCACCATCTTGGGGTCGATCATCAGCAGGCGCATCTCGGTCGGCAAGAAGCGGTAAAGCAGCGAAGCGATCAGGGTGTTGACGGCAACGGACTTGCCAGACCCCGTCGATCCTGCGATGAGCAGGTGCGGCATGCGGGTGAGGTCGCCGATCATCATGTCGCCGTCGATGGAGCGGCCGAGCACGATGGGCATGCGCGCCTTCGAGCGGCGGTAACTACTGCTGGCGACGGCCTCGCGGAAGCGCACGAGTTCGCGGTGCGCGTTGGGCACCTCGAGGCCGATGACGCTCTTGCCTGGGATGGGCGCCTCGATGCGCACCGAACCAACGGCCATCGCGAGGGCGAGGTCGTCCGCCAGGTTGGAGAAGCGGCTGATCTTCTCGCCGGGCGCCGGCTCGACCTCGAAGCGCGTGACTGACGGGCCGCGCACGGACGAAGTCACGCGGCCACCAAGGCGGAAGCTGCCCAAGGTGTCGTCGATCTGGCGCACGCGCGCCAAGTTCTCGTTGGCTGTGGCGCGCGGGTCGAGGGCCGGCGCTTCCGGCTCGTCGAGGAGCTCGAGCGGTGGGATCTGGATGGGGATGGCGCCGACCTCTGGGAGTCCGGCCTCCGGCGCGGTCTCTGCCGCCGCCCCTTGCGCCGGCAACTCGGAATCGTCGATGAGCGCGCGTTCCAAGCGCGGGTCCCTGACTTGAACGGCCGAGTGGGAGCTGGACTGCGCGGTCGCTGCGACCGGCGCTGCGCCAGCCGCGCGCCCGGGAGCGCGCTCGTCCGGCGTCGCCGTGAACGCCTGTGGGGCGTTCTCGTCGGCGTAGGCGTCCTCTTCCCCGTACTGCGCCGCCTCGCGCCTCTCCAGCTCAACGGCCTCGGCGCGCTCAGCCGCGGCGCGTTCGGCTGCCGCGCGTTCCGCAGCGAGCAGTTCGGCCGCCTGCCGGTCTGCCGCCTCCTTGACCGCCGCTTCCTCCGCATCGGCGGCGGCGCGGCGCGCTACCGCCTCGAGGGCCTCGCGCACGTGGGCTACTTCGCCAAGGAGCCTGCGCCCCTTGGTGTCTAGCTCCGAGGCGAGCGTGGCGTGGAAGTCGAGCAGCAGCGGGTGCTCAGGGTAGCTAACCAACGCCTCCTGCAAGTCGGCCATGAGTGGACGCCAGCCATCGAAGCGCGCACTGGCAGCCTCGAGGCCCTCAGCCTCGGCCTCGAGTGCGCGCAGCTCCGCCAAGCGCTTGTGGTGCGCTTGGGAGGCGCCAGCCAGTTGGCGTGGTGACATGCCCTTGAGGGCGCGCTTGTCGACGTCGCGCTCGCGGGCCAAGCGCTTGTTGCGCTCGAGCAGCGCGGTGGTTTCCAACAGGAGCGTCTTACGCAGCCGGTCGAGCGCGTCGGCCGCGCGGCCGCGCTCGGTGACGGCGTCGCCAAGCAAGCGCTTCACGTCCGCGCCCCACACCTCGAAGGTGGCGGCGCGGGCGCCGAAGGGGTCACCGCCGTCTGGGGCGCGGCTCACTTCGGAGTCGACTTGCACCGCCAGGTCGGCGGCGCGGTCCTTGGCGAACCCGGCAACGGCGCCCTGCCACGCAGCCAGGTCGGCGCGCGCCTCGCGCAGCACAGGCAAGGTCGCGTCGCCGAGGCGCGCGCGCGAGGCCTTGACGTCGTCGCGCCAATGCTCGAGCTCCCGACTGCCTGGGTAGAGCTCCGCGAGCGCCTCCAAGTCGCGGCCTAGCTCGACTAGCGCGCGCCGCGCCTGCGCGACGTCGGCCTGGAAAGCCGCGCGGCGCTTCGCCGTCTCGCGCGTCGTGACTAGCCACCGCCATGCGCGTTTGATGCCGGTGACGGCGGCACCGAGCGCCACCCTGAGGAGCCTGGTCGGCGGCCAGCCAGCCAGCAGGTCGATGCCGACGCTGCCGACGACCACGGCGGGCACCGCTGCGAGCGCGCCCCAGGCGCCGCCAAGCGAGGCACGGAGTCCAGCCCCCCACGATCCGGCGGCGGCGGGCGCGACCGCGACGATCACACCCCACAGACCAGCCGCGGTCAGGAGGTACCCGCTGGTCGCGCGCGGCCACCAGCGCGGGTTGCGGCGCACGAGGAACAAGGCGCCGATGACGATGAGCGGCAACGGCAGCGCGTAGGCTCCAATGCCGAGGCGCCCTACTAGCGCGCCCCTCACCGTCTTGCCAAGCTCACCCGACGGAAGTTGCGGCACGAGCACCCCTGCCAGGAACGCTCCAGCTGTCAGGACTACGAGGCCGACGGCCTCGATGTCGAGGCGGTGGTTCTCACTTCGCTTGCGGTCCTGGCGGGCCTTCTTCTTCACGGTGCCTAGTGTACCGCCCGAGCAAGAAGCGGCCGGAGGTCATTTCCACGAAGCGCGCGGGCGCTGGAGTTACCAAGCGGCCAAGCGCGCCCCGCAACCATCCTGGCAGGCACGACAGCGCCCGATCGCGTCCTGGACGCCAACGCCGACGTCCAGGCGCCAGCGGCAGGGTAATAAAGTCGTAAGAGGCCGAGTGAGACAATCTGGTGCATGAGGACGCCTGTCCCCGAGGCCGCGCACACGTGGCGCCAAGCCCGCCTGAAGTCCGGACCCCTCTCCTGGGCCCTGGTGGCGGTCGTGCTGCTGTTCGCGTCGCTCCCCCTTGGGAACCTGAGGGTCTGGCACGGCATCCTCCTCGCCATCCCGTTCCTGCTGGCCACGGCCGGCCTCGGTTGGCGGGCTAGTGCCGCCCTCGCGCCAGCCGCCCTGCTCCTAGTGTGGCTGCGCACCCTCCTCGACGGTAGTCACCAGAGCGCCGCCGATTACCTCCTTATCGCGGGTGCGTTGGCGCTGGCGTCGGTTGGCGGCGACGGCCTCTACCGGGTCTGGCGCAGCGCTGAACAGCGTGCTAGGGACGCTGGCCGCCGGGCGACGCTGCTGCAAGAAGCGACGGTCGACCTGAACCACGCTACCGACATGGACGCGCTCTTCCGCTCCGCGCCGCGGCTCCTGTCCGACATCCTGCCGTTCGCGCACGCCGCCGTGTTCGTGCCGGACGGCCGCGGACTCAAGGTGCACACGACGTGGCGCTGGGGCGCAGACCCAGACTTCGACGTTCCGCTCTCGAGCGTCATGGGCAGGGCCTTCAAGACACAAGAACCGCAGTACGTCGCGGACTGTCACTTGGATAGGGACTTCATTCAGGCGCCAGGCGCAGAGTTCACCCGCAGCGAACTCGCCATCCCCGTGATGACCGGTAAGCGCGTTCGGGCCATCGTCAACCTCGAGCACCGCGACACCAACGCTTTCGGGCCGGCGGACCGCGCCACCTTGGTCGCGTTCGTGCGCATGATGGAGGAGGTGCTAGCCAGGCTGGACGCCTTGGCGGCGTTGAGCGAAACCACTGCCCATCAGGAGTTCATGGCGCGCCTCAACAGGCGCCTCCTACTCGCGGACGGCGTGACCGAAGCCGCAGAAGCCGCGCTTGACGAGATCCTGGCGATGTTCGACCTCGACATTGGGGCGGTTCTCGAGCTGCACTACGCGCGACTGCGTCCCATCGCCGTTCACGGTTCGCCTCCCCCGGCACTTGCCGCACTAGTTCGCGACGGCTTCCCCTTCACTGGTCTCCTGCGGCACGCTTGGGAGGCTCGCGAGCTAGTCCTGGTCGACGACCTCGCATCTGACGCCGACTGGACGACGTCGACCGAGGCGCGCGCGGTAGCTGCCGTGCCCATCGTTGACCTTAACGGCCAGGTGCAGGCGCTGCTCGTCGTCACGCGTTTCCGGGAACCGCTGCCGACGTGGAGCGAACGCACGCGCGAGCTACTTGGGGAGTTGTCCGTGCCGCTTGGCGCCGCCTTCGCTCGCGCCGCCCTCAACAGGCAACTGTTCGCCACGCTCGAGGCGATCAAGCAACTCAAGTCCACCTCCAGCCCAGAGACGCTCTACCGCCACGCGGCCATGGCGGCGGCTGACCTCGTGCCCAACGCCGAGGCCGTCTCCATCCTCGTGAGGCACGGCGAGAGCTTCCACTACGAGGCGGCGGTCGGTTATGACCTCGACCGCCTCCAGGCCGAGGCCGGACCGTTCAGTTACGGCGAGCAACTGACCTGGTACCGCGGCGACGTGGCGTCGTTCGAGGGCGGGGTCGGCCGCATCATGCACGGCAGCGACTCGTTGACGATGAGCGCCAGTTCGGGGCAGATGCTGGTGGCACCCGCTGAGGCGCGCCTCAACGACTTGCGGTGCCAGCTCGCCGTGCCGATCGTCGACCGCGACGGGGTAGTCGCGTTCCTGAACGTCGACAACTTCTCGACGGACGACGCCTTCGGGCCCGCTGCGTTGCGCATAGCTGAGGCGTTCGCACAGCACCTCACGATCGTCGTGCGGCAAGCGGAACGGGTGCTCGAGCTCGAAAGGTCCGCGATAACGGACCCGTTGACTGGGCTTGGCAACCGCGAGGGGTTCAACCGTGCGTTCAAGTTGGAGCTGGCACGGGCGCGGCGCTACGAGCACCACCTCAGCCTCATGCTCCTCGACCTCAATGACTTCAAGGAGATCAACGATCGCTTCGGGCACGCGGAGGGCGACAAGGCGTTGGTTGCCGTTGCCGACGCACTGGCCGGCGCGGCCCGCGGCTCCGATCAGGTGTTCCGCTGGGGCGGCGACGAGTTCGCCATCGTGATGCCAGAGGTGCGGCCCGCCGACGCGCAGGCCGCCGCTGAGCGGCTCGGGCGCGTGGTGGCGAGTCTGGCCGCCAACGGCGTTGGACTCACCATCAGCATCGGGGTGGCCAACTACCCTGTCGACGGACTGGACCGCGAAACGCTGCTCGAGGTCTCAGATCACCGCATGTACGTAAGCAAGCGTGCTGATGACGTGAGGGCCGCGCGTCACTCGAGACGCTCTGGCCCCTCAACCGGGCCGTCGAGCGCGGCCGCGCTTGCAGGCACGCCACCGGCTGGTGGACGGGGCACGCCAGTGAACGCCGGCCGCGACAGCAAGTAGTCCTCCGCGACGACCTTGACAAGGGCCACGATCGGCACGGCAAGCAGCGCGCCTAGCAACCCCATCAGGCCAACACCAGCCATGATCGCCAACATCACGGTCAGGGGGTGAAGGTTGGTGTTGCGCGACAAGATGAGCGGCGAGAGGACGTGCGCCTCGATCTGGTTGGCCACCAGGAACACTAGCGCCGCGAAGACGGCGGCCCACGGACTGACGGTGAAGGCGAGCAGGATGGCCGGCGTGACGCCCAGGATCGGCCCGAGGTAAGGCACTAGGTTGAACACGGCGGCGAGGAAGCCTATCGCCGTGGCTAGCGGAACCCCGATTATGCTGAGCCCGGCCCACACGAAGATGCCAAGCAAGGTCGTTATGAGGAGCTGCCCACGGAGGTAGCCGCCAACGGCCAGGTCGGCCTTGGCGCTGAGGTCGTCAGCGATCTCGCGGTAGCGCAGCGGCACGAAGCGCCGGAAGTTGGCAACGAAGCGCGGGAAGTCGTAGAGGAAGTAGGCCCCCGCCAAGAAGATGAGGAAGACCTGGAACGTGGTCGAGATGACGGCCGTCGCGCCAGTCAGGAGGAGGCCGGGCCCGCCCGCGATGAGGCCCTCGAGAAGCCGTTTCAGGCTCTCCCCTAGCTGCTGGAAGAAGTCAGCCACTTGCGCCCTGACTTGAATGCTGATGGCTCCGGTATCGTCAGCCACCCCGAAGCGATCCGACAGGAAAGCTGGCAGGCGGTCTCCGAACGTGGCCAGCCACTCCTGGAACTGCCCGGTCCAGGCCGTTACCTGCTCCAACGCCGTCGGGACCAACTGCACGAACTTGCCCATCTCCGTGACGACCTGGCTGACCACCACGGAGCCGAGCGCTAGTACGAGCAAGAGCAGCGCATAGACGACGATCACGGCCAGGCCGCGTTTGAAGCGAAGGCGCATGAGCCAACTGACCACGGGGTTGAGGATGTAAGCGATCAGGAAGCCGATGAGGCCGACCTGCAGCGCGAAGGCGTAGCCGCCCCGCAGGCGCCAGAGCACGAGCACGAGGAGGACGGTGAGGGCCACGTAGCTGAAGGCCCGCACCCAGACGTTGCCCCATACCGTTTCGATGGCGGTCGCCTCCGGCTTGAGCGGGGCAGGTGCATCCTTACGTTCCACGTGTCGGTTGGCCTCCTCGCGCTTCATGGTCCCACGAACAAGGAAGCCGCGGCCATGCGAACTGCCTCAGGCTCCATGCCCGCCCCGAAGAAGTTCTCTGCGTCCGGCCAGATCTCGAAGCGCAAGCGCGTCTGGTCCTTGCGGCCAGCCACGGCCACGTCGGTGCCTGAGTTGCCAGCGAAGCCGATGACCTGGCCGCGGTACACGTTCATGCCGGTGCGTACGCCGTCGCGTACGGCCGAGAGGTGGCCGTAGCGCAAGACCGTGCCGTCGGTAGTGCGCAGCCAGATCTGGCGTCCCCTCAGGCGGTCGAGTTGGTCCTCGGTTGCCCCCGACTCGGCCACGTCTGCCATGAGGACCTCCCAGGCGCGCGGGTCGATCTCGGTGTACGCAACGTCCGCCCTGACGATCTGGCCGGACTGCGCCGCCACGACGGGCGTGCCGCTCACGATCGGGACCGACGCGTCCTCGGCGTAGAAGTCGAAGCCTTGGCTAACGCCGTGGCGGTAGGCGCGCGGGGCGCCAGGCAGGTTGTCGTCCGAAGTCGGGAGGCGGGCGCCCGGTATGGGGAACCACAACCCCTGCGGCCCGAGCCCGGAGTCTGCCGCGACGGCGGGGGCGCTCGTTGGCGTGGTGGGGTCTGCTGCTGTCGACGCCTGTCCGGACGGGCGGGCGATCAGCAGCCCAGTCACCACCGCGGCGTACACGACTAGCGCGCCAAGCACGTACCAGCCGGGCTTCACATCGGCCAGTAGCGGCTTTTGCGCCTTGGGTTCTTGGCGGTTCACGCGCCGCAGTCTAGCATGGGCTAGTTAGCGGCCAGGACGTCACTCTTGGCCCTTGGCGAGGAGTAGTAGGAGGGGGTTGTGGCCTCCGTGCGCGACCTGCAACTCGCGCTCGACGCGCCACTCGGACTGCGCCGCCACGACGCTCCGCAGGAGCTTGACCTCATGGCTTAGCACGCAGAACTTGGCTTTCGGCCGCGCCAGCGCGGCGGCCGCCGTCAGGAGTCGCGGATAGAGCTTACGGTTGAGGGCGTGCGCCCCGACGGCGTCGCCCCACGGGGCATCGGCGGTAAGAGCGTCGAAGCCGCCGCTCGCGCCGACTCGTGCGATGAACTGCTCATCCGTCACGTCACCAACTAGCCACTCGACCCGGCCGGACACGCGCGCCGCACTGGCGTTGGCGCCCGCGCACGCCACGGCCTCAGGTTCGATGTCGAACCCAACGAGCCGCGCGGCTGGCGCCCGCAAGGCCCTCTCGATAAGGAGCGTGCCAGAGCCAGACAGCAAGTTGAGATAAGAGTCGCGGTGCCCTAACCCGACGAGCTCGTTCATGGCAGCTGCGACGGGGGCGTTGAGGCCCCCCGGCCGGTTGCACACGCGCCATTGGCGCGTGGACGCTGGGCGTGGCGTGAGGCGCACTAGCACCTCCCAACCGGCGCCGACCGGGTCAGGCCGGAGCCGCACGAGGAGCTCGCCATCCTCCTGGTCAAGTCGCAGGCCCGTCACTTTCGCGAGCTCGCCAGCTAAGCGTGTGAGCGTCGGCGAGTCCGCCCCGGCGGCCGAGAGGCGCAGGCCGCTGAACTTGGCGCCGGCCATGACTTCCTTGAGAGCAGCCACTAGTTCACGGAAGGCCGCGTCGCCCAACAACCCCTTCGGCCGCGGAACGTCGAACGTGATCGACAGGTAAGCGGCGGCCGATGTACGGATGGCGTTGGCCTTCGCCAAGGCGGCCGCGTCGGCGAGGCGGAAACCGCCAGGCACGCTCTGCGGGCGCGTCAGCCCTAGACGTTTGAGCTCACCACGCGTGATGACCTCGATACCGGCAGGGACTTCAAGTAGGTAACGGCGAGACGACACGGCTCAATGCTAACAGCGCTCTGCTCCTTCACGTAGGCCTCATAAGCGGGTTGGCAGCGAGGGTCGTCCGCTATAGTTAAGTAGTGATTGCAACCGAGGCCGGTCCACTCACTCATCCGTTGGCCGCCCCCTGACGATGGGCGCGTACCGTGGCGCAACGCCAAGCGAGCCACCTCGGCGCCGTACTGGACTACGGTACGAGCGCCGCGACTGGTTAACTGCCTACTTGTTCGTACTCCCTGCCACGGTGCTCATCGGCATCTTCGGGCTCTTCCCCATCGTCTACTCCGTGTACATGAGCCTCCACACCTGGCGCGTGCGCAAGGGCGCGTTCATCGGCCTGAGCAACTACCGCGCCACGCTAGGCGACTGGTGGGGTGCGCTCGCGTTCTTCGGCGGCTTGGTGCTCATCATCGTTGCGCACTGGTTATGGACCGACGCCTTCAAACGCGACCTGGCGCGCCCGCCAGCGATCGCGCGGCTCTTCGGGGCGCTCGTCCTGCTCGGCGCGGGTATCTCCATCTCTCTCGGCTGGAGCATGATGCTGGACGCAGGCAACAAGGTCTACCTCAAGAGCCTAGTGAGGACCGTGTATTACGGATTCGGGTCGGTGCCTGTCCAGATCATCCTCGCGCTCGTGCTCGCCACGCTCCTGTTTCAGAAGATCCGCGGCCAGGAGCTGTTCCGCATGATCTACTTCCTGCCTTACATCACGCCTGCCGTGGCTGGCGCAGCCATCTTCCGCAACTTGTTCTCACCGCGCGAGGAGCGCCTCGCGAACCAAGTCCTCGGCCTCGTCGGCATCCCGCCGCAGCGCTGGCTGTTCGAGACCAAGCCAGTCACGCAACTCCTTTTCGGGAGCTGGTTCCCTAACGCGGACTGGTCGAGTTTCTGGGCCGGGCCGTCCTTGGCGCTTGTGACCATCATCATCTTCGGCATCTGGACGTTCACGGGCTACAACGTCGTCATCTTCCTCGCCGGGCTCGGCGGCATCTCGAAGGAGCTTTACGACGCCGCCGCCGTCGATGGCGCGAACCGCCGGCAGCAGTTCCGCTTCATCACCGTGCCGCTCCTCTCGCCGGTCACCTTCTACCTCACGGTGCTAGGGTTCATCGGCACCTTCCAGGCCTTCACCCACATCTACGTGATGCGCGCGCCCGCCACGCGCGACGCCGTAGACACCGCCAGCATCGTCATCTTCGACACGTTCTACAAGCTCGGCAACTTCAGCCTGGCTGCCGCGCAGTCCGTGATCCTGTTCGTCATAATCCTGCTCCTCACCCTCGCGCAGAACCGGCTGTTCGGAAGGCGGGTCTTCGGTGGCTGAAACCAAGGCAGCTCGCAGGCAGGCCACCCCTACCACCGAGGTCATCGGCGAAGTCGAACGCGTCGTTCGGCCCCGCTTGCGCGAGCCGTACCACTTCGAGTTCACCCACATCCCCATCTACTTCGTGCTGTTGGTCGGGGCCGTCGTCAGCATCACGCCGTTCTTCTACATGGTCTCGACTTCGCTCATGACCCTCGGCGAGACCATCAACCGCGTGATCCTCCCAGCCAAGCCGCAGTTCGTGAACTACGAGATCGCTTGGACGGAGTCGAACTTCGCACTCTATTTTCGCAATAGCGTCATCATCACGGCGCTCGTCATCGCCGGCGTCCTCATCACCTGCACCCTCGCCGGTTACGCATTCGCGCGCATCAAGTTCCCCGGCCGCGAGGTCCTCTTCACGGTCCTCCTCGCCACCCTCATGATCCCTGGCACGGTGACGTTCATCCCGAACCTCCTCCTCATACGCGGGCAGGTCATCCCGTGGGGCTCCTGGATGAACAGCCTTCCCGCCCTAACCGTGCCGTTCATGGCGACGGCGTTCATCATCTTCCTCTTCCGCCAGTTCTTCGTCGGCATCCCCGGCGAACTCTTCGACGCCGCGCGCATCGACGGGGCTGGCCACCTGCGCTTCCTCGTCTCGGTCGTCGTGCCGATGTCGAGGCCCGTCATGATGACGGCGGCGCTCCTCTCGTTCGTCGGCACCTGGAACGAGTTCCTGTGGCCGCTCCTCGTGACGACGACCCCCAAGTGGCGACCGCTTGGCGTTGGCCTCTACACCTTCATCTCCGAGGCCGGGCCAGAGACTCAACTACTCATGGCTGGGACGGTCATCACGGTGATCCCCGTACTGGTGGTGTACTTCTTCACCCAGAGGCAGTTCACGGAAGGCATAGCCACCTCAGGATTGAAGGGCTGAGAATGGTGACGCCTGACTGCCACCCGCAAGGCGTTCACGGGCCACGAGCGCCCGTTCATGCCGTGGAGACCCCGGTCTTCACGTAACCCGCGCCACAGCGCACGTCCTGGACGGCGCACAGTTTAGTCAGCAGGTCGCTGGAAGGAGCGAAAACATGAAGAGAAGCTTGGTGATCCTAGGTGCGCTAATGGCCCTCCTGATGGCCGCACCCGCCTTCGCGCAAGACTGGGAGAACGTCGACCCAACGGGCCAGACCGTGACCTTCTGGCACCAGCACACTCGCGAGCGCGAGACGGCGCTGCAGAAGATCGTCAGCGAGTTCAACGCGAGCAACCCCTACGGCATCACCGTCGTCGCCGAGTATCAGGGCGGCTACAGCGACATCTACCAGAAGATGCTCGCGCTGCTCGGCACCTCTGACACTCCGAACATCGTCGTTGCTTACCAGAACCAAGCAGCTACCTACCAGCTCACCGGTGGCCTCGTCGACATGAACCCGCTCGTGAACTCGGCCAAGTGGGGCATCTCGGCCGCGGATCAGGCCGATTTCTTCCCGGGCTTCTGGAACTCCGACATCTTCCCGAGCTTCGACAACGAACGCCTCGGCCTCGCGCCGAACCGCTCGATGGAGATGCTCTACTACAACGCCGATTGGCTCAAGGAGCTCCGCGCGGCAGGCAAGATCGACTTCGATGGTCCGCCGGCCACGCCTGATCAGTTCAAGGCAGCCGCCTGCGCGGCGACCTCCTCGCCGTTCTCCAAGGCCACTGTTAGCGGGGCGCCGATCGGTTACGAGCTGGCGGTCGACGCTAGCCGCTTCGCGTCGTTCACCTTCGCGTTCGGTGGCGACGTCTACGATTCGACCACCAACCGCTACACCCTCGATTCAGATGCCGCCATCGCGGCCATGACCTGGCTGCAGGGCATGTTCGCGGACGGCTGCGCGCAGATGGTGAGCGAGGCGTACGGCGATCAGACGGACTTCGGCAACGGCCGCCTCCTCTTCGCCGTCTCATCAAGCTCCGGCCTGCCGTTCTACCAGGAAGCCACGAAGTCCGGCGCGGGCTTCGACTGGAGCGTCGCCGCCATCCCTCACACCACTCCAGAGCCCGTCATGAACATCTACGGCGCCAGCGTCAGCCTCCCGTCCGGCCACAGCCCGGAGTCGACCCTCGCGGCCTGGCTCTTCCTCGAGTACTACACCGGCACCAAAGCGCAAACGGAGTGGGCCATCGCCAGCCAGTACTTCCCCGTCAGGCAGAGCGTCGCGGCTGGCCTAACGGACTTCTTCAACTCCCTACCGCCATACAAGGCGGCGTTCGACTTGCTGCCTTACGGCATCTCTGAGCCGAACGTCCCCGGCTACGACCCCGTGCGCGAGAGCATCGCGGCCGAGATGTCGGCCATCACGGACGGCGCAGACGTCGCCGAGACCCTGCACGTGCTCAACGGCGAGGCCAACCTCATCCTCGACGACCAGCTTTCCCAACTCCCCGCCAACTAACGCGGAGGACGTTCGAGGCCGTGGGCGGCGTCAGCATCGACGCCGCCCACGGCCTGTTCATCACGCGCCGCCCGTACCGCACGAACCCCGCGCGCCGCTGCGGGTGACGTAGCCTGAGCTAGTGACCGTCTCAGCCCTCTACCTGCACGTCCCGTTCTGCCCGAGCATCTGCCCATACTGCGATTTCCACAAGATGCTAAGGAACGAGGGCCTGGTGGCGCGCTACCTGGATCGGCTCGAGGTGGAAACCGCCGAGCTCGCCGCCACCTACCCAGGCAAGCTAGACACCATCTACTTCGGCGGCGGCACCCCATCGCACCTCACCGATGAGGAACTAGGGCGCGTGTTCACCGCCCTGCACGAGGGCTGGGGCGCAGACGCCGGCAGCGTCGAAACTACCCTAGAAGCCGACCCCTTGACGTTCGACGAGGCTCGACTGGAGCGGTTCTTGGCCAACGGGGTCACGCGCTTGTCGATCGGCCTGCAGTCCGCCGACGACGTCACCCTGCAGTTCTTGGGACGCGTTCACGATGCCCGCCAAGGGTTGACGGCCGTCGCACAGGCCCTGGCGGCTGGCCTGCGCGTGAACGTCGACGTGATCATGGCCGTTCCTGGCCAAGACCTCGAGTCCGACCTGCGGCGCGTCATGGACCTCGGTGCGCGCCACGTGAGCGTCTATAGCCTCACCATCGAGGATGGTACGCCCTTCGCGCGCCGTGGGGTGCGCGTTGACCCGGAGGCGGACGCGGACGCCTTCGAGTTGGCTGGCAGGGTGCTGGCCGAGTACGGGCTCGAGCGTTATGAGGTAAGCAACTTCGCGCTGCCGGGCGAGGAGTCGCGCCACAACCTCGTGTACTGGCGCGGCGAACCGTACTTGGCGCTAGGGCCCTCGGCGGCCGCCTACTTGCCAGATGGCGGCTTCGGCAGGCGCAGCAAGAACCCGCCGATCAAGGACTGGCTGCTTGGCGCGCCGCCCGAACTGGAAGTCGTCGGCCCTGACGACTACGTGCTCGAGCGCCTCATGACGGGACTGCGAACGCGGGAGGGCGTCGATCTGACGGCCATCGAGGAGCGCGTCGGCGCTGACCTACAGGCGCTCGCTCCTGCCTGGCTGCACGACGTCACCCACCACGGGCTCCTCACCCTAGCTAGCGGGCGCCTACGCGCCACGCCCGTCGGGCTCGAACGCCTCGACGCCCTGCTGCGCGCTTTCGTTGGCAGCAGGGCGTCCGTGGCTAGCGTGGCCCCTTAGCTCTCTTGGGCCGCGCCGTGAGCGGTGGTGCGCGCCTGCTCCAAGATGCGCACGAGCACGGAGCCAGAGGCAAGGTCGAGTACGCCGGGCTCCTGGAGTTGGCTGAGGGCGAGGTCGTAGCGCTTGAACCCACCCGCTGTCTTGAGGAACTCGTCCAAGGCTGCAGGCACCCCGTCCGCCTCATCCGGCTTCGAGGCGAGGTAGGTAGCGGTCAGGCCGCGCTGCACGGAACGCAAGTCCATGACCAGCCCGACGAGCGCTACCTCCTCCCACTGACCGGAGCTGGGCAACGACTCTATGACGTCGCGCAGCGACGTGAGTTGGAGGCGCTCGCCGACGCGGTAGTAGCGCTCCGCGACGTGATCGAGGGGCGCCCCGACCTGGCGGGCGACGTCGATGATGCCGACGCTGTCTGCCAAGTAGTCGAAGCTGGACACCTGTACGGCGTCCTCGTGCTCGAAGCCGAGTTCCTCTAGGTCGGCAACGGCGGACTCGAAGCGCTCCCGTTCGCTGTCCGGGAGGTAGTTCTCGAGCGTGCTGCGCAGCTCATGAAGTGGGGTGCGGTAGGCGCTCACCACGGCCTCGAAGTCACCATGCCCGACGTCGTTGAAGAGCACCCACGCGACTAGGCCCTCGACGGCGCCGACGAGCTGCTCGATGGCAGCGTAGTAAGCGTCGGTTGGGATGGAGTTCGCGCGGGCGTCGAGGTGCTCACGCACGCTCTTCGCGTCGAGAAGCTCGAGGGCGATGAGCGTTGCGCGCACGACCTCGATCGGCGTCGCGCCGTTCTGCCGTGTTGCCCTGTGCACGAACGCGATGCCCAACTGGTCTACCAGCGTGTTCGTTATGACGGTGGCGACGATCTCGCGGTGCAGTCTGTGCTCGCTGATGGCGGCCGGGAAGCGTTCCTGTAAGGCCTTGGGGAAGTACTCGAGGAGGTAGTGCTGCATGTGCGGCTCTAACGGCAGGTCGGTCTCTAACAGGCGGCGGTAGAGGCCCATCTTCACGTACGCGAGCATGATGGCGAGTTCTGGGCGGGTGAGGCCCAGCCCGGCACGCCTGCGCTCGTCTATCTGGCGTGGGCCTGGGAGGTTCTCGACGCGCGGGTTGAGGCCAGCGGCCTCGACGAGGTAATCGAGCAGGGAAGCGTAGAGGCCGAGGTCGTCGCGGCTGGCGCGCTGAGCGAGGCTAAGCGCCAGGGCCTGCGCTTGGTTATGGCGCAGGACGAGGTCGGCTACCTCCGGCGTCATGGACTTGAGGAGCTCATCTCGCTCTGGGAGCGTTACCCTGCCGCTTGCCACGAGGGGTTGGAAGAGGATCTTGATGTTCACCTCGTGGTCGGAGGTGTCTACCCCGGCGCTGTTGTCGATGGCGTCGGTGTCGATGCGGCCGCCAGCGAGCGCGTACTCGATGCGGCCAAGCTGCGTGAAGCCGAGGTTGCCGCCCTCGCCTACGACCGTTGCCCGCAGCTCGGCGCCGTCCACCCGCACGCCGTCGTTGGCTGAGTCGCCGACCTCGGCGTTGCGTTCTGTGGTCGACTTCACGTAGGTGCCGATGCCGCCGTTCCACAGGAGGTCGACTTCCATGCGCAGCACGGCTTTGATGAGGTCCTGGCCGCTAAGCGCTTCGTCGTCGACGCCGAGCATGGCCCGCACTTCGGGGGACAGGGGTATCGACTTGGCCGAGCGCTCGAACACCCCGCCGCCGCGGCTGATCTTGCTGGCGTCGTAGTCCGCCCACGTCGAGCGCGGGAGGTTGAATAGTCGCTTGCGCTCCGCGAAGCTCGAGACGGGTTCGGGGTCCGGGTCCAGGAACACATGCATGTGATTGAAGGCCGCCTGAAGCCTGATGCGGTCGGTGTAGAGCATGCCGTTGCCGAACACGTCGCCCGACATGTCGCCGAGGCCGGCCACGGTGAAGGTGTCGCGGAAGGCGTCGAGGCCTATCTCGGCGAAGTGGCGCTTCACGGCCTCCCATGCGCCACGGGCGGTGATGCCCATGCCCTTGTGGTCGTAGCCCGCGCTGCCGCCTGACGCGAAGGCGTCGCCGAGCCAGTAACCGTACTCGGCGGCCGTAGCGTTGGCCAAGTCGGAGAAAGTAGCCGTGCCCTTGTCAGCAGCTACCACTAGGTACGGGTCGGCCTCGTCGTAGATGACCAGACCAGCAGGTTGCACGAGCTGGCCGTCCACGAGGTTGTCCGTGAGGTCCAACAGCCCGCGGATGTACGTCTGGTACTGCGTGCGCACGTAGTCGCGCAGTTGGTCGCGGTCGCTGGGTGCGCCCTTGATGACGAAGCCGCCCTTGGAGCCGACCGGCACGATGACGGCGTTCTTGGTCGTCTGTGTCTTGAGCAGCCCGAGGACCTCGGTGCGGAAGTCGTCCGGGCGGTCTGACCAGCGGATGCCGCCGCGGGCGACCTTGCCGCCGCGCAGGTGCGCTCCCTCTACGAGCGGAGCGGAGACGGCGATCTCGAAGAGTGGCCGCGGCTCCGGCATGCTGCCGACCTTGCCTGAGTCGAGCTTGAAGCTGATGCGCTCAAGGTCGAGGAAGTAGTTGGTGCGCACGCTGGCGGCCATGAGGTCGAGCAAGCCGCGTAGCACGCCGTCCTCCGCTAGGGAGGAGACGGTGGCGAGCGCGTCTATCACTGCCTGGTGCGCGCTCTCCAGCGCTCGAGCTCGAGTCGGTGAGTGCGCGCCCTCGCCCGACAGCGGGTCGAAGCGGGCTTCGAAGTACTTGACTAGCAGCGCAGCGAGCCTCGGGTTCGCGAGGAGTGCTGCCGTGACGAAGTTGCGGCTTGTGACGGCGTTCACTTGGGCGTAGTACATCTGGTACGCGCGCAACAGCGCGACTTGGCGGATGGTCAGCCCTGCGTGCAGCACGAGTCGGTTGAGGCGGTCGTTCTCGGCGGCCTGGGCGAGGAGCCCCTCGAGGCCCTCGACCATGCGCGCCCGGTTGGCGTCGACGTCCAGCGCTCCGCCGGCCGCGTTCGCGACCGTGTACACGTCGACGCCGCACTGCTCGCCCTCGACGGTGATGAGGTATGGGTACTGCTCGATGACCCGGAGGCCGACGTTCTCGAGAACAGGGAGCACGTCTGACAACGCCATGCCCCGCCCGCGGTAGTAAACGCGTAGCAGCGCCTGCGCGCCGTCCTGGGCGTCGGGGGCCGCCGGGCTCATGTCGACGACGCGCGGCATGGCGTCCAGTTGCTCGAGGTGCGCGACGTCTCGTGCTGCCTGTTCGGGGCTGACCGTCGCGCGGAAGCGCTCGTCGAAGCTTGCTAGGTAACGGTTGGCGAGACGCAGGCCGTCTTGCTCGCCATGCTCGGCGACGAGGCGTTCACGCAGCGCGTCCTGCCAACTGCGGGCGAGGAGCTGCACTTGGCGTTCGAGGGCGGCTAGGTCGACGTCCGCTAAACGCTTGTCCGTAACGAAGAAGAAGTGGAAGCGCGCGTGCCCTTCGTCCTCCCCAAGCGCCAGCCGCGAGTCCACGCGGCGCGCCGCCAGCGCCGAGGTGAGGTAGGCCTGAACGCTGCGCCGCACGTCGTCTGAGAAGCTCTCGTGCGGCATGACGACCATGGCGGCCAGCCCGCGGCCGAGGGGGTCGTCGTGAAGCGTGAGGCGCGCGACCGGTTCCTGGCCGAGCCGCATGACCGTGCGCACGTCCGCGTGGATCTGCTCGACGTCCATCCAGAAGAGTTCCTCACGCGGCATGCCGTTGAACGCCGCGACGATGGCCTTGTAATCGTGAGACCCAGGGATGGCCTGCTCGCGCTCCAGCACTTGCTTGAGTTTGCTGCGCAGGATGGGTACGTCTTCCACTGGCGCGGCGAGGCCCTTGGTCGTGAAGAGCCCAACGAAACGCCGCTCGCCTACCGACTGCCCGGTGGCGTCGAGCTTCTTGATGCCGATGTAGTCCATGCGCCTCGCCCGGTGCACCGTTGCCTCGGAGTTGGCCTTGGTGACGAGGAAGAGCCGCCCGCCCGTAACGCGCTCGCTGAGAGCCGCCGGTAGCTCCGCAAGTGGCACCGGTTGACGGTAGGCGCTGCCCGCGACCTTGCTGAGCATGCCGAGACCGCTTCCCTCCGCCAACCCGAGCGCCGGCTTGCCCGCTACGTCTACGACGTCGTACTCGCGGTAACCGAGGAACACGAAGTTGTCATCCTCGAGCCACTCGAGGAAGTCAGCGTCCTCCTTGATCTCTGCCGAGTTGACGCCTTCGATATGCGAGCTGGTTCGCGAGTCGAGGCCACGCAAGTACCCGGCCGCCTCGCGCGCCCGCCCGAGCATGGCGCGGTAATCGTCGGTTGCGAGGATGACGTCGCCAAGCACGCGGCGTACGCCAGCGGCGGCGGCGGTCAAGGCTGCGGGGTCGGCTGGCCTGACTAGGAAGAAGACCTCGAACGCTTCACGGGGCGCCCCCTCGTCCCCGAGCGAGACGACGGCGCCAGCCGCGTCACGCGTCACGGGGATGGTCGGGTGCAGGTGGTCGACGATCACGAGCCGTTGGCGGCGCAGTTCTGCCTGCACGGAGTCGACGATGAACGGCCTGTCCTTGAGCGCCAGCATCAGCACGGCGTTCGGTGAGTCCCAGCCGTTGACCTCGTACGTCGGTTCGAAGGCAGCTACGCTGAGTTGGTCGTTGCCGAGTTCCTCCAAGAAGTGGAGGCCGCTGCTCGCCAGCGCCGTTAGCCACTCTGGGCTGCGCCCGGCTAGCACGGACTCGTCCGCCTTCTCGTAGAGGGCCTCCGCGAAGCGCCTCAGGCGCGGGTCGGCGCCGTCCAAGGTGTCTAGGTAGTCGTTCACTTTCACCGCCATGCTTACGCTGCCTTCCGCGGGCGTGACCGTCAGTGCCGGAGGCCCGTAGTAGTCGTTCATTACGGCACAAGATACCGCCCGGCGGGACCGTATTCCGCGCCACGGGGGCGGTGGAGGGAACAACCGGCGTCTCTCACGCGTCGCGACCCTGGTGCGGGTATAGCCCGGCTTATACTGCGCCCGTGATGCTATTTCTCGCCGCCGCGCTGGTGGCCCTCGATCAGTTGAGTAAGGCCTGGGTGGTGGCCAACCTCCCGCGTGACGGCACAGAGATCCCGCTCCTCCTCGGGTTCGGCATCACGCACACCCGCAATGGCGGCGCCGCGTTCGGCATCTTGCGCGACCTCGAACTCACGGTGGCTGGCGTGACGATCGATGGCACCGTTCTCCTCGGCCTGCTCTCCGCCGCCGTATCGGTTGGCCTCGTCTACTACCTCGTGCGCAACCGGAAACGCTTGACGCTGCTCCCTGCGCTCGCCACCGCGCTAGTGTTGGCTGGCGCGGCCGGCAACATGATCGACCGCTTCCGCCTCGGTTACGTCATCGACTTCGTGCACTTCAAGGTAGGCAGCTTCGACTTCCCCGTCTTCAACGTTGCCGACGCCTGCGTCGTCATCGGTGCTGGCCTGTTGCTGCTCGCCAGCCTAACCAGCTCCGGTGAGGAAGGCGACGCTCACGTGAAGCGCGCGCCGCTCCCGAGGAACCATAAGCTCGACGACGTTCCTGAGCCACCGCCGCTCGGCGGCCGCCCGACGGACGGGCACTAGCTTAGTCCGCGCCCCTCACGAGCGGCCTGGCTTGCGCCACAACACGTCAGCGTCTGCCACGTCCTCGACGCCACTAGCTGGGTAAGGCTGAACTTCCGCCGTGTCATGATCGGCGTGCCACACCTGAGCGAAGAACGGCTCGCGCAGCGCGCGCTCGCCGCCGTTCCAGGTCGCGAGGCAGTCGGGGCACCAGTGACCACCCCTCAGCACCGTTGCCACGCGCGCCTCGAACTCGTGGCCCGCCGAGCAGCGCCATCTCAGTTGCGCGTACCACTCACCATCCCACTCGGCAGCTAGGCAAGCCCCACCGCGGAAGGCGGCCGCGGCCCGCAGCGCAGGCAGGTCGAGGGCGACTGCCTGCTCGTCGTGACCGTGGTCGAGGCGGCGCCACGGCCCGTCCGCGGCTGGCGCCACCACGAGCGCGTCCGGCGCTATGGCTTCGTATGCCGCGTAGCTCCCGAAGAACGCCCTCACCCGCGCGTCGTTCCTGTCGAGGTACCACCGCCTCGGACTGTTGCGGTGGCGTTCCGCCATGCGCTTGAAGGTCAGCCGCACGGCCCACTCCATGAGCCGGCGCATGGGCGCAACGCGCTGGTTGAGCCACCTCACACCCTTGAGCAGCGGCGTCATGCTCCCTTCAAGCGCCGCCTGGTGCGAGGCGTTGTCATCCGTCTGGTAGTGAAGGTAGGAGTTCGTGACGCCCGCGTCCTCGAAGTACTGCAGGTGGAAGTTGCGCAGCGCGAACCAGTTGGCGTCCATGCACACGCCAACGTCGAGCCCGATGAGCGAGTAGGCGCTCCGCAGGTAGTCGCGGGCGTTGGAGCGCATCTGCTCACCGCCGCCAACGTTGTAGGCGCGGCGCCAGAAGCTAGCGTCATCGCGCAACTCGAGGCAGTTGACCATTGCCAGCCCGGCGTTGCGGTCCGTGATGTTCTCCATGCGCGTGTCGAGCGGCATGTGGAACGCGATCGGGTCGAAGAGCGCCATCAGGTCGGCGTGGTCGCACGGCATGATGAACGACATGCGCAGCGACACCCAGTGCTTCAGGCCCGACTCCATCACGCGCCGCTCACCTGCGATCTTGGAGAGGGCGTACTCGTCGTAAACGGAGGGGTTCATAGGGTCACCGATGCGGCCGACGTAGGTGCCAGGTGCGCCAGCGACGCCACTGGCGGGGCGGTTGCCCGTCTGCGCCACCGAGCCAGTGTGCACATAGCAGATACGCTCAGCGCCGCCCGGCTCGGCCGCTATGGCCGTCAGCACGTTGCCTATCGCGGCGTCGTTGACGGCCCACGCCAGCGCTGGCCGGTAGTCCGCCTGCGGTGAGATGTACGCCATGGCGTTGAGCACCCAGTCGCTGCCAGCGACCGCGCTAGCTACGTCGTCCAGGCGGGTCGCGTCGCCCCACACCACGCGCAACCCACGTCCCTCGACCACGCCCGCCTCGACTTTCGGGTCGATGCCCGCAGCCTGGAGGTAGGGCGCTAGCTTCCGTGCACGGCGGTCGCCCGGCACTAGCAGGAGGGTGACGTCGTAGCGCTCGGCGCGACGCTGCAGCTCAAGGAACGCTTGGTAGCCCATGGTCCCGCTGGCGCCAAGCAAGGTAACGCGCTCCTTGTGCGCCGTCATCTGTATGCCACCAGGTACCGGGATCGACCCACCAAGTCGGGGTGCACTGCTACCCCCTGCCAGCCCGCTAGCTTGGCCGCGAGCTGGTGCACGTTTCGTGGGTCGAGTTCCAGGGCGAGGAGCGCGCCTGCGGGGAGCAGTTCCCACGCCTGAGCGACGAGCCTGGCGGCGAGCGCGGTGCCGTCGGGCCCGCCGAACAGCGCCGTGGTCGGGTCGGCGGCGGCTTCTGGTGCGAGCAGGGCGGCGTCCGCGTCTGGTAAGTACGGCAGGTTGGCGACGAGCACGCGCGCGCGCCGCGCCACCACTCGCGCTTCCTCGCCGACGAGGAGGTCGGATTCTATGAACTTCACGTCCGCGCCTAACCGCAGGGCGTTGGCCTTCGCCACCGCGAGAGCCGCCGGCGAGACGTCGGCTCCCCATACCTCCGCGTCCGGCAGCTCGCTCTTGACGGCCAGCGCTATCGCCCCGCTGCCAGCGCCGACGTCCAGCACCACCGGCTGAGGCGCAGAGGCCCCCTCCAGGTCGGCAAGGACGAGCTCGACGAGGCGCTCCGTCTCCGGCCGCGGCACGAGTACGCGCCCGTCGACCTGCAACTCCAGTCCGTAGAAGTGCGCGTAACCGACCACGTGCTGCAACGGTTCCCGCGCCTCACGCCTAGCGACCAACGCATCAAGCCGCTCGGCTTCGCTTCGGTCGAGGCGCCTTTTGCCTGCCAGGAGGAGTTCAGTGCGGCTGCACCCGAGGGCCGCCTCGAGGAGTTGAGCTGCGTCGGCCGCGGGACTGGGTACCGCAGCGGCCGTTAGGCGCTCTTCCGTCGCGACGCGCGCTTCGAAGACGGTCATGCCGGACGTCGTTCTCAGGCTGGCTTAACCACGACGCGTCTGTCACTACCCTCGCCGCTTGACTCGGTGATGACGCCAGCCTCGTCCGCCAGGCTCATGTGCACGACGCGGCGCTCGGCTGCCGACATCGGCTCGAGCTCGACCGCCAAGCCGCTCTTACGCACGCGGGCCGCGGCCTGCAAGGCTTCCTTGCGTAGCCGCTCGTCGCGCCTGCGCTTGTAACCGCCGACGTCGATGTTCACGCGCACGCGGCCGCTCTCCTCGCGGTTGACGACGGCGTTCGTGAGGTACTCGAGGGCAGACAGCGTGCGACCGTTGCGACCGATGATCTTGCCTGGGTCGCCGCCGTACACTTCCGCCTGGATCTCGTCAGGCGCGGACTGCTCGACCTCCACGGCGAACGCGGGGTCGATGTTGAGCAGCAGGTTGACTAGGAACGACTCGGCGCGCTCGAGCGGGTCGCCCTGCACGATAGGCCCGACCTCTGCGACTTGTTCGTACTCTTCGATCTCCGTGATGCGCACTACTTGACCGTCGTCTGCTGCCACGCTGTCGACGTCAATGCCGATGCCCTCTAGGTACTTATCGAGATCCGAGTCACTCATCCGTAGGCCCTCACTTTGAGCGCTTGGCGATAGCTGCGACGGGGGGCGTCGGCGGCTGGCCTCGGCTCAGTAACCAGTACTGGAAGACTTGCACCAACATGGATACCACATAGTAAACGAGGACCCCTGCAGGGAAGCCGACGATGATGAACACGAAAACGACGTTGATGATGAGGGACTGGCGCAGCATCTGCGGGTTGCCGCGAGCAGAGAAGTAAGACGTTGCGACCATGACCGCTACGTAGAGCACGGGCAGGATGAAGAACGGGTCGGCCTGACCGAGGTCGGGCAGCCACAGGAAGCCCTCGTTGAACTCGAAATTGACGAACACGCGCCACAGGATGATGAACAGCGGCATCTGCACGATGATCGGCAGACAGCCACCCGCTGGGTTGACGCCTGCCTCGCGGTACAGCGCCATGGTCTCCTGCGTGAGTTTCTCGCGGTCGTCCTTGTACTTGCGCTGCAACTCCTGCAGTTTGGGTTGCAAGCGCTGCATGCCGAACATCGACTTCGTCTGGGTGCTGATCAGCGGCCAGATGAGCGCGCGGAACATCAGCGTCAACACGATGATCGAAAGGCCCCAGCTCGGCACGTACTGGTGCACGAACTCGAGGATGCGCACGACGATCAATGACAGGCGGCCGAGGATGTTGGGGTTGAACAGACCTGGCAGCTCGAGGTAGGTCTCTTGGCTGTAGCGCACGAGTTCGTTGTGGCCTGGATACATGCCAGTGTCGAACGTATAGCTCGAGCCGGCCGCAGCGCCAAGTTCGGCCTGCAGCGCAACGCGGTTCGGGCGCATGTAGGTGGCGGAGAGCCCCGTGCTGCCCGGCGCCGGACGCATGATGAGCGCGAAGTCGCGGTTGTTGTTGTTGTTCTGAAGAGCAACGTAGGTCGGGTCGGGGAACGCTTGCTCCGCCGGGTTGAGGGTGAACGACTCGCCGTGGCCGATCTTCACGGTCGGAGAGGTGGTGCGGCCGATGCCTGGCATGGCGAGCTGGATCTGTTCGCTCGCGTCCGCTGCTGCGGTGCGCGTGACCGTCAGTTCCACTCCGAAGGTGTCGACGCCGCTGTGCAACGTGAGGCGGCGCGTGACCTCGAGGCCGCCGATGCGTTGCTCGAAGGTGCCGACCAACACTCCGTCACCGCTCGCCTGCCAGTCGGAAGCCACGACCTCCGGCTGCACGTACTCGCCGTTGACCAGGAGTGCCAGGGCCGGGATGCTCGAGTCGAACGGTATGAGGTTCGTTCGCGCGTCGATCGTGTAGTCCTTGAGCTTCTGGCCGCGCTGCTGCTTGCCGTAGGCCGCGACGAGCTGGCCTGCCTCGTCGAAGAAGTAGTCGACGCCCTTGCTCGTGATGCGCGTGAGCTCGGTTTCACCCGTGTTACAGAAGAACGATGGGGACGCGGTGCCGCAGGTGGCATCTATCTTGTCTCCGCCACCGAAGCTCGAGACGCTGAACGCCGTAGCCTCTAGTTCGATCCGCGCGAATGCGGGCGCGGTGAGGGCAAGCGCTGCCAGTGTGGCTACCAGCAGCTGCAGTAGGCGGTTGCGTTTCAAGGGGCCTCCGTGTGTGCGTCGGGCTTCGCCGACGGCTGAGGGTCGTGACGGTGCGCCCTCGAGCGCCCGCGCGGCGGTACGGGATCGTAGCCGCCAGGGTGGAACGGGTGGCACCTCAGCACACGCATGAGGCCCATCCAACTGCCGCGCAGCACGCCGTGAACCTCGATGGCTTCGATGGCATAGCTACTGCAGGTAGGGTGAAAACGGCAAGATGGCGCCCCCTTGAGGGGCGACAAGTAACGCTGGTACGCCTTGAGGGGCCAGATGGCCGCGTCCTTGAGCGCACGCCGCACGCCGCCACCGCCAGAGGCGCCACTGCTCATTGGAGCTTCGCGCGCGTGAAGGCGTTGACGAGCGACCGCTTGAGGTCGGCGTAATCGGCTTCGGCCGCGGATGGCCGTGCGATGACGAGGAGGTCGAAAGAGGGTCGTGACGCGTCGTACGCACCCTCGTGGAAGGGCTGCCGCGCTAGTTCGCGGATTCCCTCACGCAGGCGTCGCCTAACGCGGTTCCGCACCACGGCCTTGCCGACCTTCCGGCTAACCACGATGCCCACTCTGACCTCCCCTTGCCGCGAGAGCCGCCACCTGACGGTGACGTGTTTGCCGCTCCCGCTGTTGCCTTTGCGAAGCCGCTGAAACGCACGGTCGCCGCTCAGCGAGCGGATGACCGCCATGGAACTCAGTGATCCGCTACCGACAAGCGCTTACGGCCCTTGGCGCGGCGACGCCTGATCACGTTACGACCACCTGGCGTAGCCATACGCACGAGGAAGCCGTGCGTCTTGGCACGCTTGCGGCGGTTCGGCTGATAGGTCCGCTTCATGATGTCTCCTTCCAGTCTCTTACCGTCGGGTGGGAATGCCCAGGACAAGCTTCAAGCCGCACCACCACGCACTCTTCACTGATCGCGGAGTGGGCGACGAGCTACCGTCCGGGCAGGACAGTCAAGCCGGAGAATAGTACCACACCGGAGCTACTTACAGGTGGCGCGGCTAGGCAGCCGCGATCGCCGCTTCTAGCGCCTCGGCAAGGCCAAGGAGCGCACCGTCCGCACCAGCCTTGGCGACCAACTGCACGCCGAGTGGCAGCCCTGCCTCACCCGTGCCACACGGCACGCTTACGGCTGGGTAGCCAGCTAGGTTCGCGAGGCACGTCGCCACGTCACCGAGGTACATGGCGAGCGGGTCGCCCGCCGTTTCGCCGAGGCGGTAGGCCACCCCGGGCGCCGTCGGGGTGAGGAGAGCATCGACGTCGGCAAGGCCAAGCGCGAGCTCCTGCGCCAGGCGGTTCCTGACCTTCAGCGCCCGCCCGTAGTACGCCTCGTAGTGGCCTGCCGAGAGGGCGAACGAGCCGAGAAGCACGCGCCTCTTGACCTCGCGGCCGAAGAGTTCGCCGCGGGTGTGGCGCATGACGGCCTCCTGCCCTTCGCTCTCCTCGCCCACTCGCATGCCGTAGAGCATGCCAGCGTAGCGCGCGAGGTTGCTCGAGGCCTCTGCCGCCGCGATCACGTAGTAGCAGGCAACGGCGAGCCCGACGTTCGGCAGAGGCACCTCGACGACCTCGGCGCCACGCGCCTCTAGGGCGCCACGCGCGAGGGCGAGGCTCGCGAGAGCGTCTCCACCGAAGCCCTCGCCCGCGAGTTCGGGCACGACGCCGAAGCGCTTGCCTGCCAGGTCCTGCGCTTCGCCGCTGCCCAACTGCAGGTCGAAGCTAGTGGCGTCGAGCGGGTCGGCGCCGGCCATAACGCGCATGGCGAGCACAACGTCTGCAACCGTGCCGCCGAGCACTCCGAGCTGGTCGAGCGAGCTGGCGTACGCGAGCAGCCCATAGCGCGACGCGCCGCCGTAACTAGGTTTGAACCCGACTGTCCCGCAGAACGCGGCTGGCAGGCGGCTCGAACCCCCAGTGTCCGTCCCTAACGCCAGAGACACGACCCCCGACCCTACCGCCGCGGCCGAGCCGCTCGAGGAGCCGCCAGCCACGCGCGTGGCGTCGCGCGGGTTGCGGGTCGGCCCGTATGCGGAGTTCTCCCCCGTTGAACCCATGCCGAACTCGTCGAGGTTCGTCTTGCCGATCACTACGGCCCCGGCGGCCCGCAGGCGCGCGACGACGGTGGCGTCGAACGGTGAGGCGTAGCCCTCGAGGATGCGCGAACCGCCCGTCGTTGGCTGACCGAGGGTGGCGATGTTGTCCTTCACGGCGATGGGCACGCCAGCGAGCGGCCCCAACTGGTGACCGGCGGCCACTTTCGCGTCGAGGTTCGCCGCGGCGGTCATGGCACCGACCACGTCTATGTGGGTGAAGGCGTTGAGGTCCGCCTGCGCGCGCGCCGCGCGGTCGAGGGCCGCCGCCACCACTGCCGTGGCGGTTAGCTCACCGCTGCGGACGGCAGTGGCAGTAGCCCTAGCAGTGCTGTGCCCGTCGGTCATGCGGCGAAGCATAACAGGTGCTTTGGAGGGTCTCGGGCGGGCGGCGTGCGCTGCAGCCACGCGCCGGCCCAGCGCGGGCGCAGCATGCTACATCCGCCTCACACCGCGGCAGCGGTATCATGCCCGCACATGACCGAGCCGGTCACGCCGCTCTCTGACGCTCGCACCGGTCGCTCACCGCGCCCGGCCGCCGTCGTCGCGGCACCGCCAACGAAGCCAGGAAGCAGCGTCACTCACATCAGCAGCAGCGGCATCAGCGAAGCTGGCCGCGTGCGCAGCGTCAACCAGGACTGGTTCTTCGCTGGGAGCGTTGGGCGTAACGGGCACCTTGGCGTCGTGGCAGACGGCATGGGCGGCCACACTGCCGGTGAGGTCGCTAGTCGCCGCGCCATCGAGACGCTCGTGGCCGCGCTGCGCCAGAGCCGCACTCAGCCCCCAGTCAGCCTCGCAAGAGCTGCGCAGGCCGCCAACGTCGAGGTGTACAATCTCGCCCTCGACCAGCCCGAACTGAAGGGCATGGGCACGACGCTAACCGCCGTGCTACTCGACGATCAGATCGGCCTCGTTGGGCACGTAGGCGACTCCCGCGCTTACCTCGTCCGCGGCACGCGGGCCCAACGGTTGACCGTCGACCATAGTTGGGTAGCCGACCGCGTGCGCCAGGGCCTCCTCAGCGAGGAGGAAGCGCGCAAGCATCGGTGGCGCAACGTCATCACCAACGCCATAGGGGCAACGCCGACTTTTCGGTTGGACGTCCTCTACTTCGACGTGCTGCCAGGTGACGTCATCGTCATCGTAAGCGACGGCGTCAGCATGCTCCTAGACGAGGATTCGATCGTCCAGAACGTGATCGGGCTAGCTCCGAACGAGGCCGCAGCCCGGCTCGTCGAGGCGGCTAACGACCGCGGCAGCCCGGACAACGTGACGGCGGTGGTGTTGCGCGTCGATGAAGTGGGCTTGCGCCCTAAACGCTACGACTTGCCCGGTACGCCGCTCGAGGCTGCTTCTGTCGATATCGGCGAGACCCTCTCCGGCATCAAGCGCGTAGAAGAAGGTTTTCCTAGCAACGGGCCGTGGCAGAAACTCCGTAGGCATCCCCTGTTCCCGTACCGCTATTGGCTGATGGGTTGCGCCTACTTGTTGGTGCTGTTGGTGCTGTTCTTGTTGTGGCGCGGTTGATAGGCTGCGGCATGACCGAGAGAGTTGCAACCGAGTCCGCACCTAAGGCCATTGGGCCTTACTCCCAAGCCGTCAAGGTAGGCGGTTTCTTGTTCAGCGCCGGACAGATCGCGCTCAAACCAGACGGTTCGTGGTTGGGTGGCGACATCACCGCCCAAACGCACCAAGTCATGCAGAACCTCAAGGCCGTGTTGGCAGCGGCTGGCTGCAGCGTTCAGGACATCGTAAAGACGACCTGCTTCCTGGCCAGCATGGACGACTTCGCAGCCTTCAACGAGGTCTACGGCAGCTACTTGGAAGGTAACCTGCCTGCGCGCAGCACGGTGCAGGTCGCGCGGCTGCCGAAAGATGGGCTGGTAGAGGTAGAGGTCGTAGCCCGCCTTCCCTGAGTCAGGTAAGCGTAGGTCTAGGCTCAAACGACGAGCGTGGCCCGAACGGTCGCAGACCGCGGGCCACGCCCCAAGTACCTGTTAACTCAGGCGCGTTGCCAGATCAGTTCGCGCTTCGTCTGCTCGATCACCTTCGTGATGGGAATACCGCGTGGGCACGCCTCCGTGCAGTTGTAGGCCGTGCGGCAGCGCCATAGTCCGTTCACGCCGTTGAGCACGCGTAGGCGCTCGGCGGAGCCTTGGTCGCGCGAGTCGAAGATGAAACGGTGCGCGTTGACTATGGCGGCAGGGCCGATATAGCGGCCGTTCGTCCAGAAGACCGGGCACGAACTCGTGCAGGCTGCGCACAGGATGCACTTGGTGGTGTCGTCGAAGAGCGCGCGGTCCTCTACGCTCTGGTAGCGCTCAGTTGGTGGTGCCGGCTCATCGTTGATGAAGTAGGGAAGTATGGCGCGGTACGAGTCGAAGAACGGCTCCATGTCGACGATCAGGTCCTTGAGCACTGGCAGGCCACGGAGCGGCTCGACGGTGATGTTGGACCCGAGGTCTTGCACCAGGATCTTGCAGGCCAGGCGGTTGACGCCGTTGATCATCATGGCGTCCGACCCGCAGATGCCGTGGGCGCAACTGCGGCGGAACGTGAGCGAGCCCTCGAGTTCCCACTTGATGTGGTTCAAGACGTCCAGCACGCGTTCGGTTGGGGCGACGTCGAGCTTGAACTCCTGCCAGCGCGGGCGGGGGTCCTTCTCCGGGTCGTAGCGGCGGATCTTCATGTTTATCTGCATGGTTGGCCTCAGTAGACCCGCGGCTTCGGCTCGTAGCGGCCGAGAGTCACGGGCTTGTAGTCGATGCGTACCCCGTCGCCGTCTTTGTAGACGAGGGTGTGTTTCAGCCACCCGCTGTCGTCACGCTCCCTGTAATCCTCGCGGGAGTGCGCTCCACGCGACTCCGTGCGGTTGAGAGCCGCCGTGACGAGCTGCTGGGCGTTGTCGAGGAGGAAGCCGAGCTCGACTGCCTCCATGAGCTCCGTGTTGTAGCGCTTGCCCTTGTCCTCCACGCCGATGTCGCGGGCGCGCACCTTGAGCTTCTCGACTTCTTTGACCTGCTGGGCGAGGCTCTCCGCAGTGCGGAAGACCGAGGCGTTGTCCATCATGGTGGCCTGCAGTTCGGAGCGGATGTCGGACACGCGCTCCTTGTGCGGGCCGTTGATCACGGCGTCGAGCAGCGCCTTGGTGTGGTCTAGGACGCCAGCAGGTAGGTCGGGGAACTCTGAACGCTCGGCGTAGGCACTGGCGTTGCGCCCGGCCCTGCGCCCGAAGACGAGCAGGTCGCCCAACGAGTTGGTGCCGAGGCGGTTAGCGCCGTGCAGCGAGGCGCACGCCACTTCCCCGGCAGCGTACAGGCCTGGGACGATGGTGCTCTGGCCGTCGCTGATGACGTTGGTGTCGATGGTGGTCGGTACGCCGCCCATCATGTAGTGCGCCGTCGGCTGGATGGGCACGAGTTCCTTGATGGGGTCGACGCCAAGGTAGATGCGAGCGAACTCCGTGATGTCGGGCAGTCGCTCCTCGATGATCTTGGCATCGATGTGCGTTAGGTCGAGGTGGATGTAGTCCTTGTTGGGTCCGCACCCGCGGCCCTCGCGGATCTCGAGGTACATGGCGCGGCTGACCATGTCGCGCGGGGCCAAGTCCTTGATGGTCGGCGCGTAACGCTCCATGAAGCGCTCGCCCTCGGAGTTGCGCAGGATGCCCCCCTCGCCGCGGGCGCCCTCCGTGAGGAGCACCCCCAGCTTGTAGAGGCCGGTCGGGTGGAACTGGTAGAACTCCGGGTCCTCGACGGGGATACCGCGGCGCCACACGATGCTAGTGAGGTCGCCGGTCAGCGCATGCGCGTTGGACGTGACCTTGAACATGCGGCCGTTACCGCCCGTCGCTAACACGGTCGCCTTCGCCTGGATGACGTGCAGGTCGCCTGTCGCGAGTTCATAAGCCACGACCCCGCGGCACTCCCCGCCGTCCATGATGATGTCCAAGACGTGGAACTCGTTGAAGAAGTGCACCTGGTCCTTGATGGACTGCTGGTAGAGAGTCTGCAGGATCATGTGGCCCGTGCGGTCGGCAGCGTAGCAGGCGCGCTCTACTGGCGCCTTGCCGTGCTCGCGCGTGTGACCACCGAACTTGCGCTGCGCGATTCGGCCCTCCGGCGTGCGGCTGAACGGCAGGCCCATGTGCTCGAGCTCGTAAACGGCGTCGATGACTTCGTGGGAGAACGCCTCAGCCACGTCCTGGTCGGTGAGGTAATCCCCGCCCTTGACGGTATCGAACGCGTGCCACTCCGGGTGGTCCTCACTGACGTTCCCGAGGGCTGCGCCGACGCCCCCTTGTGCGGCGCCCGTGTGGGAGCGGGTCGGGTAGAGCTTAGTTATCACCGCTACCGAGACCTTCGGGTTGTGCGCAGCGTACCGAGCGGCCATCAGGCCGGCGCCTCCGGCACCCACAACGATGACGTCGAACTTGTGTGCCCTGATCATCTAGCTATCTACACCCTTCCCTAAAGGCCGCTGCCGAGGTTGCGGACGGCGTCACCCATCTCCTGGTAGGAGAAGGCCCAGAGGGTCATGACACCCATGATGAAGATGGCGGCGGTAACGACGTAAAGCGTCAGCTTCGCCCAGAACCTTGGGCCGGGGCGCTTGAGGTAGTCCTCGATGCTGTAACGCAGGCCGTTAGCGCCGTGCAGCAGCGCGAAGCCAAGGAGGAAGGAGTCGAACACCTTGACGGACGGGCGTGCGAGGCGGCTGGCCACGTAGTCGTAATCGACGGTGGCCACGTTGATGCTGATGTTGTTGACGAACACGTGGACGAACACGAGGAACACGAGGAACAGCCCGGAGATGCGCATGAACACCCACCACGCGAGCTCCGAGTTCGTTCTGTAAGTGTCGCGCGCCTCACGCAGGTTCTTGGGACGGACGGCCATCAGGCGCCTCCGAAGATCTCTGGGAGGATCTTGATGAGTACCGGAATCCCGATGATGGTGGTGATGCCCAAGACCCCGTACCACATCGAGCGCTGGTACCTGATGGCCCAAGTCGTGAAGTCGAGGAGGATGATGCGCAGGCCGTTAAGCGCGTGGTAGACGACGGCGGCTATGACCAACACCAGGCCGATGCGGAACGGCCACTGGTGATAGAAGAGTAAGAAAGCATTGAACGGTCCGTCGGGCCCGTACATCACGAGGGTGATGTCGAACACGTGGAGCAACAGGTAGAGGGCCAACGCCACACCCGTGATGCGGTGTAGGAAGTACGCCCACTGCCCTTCTCGACCTCGGTACATTGATTGACCTCCAGGGGCCGGACGGCGGCCCACCGACCTTGTCGTTCGAGGATTCTACCACCGCTCTCCCACGCAACTCTCATGCGGCGGAGAGCTAGTTACACGCCACGCGCCTCTTCCCGAGCCGGCTGGCAGCCTGATCCGGAGGAGCGCTACCTGGCGCCAGGCGGCTGGCTGGTATGGTCGAGCCACCGTGTTGCTAGCCTTCGATCTAGACAAAACCCTAGTCACCGACGATTACGAGCTACCCGCTGAGACCCTGGCTGCCGTGCGCAGCGCGCGGCAGCGTGGCCACTTCGTTACGGTGCTTACCGGCCGGCCCTTACGGTCGGCGCACCAGTACCTCGCCCAACTTGAGTTGACCGTGCCTCACGCCGTCAACCACGGGTCGCTCGTCCGCGCTCCGGATGGCGGCGCGCTGCGCCACAAACGCCTGGAAACGGACTTGGTCGACTCCCTGATCGAGCGGCACCTCGATGACCTCGAGGTGGAGTTCAGCTGTGTGATAGACGATGTGCTTTACGTTCGCGATCCGGCCAGCATGCACTGGCGAGGCGCCATGGCCGAGAGCCGCACCATCACGCGCTTCAGGATGGGTTCCGGTTTGGCGGCCGACAAGGTCGTGTTCCACGGCAACGGCCGTAGCGCAGAAGTAGACCGGCAGGTGGCCCAGCACCACCCTGAACTACTGCGGTACTTGTGGGGCGACGGCTTCTTGGAGATCGTCCCGCCAGGCGGCGACAAGGGTAGCGCGTTGGCTTTCATCGCTGAGAGGCTAGGCGTGTCGCGCGAGGACGTCGTGGCGTTCGGGGACGGCCTCAACGACGTTTCGATGCTGCAGTGGGCCGGGCATAGCGTGAGCGTGGGGCCGGACGCTCACCCTGCCGCACTTGCCGCGGCACAAGAGCACGTCGACTCGCCGGAACTTGGCGGTGTTGCTGCGTGGCTCGAGCGCAACGCTAGCTGAGCTTCCAAACTGCTTGACCGTTAAGGACGCAGCGCTTCCAGGAACTCCTGGCGCGTGCGCGCGTCCTCGCGGAAAACGCCGCGCATGGCGCTTGTTCGCGTGGTGGAGCCCTGCTTCTCGACACCGCGCATCATCATGCAGAGGTGGCTGGCCTCCGTCACGACTGCCAGGCCGCGCGGTTGGAGGACCTCCATGAGCGCGTCTGCCACCTGCGAGGTCAGGCGCTCCTGGAGTTGCAGCCGCCTGGCGAACACGTCGACGACGCGCGCGAACTTGGAGAGCCCAAGGACTTGCGTGTTCGGGATGTAACCGATGTGCGCGCGTCCGAAGAACGGCAGCAAATGGTGTTCGCACATCGAGTAGAACTCGATGCCCTTGACCACGATCATCTCGGGCCCCTCTGCCTCGAACAGCGCGTCGTTGACGACCTCGTGAACGCTAGTTCTATAACCCGAGGTCAGGTAACTAAGTGAGCGCGAAACGCGGTCGGGGGTCTTGATGAGGCCCTCTCGCTCGACGTTCTCACCGAGACGCCCGATGAGTTCGGAAACCAACTGGGACATCGAGGTGTCGCCTACCTCGTCGAACTCTAGGTGTAGGGCGGAACTTGCGCTCTCTTCGCTCATGGTGGGCAATGCTAACTGATGGTGGTTGGCGTCACTGTCTGGCGCTACACTCAGCGCGTGCGACTAGACCGCTACGACAGCTACCTGAGGACCTTCCACGCCTCCGTCACCGAGCAGCGCCATGACGGGCGCGGCACGTGGCTCCGCCTGGACCGCAGCGCCTTCTACCCGCAGGCGGGTGGTCAACCTCACGACGTCGGCAGCCTCCTGCTCGAAGGTAAGCGACTTGAGGTCGTGGAGGTGCAAGCGGATGCCGATGACGAGGTGTGGCACCTGCTCTCGGCTCCTTCCCCGACAGCTGGCGCGCCGGAGCTGATCGGGGCCGCCTTAGTAGGTGAGATCGATTGGCCGCGCCGCTGGCGGCACATGCAGCGCCACAGCGCGCAGCACATGCTCTCGGCTGCCCTCGTGCGCGTAGACCCGGCGTTCGGCACCCTCGCCGTAAGCATGCGCGGACCGGACTGCACCATCGAGGTCGCTGGCGAGATGACGCCGCAGCAACTCATGGAGGTCGAGCGCGAGGTCAACCGCGCCGCCAGGGAGAACTATCCGATCACGGCGTTCGAGGTCGCTGAGAGCCGGCTAGGCGAGTACGCCCTTCGGCGCCCAGCGAAGGCAAGCGGCCTCGTGCGCCTAGTCGCCATGGGCCAGTACGACCTGGTCGCCTGCGGCGGCACCCACCTGCGTTCAACGGCGGAGACCCTGCCGATCAAGGTCCTCGGAGTAGAGCGCGTTCGCGGCAGCAACAGCCGCCTCACGTTCAGGGCCGGTGAGGAGGCCTCTGAGGATTACTCCGTCAAGCACACGGTAGTCACTCGGTTGGGGCAACTGCTCAGCGCCCCGGCTACCGGGCTGCCGGAGCGCGCAGAGCGCCTGAACGAAGAGGTGGCGGTGGCGAACCGCGAGGCAGACGCGTGGCGCTCGCTGCTGGCCACCAAGCTGGCGGCCGAGTTGGCCGAGGCGCGGTCCGCTCCACACGCACCGCTCGTGGCCGTTCTCGAAGGGCAGGAGGCCGCGCTCCTCACCGACCTGATGGAGGCCTGTCAACGACTCGACGGCGTGGTCGCTCTCCTGGCTGCGGCGGCGCCCGGTCAGACTCAGCTCGCGTTCGTCGCTGGACCCGGCACGAACGTCGATGTCAGGCCCCTGCTCAGCGCTGCCATCGCCGAACTCGGCGGCCGTGGCGGCGGGCGGCACGACAGGGCCCAGGGAGCGGCGCAAGCGAGCGCGGAGCAGGTACGGGCGGTGCTGGCCGGCGTGGCGGCTAGCCTGGCGGGTGACTAAGACCTGGTGGCGGTGACTATTGCCGACGCCACGCCTGAACAAGGTCGTTACGCTGGTGTTGGGGCGTTCGCATGACAGGCCGCCCCGCTTGGAGGACAATATGGCCACTGCGACCAAGACCCGTCTTCTAGACGTGAAGATCGACATCTCAAAGGACGCCCGCGAGACCCTGGTGGAGATCCTCAACCAGCAACTGGCCGACACGGCAGACCTGCAAAGCCAACTCAAGCAAGCCCACTGGAACGTCAAAGGACTCGGGTTCCAACAAGTGCACCTCCTCTTCGACGCGCAAGCAGAAGTCTTCGAAGACTTCGTCGACTTGCTCGCGGAACGCGTGACCCTGCTTGGAGGCGTGGCGCACGGCACCGTGCGCATGGCCGCCAGCGCCTCCACGCTCGAGGAGTTCCCTGACGGCCCCGTGCAAGTTCATGAGGCGCTCAAGCTAGTGCGCGACCGCGTGGCTGCCTACGCCAAGAGCAACCGCAAGGCCATGGAGGCCGTTGCCAAGTTGGATGAGCGCACGACGGAGGATCTCCTCACCGAGATCTCGCGCGGCGCTGATCAACAGCTCTACTTCCTAGAGTCTCATCTGCTCTGAAGTGTAGGCGCTTGACAAGTCAGCGGCGCAGGCGGCCCCGGCTTCAGGCCTCGGCGCCGCTCGCGCCGCCGAAATCGTCGTCGCGCATGGCGGCTAGCTCTATGACGCGCTCCGCGACGAACACCGGCGCGCCAGCGCGCACGGCAAGGGCCAAAGCATCCGACGGCCGGGCATCTAACTCGAAGCGCACCCCCGAGCGTTCCAGGATGAGGATGGAGTAGAAGATGCCGTCGCGCAAGTCGATGACCTCGACGCGCTCGACGGCCGCGTCTAGCAGACCCAGGACGGACATCATGAGGTCGTGCGTCAGTGGCCGCTCCGGCCGGTCGCTGCCGCGGCCAGCCGCGATGCTGATTGCCTGCATGGAGTCGATCTGGATGGGCACCAACTCGCCCGCCGGTGTGCGTAGCAACGCCAAGAACTGGTTCTCGTCGCCAGAAACCGCGATTCCTTCGAGTTCCACCTGAACCACGCCGTCATCATAGCGCGGGTCACTGATAGACTTTGCCGCATGTTCGAGCCGGTGATCGGCCTAGAAGTGCACTTGGCGCTGCGCACAAGCAGCAAACTGTTCTGCGGTTGCTCGGCTGAGGGTTTCGGCGCCGCCCCTAACGAGAACGTCTGCCCCGTCTGCCTCGGCCTCCCTGGCGCGCTGCCCGTGGTCAACGCGCGCGCGCTCGAGTTGGGCCTCCGTTTCGCGCTCGCGCTTCATTGTGAGGTGCCGCCGCAGACGTACTTTCACCGGAAGCACTACTTCTACCCTGACGCGCCGAAGAACTACCAAACGAGCCAAGCCGACGTGCCGGTGGGCCTGCACGGTCACATCGACCTGCCAAGCGGCAAGCGCATCGGGATAACCCGCTGCCACCTCGAGGAGGACGCGGGTCGCCTCGTTCACCCCGCGTACGCCGATCACTCCCTCGTCGACTTGAACCGCGCTGGGGCTCCGCTTATCGAGATGGTGACGGAACCCGACCTCCGCTCGGCAGACGAGGCGCGCGAGTTCCTCGCCGAGGTCCGCGCCATAGCGCAAGCGCTCGGCGTGTCAGACGCGGCCCCAGAAGAAGGCAAGATGCGCGCAGACGTGAACATCTCCCTCAGGTTGCCTGGTGAGCCGTTCGGCACGAAGGTCGAGGTCAAGAACCTCAACTCGTTCAAGAGCGTCGGGGCTGCATTGGCCTTCGAGGCGAAGCGCCAGTCGGCGTTACTGGAGGCGGGGCGGCCCGTAGTTCAGGAAACGCGCGGGTGGAACGAGGGCGGGCAACGCACATACTCGCTGCGGTCGAAGGAGACCGCCGCCGACTACCGCTACTTGCGCGACCCCGACCTTCCCGCGCTGACCATCGCGGCTGCCTGGAAGCGCGAACTCGCGTTGAACCTGCCCGAGTTACCGCAGGCGCGCGTGGCGCGCTACGTGGAGGCGGGCGTGCGCGCCGCCGAGGCGCAACAACTCGGCTACGACCAGCGAATGGCGGGGTTCTTCGATGAGGCCGTCACCGCTTACGGTGGCGCCCCTCAAGTGGTGGCCAACTGGTTGACGGGCGAGGTCGCCGGCCGGGCGAACGAGTTGGGCAAGAGCGTGAGCGGCACGAACCTCCAACCAGCAACGCTGGCGCGCTTGATCGGCCTGGTGGACGCCGGTACCCTCTCGATCACCGCCGCCAAGGAACTCGTGCCGGACCTGCTCGCGGGTGAAGACCCGGACGAGCTCGTCGCCAGCCGCGGGCTCGGCCAAGTAAGCGACACCGGGGCTCTAGCGACCCTCGTCAACGACGTCATGAGCGCCAACCCGGAACTCGTCGAGCGCGTAAGGGCCAACCCTAAAGCCATCAACGCCCTGCTCGGCAAGGTCATGGCGGCTAGCAAAGGCTTGGCCAACCC
>ERZ778017.536-NODE-536-length-50602-cov-135.427721_pt1 | contig 50602 bp, 48 predicted proteins | sample MGYA00375747_ERZ778017 | MGnify/ENA primary metagenome ERZ778017 (study PRJEB29350, sample SAMN05509838) | bioreactor metagenome | biome: bioreactor; material: wastewater | place: South Africa: University of Cape Town | collected 2014-03-17 ...
AAGCCTACCCGCTAAGCTGCCCGATAATCGAGAACATCGGCAGGAACATGCCAGCAACGATGAAGCCGACGATGACACCGAGGAACACGATGAGCATGGGTTCTAGCGCGGCAGTGAGGCTGTCGACTGCCTCGTCAACCTCCCGCTCGTAGAAGTCGGCGACCTTTTGGAGCATGCCGTCCACAGCGCCGGTTTCTTCACCGATGGCCACCATGGAGGACACCATTGGCGGGAAAACGCGCGGGTACTTCATTAGTGTTTGACTGATCTGCTCACCGCGTTGAACCGAGTCCTTGGTTTCGTCGAGGATGTCTTCAACTATGGCGTTGCCAGCGGTGCCCTTGGTGATCTCGATCGATTCGATGATGTTGACGCCCGACCGAAGGAGCAAACCGAAGGTGTTCGAGAAGCTCGCGATTGCGCTCTTCTGCACGAGTGTGCCAACTACAGGCATGCGCAACACGAACCCGTCAAGCACCCGCCTACCGCTCTTAGTGCGGTAGTAGAAGCCGAGACCAACCACCACGGCCACGATCAGGCCGATCATTATGTACCACTGGTACCGAAGAAAGTCCGATACAGCGATCAGGGCCTTGGTGATTACGGGTAGGTCGCCACCCAACTGGTCGAGGATGGTCGCGAACTGCGGGACAATGCCCGTGAGCAGGAACCAAGTCACCGCAAGCGCGATCACGAGTACGACCGTTGGGTATGTGAGAGCCGTCTTGATCTTGCCGCGTAAGGCCGCCTGCTTCTCCATGTAGGCGGCGATGCGGTCGAGGATGCCGTCGAGGTTGCCAGACACCTCACCCGCCTTGACAAGGTAGATGTAGAGCTTGTTGAAGAGTCTAGGGTGTTTGGCTAGACCGTTCGAGAGCTGCTGGCCGGTCTCGACGTCTTCGCGCACTTGCTTGAGGGCGTCCTTAAGACCTTCCTTCGGCGCCTGTCGCTGCAGGATGGCGAGGCTCTGCACGACTGGCAAGCCCGCGTTGATGACCGTAGCGAACTGCCTGGAGAAGATGGTGATGTCACGAACGTTCGGGACACTACCGATATCCAACCACTTGGGTAGCTTTAGGTCGGTCTGCAGGCCCGACTTCGGGGCCTTGATTTCGGTGACAAAATAGCCCTTTTGGCGCAGGGAATTGGCCACGTCGCGCTCGGAAAGCGCTTCCGTTGTGCCCGTGATGACTTTGCCACTACGGTCACGGACCTTGTACTCGAAAACCGCCATCCTGCCTCCCTAGACGCTAGCGCGGACGCTATCTCGAACTTAAACGAGAACCACGCGACCCGGCCGCAAGTAGCCTACCCGAGCAGCTGCTTCGAAAGCTGGTGGATAGGTCACTTATCCACACCCGGGGGTAGCATGCGAACCATGGCGGTTCCAACACGGGAATCAATGAAGGCACGTCGTGAACGCGCGCTAAGGGTGTTGACTTCACTAAAGGTCCTCTATCCTGACGCCCGTACCGAGCTAGACTTCTCCACACCTTTCGAACTCCTCATCGCGACCCTTCTGTCTGCACAGGCCACCGACGTGAGCGTTAATCTCGCTACCCCTGCGTTGTTCGCGGCATTTCCGACACCTGAGGCGATGGCGGAGGCCACCGCCGAGGCGGTAGAACCCTTCATCAAGTCCATCGGCCTTTACCGCACCAAAGCGAAGAACTCTGTGGCGGCCGCTAAACTGCTAGTCGAACGTCACGGTGGCGCCGTACCAGGGACGATGGCGGAGCTAGTGGCCCTGCCGGGCGTTGGCCGCAAGACTGCCAACGTGGTGCTCGCAAACGCGTTTGGAATCCCGACAATCGCCGTCGATACCCACGTTGGGCGACTTGCCCGGCGCTTGGGCTTCTCGAAACTCACAGATCCGGACAAGGTGGAGCTGGACCTGGCCAAGACGTTCCCGGAGAGTGAGTGGGTCTTCCTGCACCACGCACTGATCTTGCATGGGCGGCGCGTGTGCACGGCACGCAAGCCCGACTGCACGCACTGCCCTCTGTGCGACAATTGCCCGTCATGCGGTCGATTGTGACGCGTCTCATGGCGGCAGGGTGCCACGTGTTAAGCAAGCGGCCGCGGCCCGACTTGGCTGTTGCCTAGAGAATGTAGGCGAAAGTACCGCCACGCCCTCCAGGCCCCGCGAACGGCTGGTAGCGTGGACGCATGATCGACGTAGCGATAATCGGCGCTGGCCCGATCGGCATCGAGGCAGCCATTCTGGCCAAACGGGCAGGGCTCGAGTACCTTGTCTTCGAAAAAGGCGCGGTGGTAGACGCCATCAGGCGCTACCCAACGAGCATGTTGTTCTTCACCACCTCTGAGCGCCTTGAGGTTGGCGGTCACCCGCTAGTTACTACCGGCGATAAGCCTACCCGCAAGGAGGCGCTCGACTACTACCGCAAGGTCGTGGCCAACGAGGCTCTCGAGGTGCAAACGCACAGCCAGGTAACGAGAATCTCACCAACTAGGTGTCCTGACGGCAGTAGCGCCTTCGATCTCAACGTCCGCCCGGCCGAGAGCTGGCGCCACGCACCCGCAAGCGCGGGGCGCACTGTTCGGGCGCGCTACGTCGTGGTGGCAACCGGCTACTTCGATAACCCCAAGTTACTGGGCGTGCCTGGCGAGGGCCTGCCCCACGTTTCGCACTACTACGACGAGGGCCACGAGCACTACGGGCGCAACGTAGTCATCGTCGGCGCAGGTTCGAGTGCCGCAGACGCCGCGCTCGATCTTTACCGCGCCGGCGCCAAGGTAACGATCGTTCACCGCGGTGATGACTTCCGGCACAGCCTCAAGTACTGGGTTAGGCCCAACCTCGAGAACCGCGTCAAAGAAGGCTCGATCCAGGCGCACTTCGAAGCCGTCGTCAAGGCCATCACGCCGCACGACGTCGTCGTCGCTCAGGCGGGGCAAGAGTTCCGCCTTCCGGCCGACCGGGTCTTCGCCTTAACCGGCTACTTCGCCCCACCAGAGTTGCTCACAGCGGCTGGAGTAACGGTCGATCCGAACACGCTCGCCGCCACCTTGAGCCCAGCAACATTCGAAAGCAACATTCCTGGCCTCTTCGTGGTGGGCTCCGCTGGATCCGGAACTCGCACGTCGGATGTCTTCATAGAGAACGGCCTCGTACACGCCAACATGGCACTCACGACCATCACCAGCCGCCTGTCCAAGCTCAGCAGCGCCAAGCTAACGGCACCAGCCGCTAAACGGGCGGCCCTGGCCATCGAAGGCTGACGCCTAAGCCCCTCTATTGCCGTTCGGGGCGCTAGAATCGAGCTAGGAGGTCGGAGCAATGAAGCAACGCGACCTGTTGATCGGAATCGGACTCATCGTGCTCGGCCTGCTATTCCTGGTCGGCCCTTCACTTGACCTCGCGCAGGTTGGGTGGCCATTCTTCGTGATCGTGCCCGGCGCCGCACTTCTGTTCCTAGCGTTCAGCATGCCTGGCACCAACAGTGGGCTCGCCATCCCAGGCGCGGTTCTAACTACCATCGGCCTCATCCTGCTGATCTTCTCCCTCAACGGTCATTGGCAGGGCTGGGCGTACGCTTGGGCTCTCATCGTCGCGGCTTCAGGCCTCGGCACGTACATCCAAGGAAACCTCTCGGACAACGCCCAACTCCGTAGCAGCGGCATGCGTGCCGCAATCTACGGCGTAGCCGGCTTCGTCATACTCGGCCTGTTCTTCGAGTTCCTGATCTTCGGTAGCCGCAGCAGCTTCGTCAGGTGGCTACTGCCGATCGGGCTGATAATCGCGGGTGCAATTATGCTCTACCTGAACACACGCAACCGCTCGAGCGGCGCACCGAAAGTCACCGCGCCAACACAGCCAACGACCCGAACCACCAGCACTAGCGTCACCCCGCCGCCCAAGCGCGACCAGGAGCACGGCTGAGGCGTGCGGTCGACAAACGCTCCGGCGCAAATGACGGCGCTCCCTGACTACCGAATGGTGCGGCCCAGCACGAACGGGCCGCACCCCAGCCACCAGCGGACCGCAGGTCGCAGATGCGCCTGATCGTCACCCACGAACAACCCGACTTCGACGCCCTCGCCAGCCTCGCCCTCGCGAAGCTCCTCTTCCCCGGCTCTACGGCCACGATCCAGGGCGCACTTAGCCGCCAACTCAGCGCCTTCCTGCGCCTCTACCGGGACGAACTCGACCTCACGCCAGCCGATCAGCTCGATCAGGCAGCGGTAACTGAGCTCATAGTGGTTGACACCAACGACCCCGCCCGCATCAAGCCTTTCGATGCGCTCCTAGACCGTGTGCCCGTCACCGTCTACGACCACCATCCCCAAACGCCAGGCAGCATCGCGGCGGCGCGAGGCATCAGCGAACGCATCGGTGCAACGGCCACCCTTCTCACCCGCGAACTCATGGCAACCGCCATCACCATCCCACCACCCGTGGCAACCCTCGCTCTACTAGCAATCCACGAGGACACCGGCAACCTGACCTTCGACCAAACGAGCGCAGACGACTACCGCGCCGCCGCCCACCTCTTGGCGAGCGGTGCCAATCTCCAAGTCGTAAGGCGCTTCGCCCACACCACGCTCGATACCGACCAACAAGCCTTCCGCAGCGCCCTCCTCGCCAATACCGAACTGACGACCGTGGCAGGCAGGCAAGTAGCGGTCGCCGCATTCGAGTACCCCACCTACGTCGGCGGCGTCAGCGGCACAGTTAACGACCTACTAGACCTGTACGGCGCCGACGCGGCCATCGCTGCGGTGCGCATGGACTCACGCACCCTAGTGTTCGCTCGAAGCAACGAACGCTTCGACTGCGCAGCGGCCCTATCCGAAGCCATCGGCGGGGCCGGCCATCCAGGAGCAGCTTTCGGAAAGTCAGATGACGAGCCGCAAACCGTACTCCAGCGCGTGCTGGAGGCCCTAGCGCACCACGCCGCCCCCGCGCTCACGGCACGCGACCTCATGAGCACCCCCGTTCGCAGCGTCCGCCACGACACCACCGTCGCGGAAGCCACGGACAGGCTCCTCCTCTTCGGGCACAACGGCATGCCAGTGCTAGACGACAGCGGGCGAGTCCTCGGCGTCGTATCCCGCCGCGACCTCGACCGCGCCAACCGCCTCGGCCTCACCAACTCGTCAGTAAGCGGCTTCATGACACGAGAAGTCATCAGTGCCTCACCCACGGCCACGCTCCCAGAACTCGAGGGGTTAGTCCTCGACCACAACATCGGACGCATACCCATCGTGCAGGACGGGCGGCTGACTGGCATCGTCACCCGCACCGACCTCATCGGCGCACGCCACCAGAGCGCGGGCGCAACGGACCTCGCCAGTCGGCTGCTGCAACGCCTGCCGACCAGCGTGAAGCGCGTGCTCGACCAGGCAGCCGCCACCGCGGCTGGCAAGCCGCTGTACCTGGTGGGCGGAACGGTCCGCGACCTCATGCTAGGAGCAGGCGTCAAAGACATAGACCTAGTCGTTGAGGGCGAGACGGCCGAACGCTTCGGCACCCGCCTCCAGGCCAACATCGGTGGCACGCTCGCCTGCCATGTCGACTTCGGCACCTGCACCCTCGCGTTAGAGGACGGCGTCGTGCTCGACCTTGCCACCGCCCGCGAGGAGACGTACGCCCGTCCAGGGGTGCTACCCGCAGTGACGCCCAGCTCACTACGCAAGGACCTCGCCCGCCGCGATTTCAGCGTCAACGCACTTGCGCTCAGGCTCCAGCCCCTCCCCCACCAACTGATCGACCCGTTCGGCGGAGCGGCCGACCTGGAAGCACGGCAGCTGCGCGTGCTGCACCCGCTCTCCTTCGTCGAAGACCCAACGCGGATTCTGCGCGGTGCGCGCCTAGCGGGCCGACTGGGGTTCCACTTCGAGCGCGGCACGGGCTCGCAAGCCAACGCAGCTCTCGACCAACGCTTCCTAGGGAACGTCAGCCGCTCACGACTGCGTGCCGAGCTCGAGATAACCCTCGACGAACCGCGAGTCGCCCCGGCCATTGGGATTCTCACCGAACTGCACGCCTTGGAGGCCATGTTCGGCCTACCACGTGCAACAGGGCAACTCGACCCGCTGACCCTCACCGCTAACCTAGATGTGTTACGCGAAGCGAACGCCGTGCCAAGCGAGGCGTACCTCCTCGCGCTCTTCATCGGCGTGCCCACACCAGACCTGAACGCCCACCTTCAAGAGTTCAACTGGCCGCGCCGCCACCACACGAACATCGAGCGCCTCCACAAGATCATCGACCCCGACCTTAGGCCGAGGCATAAAGGGCGGCCGGAGGCGCTACGCGACGAAGACCTCGAGGCGCTCGATCCGCCTGCCCGGTGGCTATTACGCGTCATCGACCCCGAGTTGGCGCTGCGCGTCGAACGCCTCGAGACCGCGCCGCCCCAGCGGAGGCTCCGCGGTAGCGATGTGGTAGCTTTGGGGCTGCTGCCGGGACCTCGCGTCGGCCGCGTGCTGGACGAGGTCGCTCGTGCTCGCGCCGAGCGCGAGGTGGCCTCCTTCGAAGAAGAACTCGACCTAGCGAAGCGGTTGATAAACGAACAACGCAACGCCGGCGGTCTGGAGTAACCCCATGTTCTTGAGGCTCATCAGCCAACCAACCGCCCTAGTCATCGCCGCCATCGTGATGATCATGGCGCTCATCCTCCACAACATCGTGCAGGCGCTGGTGGCCGACCGCCTAGGTGACCGCAGCCCGCGCCTGGCGGGCTTCGCTGCCTTCGATCCGCAACGCCAACTCGACCCCTTCGGAGTGCTCTTCCTCCTCCTGCTCGGCTTCGGCTGGCCGCGCGCCGTACCAGTCAACTCCCGCAACTACCGCGGACGGGGCCGCGCAGAGGCCTGGGTGTGGCTGTCCGGCATCGGTGCTTACCTCGCCGTAGCCTTCGTCAGCCTCCTGCTGGGCGCCATCTTCCGCGCACTGAACAGCCCCATCCTCGTGTTCTCGTTCGAGGTTGCGGCCAGTTACGCCGTGCTGCATGCCGTGATCAACCTCTTCCCGCTGCTGCCCCTAGACATGGGCCGCGCAGCGCTTGCGTGGGGTCACCCAGACGTGCGCCGCGTGATCATGCAGTTGGCGCAGTTCGGCGTGCTCGGCTTCATGGTCTTCTTCTTCGTGCTCAACGCAACCGGCGTGGTCGGGCGTTTGATGTTCCTCGTAGAGAGCCTGTTCTCCCGCATCATCGGACTCATCCCAGGGCTGTAAGCGGTAGCCAACCGCCAGAAGTCAGGCGTTGGTTTCGGCTGCAACGTGCCGGTCGCGAACGTCAACGATCATCTGCACTAGCGGCGCATAAGCCTCGAACGTCTCGAGCAAGCGCCCGGCAGGGTCGAACTTACGGATGAGGTGCCCGCCGCGCCGCGCCGCGTAGAGGTAGCCGGAGTCGTCAACGCCAAGGTCGACGAGCGTATCCGTGGCCTCGCCCTGCCGCGCCTCGAGGGTGAAAGACACCCCGACCTTGCCGTCCGCAGTCACCTTGCGCACCTTGCCTGCGCTGGCGTCGGAGATGTACACGTTACTAGCGTCATCGACCGCCATGCCGTCAAGCAACCTGAGACCAGGCTGCTCGGCCGAGACCTTGAAGGCCCAGCGCGTCTGATAATCACCGTCGGCGCTGAGGCGCTGCACTTGCCTGTTCCCGTAATCCAGGACGTACACGTTTCCACGCGGGTCAACGCTCAAGTCACGCGGGTCGTTGAAGGTGCCGTGGCCCTTACCGCGCCCGCCGAAGGCAGCGATGTAACGACCGTCGTTGCTGAAGCGCGAGACCATGTGCGTCTCACTGTCGAGCACGTACACCGTGTCGTCCGGCGCCACGGCCAGGGCCACCGGGTAGAGGAACTCGCCGGGCTGCATGCCGTAAGGCCCGAACGACAACTTGGTGCTCCCGTCCGGCGCGAGCTTGTGAATCATCTTGTGCGCCTGCTGCCCAACGCGGTACTCGAAGATCGCCGCGAACACGTCCCCGCCGGAATCGACGCTCACCGATAGCGGCGCAGCCGAGAAGTTGCCTGGTCCGACCCCGATGTCGCCGATGGACGTATGCAAGTTGCCTTCCGGGTCGAGGATGCGGAGCACTCCCTGGCGGGCGGAGACCGTGATGAGCAGGCGCGTAGGTAGGTTGCCTGACTCGTCGACGTCGAGGTCAACCGTCTGCAGCGTGTCGTAAACCTCGTCGAGCGTCGGGCGCTCATCCGGGTCCTTGGCGATCATGCGCATGACCAACTGATCGAGCGCCTTCGGCACGCGCAAGTCCACCTGCCTCGGCGGGGGCGGCGTCTGGAAGATCTGCTGGTGGACGATGGCTTCGTAGCCGCCCTTGAAGGCCGTCTGGCCAGTAAGCATCTCGTAGAACACGAGCCCGAGGGAGTAGATGTCGGACCGGTGATCGATCTTCAGTCCGCGGGCCTGCTCAGGCGACATGTAGACGGGCGTGCCCACGCGCGCGCCGGTCATGGTCAGGCGTGAGAGGACCTTGCCACCCGCGATACCGAAGTCCATGAGCTTGACGGCGTCTGGCTTCAGCCTGCCGCCTGGCGCGCCGTCTGCCGCTTGAATGCCACCGCGCGTGATCATGACGTTGGCCGGTTTGATGTCGCGGTGGATGATGCCGGAGGAATGAATGTGCTGCAACGCCCGCACGACGAGCTGCATGATCTCCACGGCCAGAGGGGTATCAAGCTCGTGGCCCTCGATGTAACCCTCTAGTGAACGCCCATCGACGAACTCCATGACCATGTAGTGCTGCACCCCAACGGCGCCGTGCTCGAACGTGCGAACGATGTTCGTGTGGTTGAGGCGCTGCGCCACCTCGGCCTCACGGTGGAAACGCCGGATGAACTTGGCGTCCGCAACGTACTGCTCCATGGGGATCTTGAGCGCGACGACCTGGCCATCGGACAGTCGCCGGGCGCGGTAAACGCTCGCCATGCCACCGGAACCGACCTTCTCGAGCAGCGAGTAGCCTGGCACGTCTGCCGCGTCGAACTGCGGTGTCGCGCCGCCAGCTCCACCACCCCTGACCTCAGAGGCGGGGCGCCGCCTACGGCTAGCTGGCGCCACGCGGCTGCTCTTGGCGACCTGCACCGTTGCAGGCACGAGCAGCCCGAGGGCGAGCACGGCAAGGATGATGGGGGCCAGCGCCCTGTCTGCGCCGCCGAGCCACAGCACCGCCACGGTGAGCAGCACGGCAACGGAGAGGAGCGCGCCAAGCAACCAAGCGGGCGCGCGCAGCAGTAGCGCCACCAACACGGCGCCGACGACCCACAAGACGATCATGCGTCCACCCCGAAAACGATCATGGTGATGTTGTCCGGACCGCCACGCTCGTTGGCCAAAGCGATGAGCACTTCGACGTTCAGCTGCCTGTCCGCGTTGCTCTGGATCTCTGCGAGGATCTCCTCCGGCTTGACAAGCCCGTGGAGGCCATCCGTCGACAGGACCAGCACGTCGCCGCTTTGGACCTCGAGCTCGATGACGTCGGGCGCCACTTGCGGGCGCGTGCCGAGCACCCGCGTTATGAGGTTGCGCCACTCATGGTTCTCGGCCTCGGCCTCGTTGAGCAGACCCTTCTCAAGTTGCTCCTCGACCCACGAGTGGTCCTTCGTCAACTGGTAGATCTTGCTGCCACGCACGAGGAAAGCGCGCGAGTCGCCGACGTGCCCCAAGTAGGCGCGGCGCTTCAGGATGGCAACGCACGTGAGGGTGCTGCCCATGCCGCGCCGGTTCGGCTGCCTTATCGCTGCGGCGTAAACGCGCCGGTTAGCTAAGCGCATCGCTTTGTCTATCAGGCTACCGATGCCGACTACCGGTCGGTTGGAGCGCGCCTCCTCCGCGTAACGCGAGAAGGACTCGTCGAGCACCTCAGTGGCTAACTTGCTGGCCACTTCGCCGGCTGCCGCACCGCCCATGCCGTCCGCCACCGCCAGCAATGTCAAGTCGCCGCCTTCAAGCGGGAACCGCCACACACGGTGAAAATCCTCGTTGAACGGCCTGACTCGACCCACATCGGAGCCGTGGCCTACGTTGTGACCGAGACGCACGCCCCGAGTCTACATGGTGCGGCCGCGTTAGGGTTCAGTTGCCTTTCGTGCGCGGGCGGCGCACAGTCTGCAAGTACGGGTAACGCTCGAGCATGCGACGCACGTCCTGGAACAGGGAAACGCCCTCATCCGCGCTGTGAGGCACTTCCTGCAGGCGCAAGTATGCGCTCTGGCCACCGGGGAACACGAGTGTCGGCGTTCCGAAGATGTCGTGAGACGCAGCGCGCATGTGCTCTTGTGCCAGCACCGTCCGCCCCTCCGGGTTGGCCAGCTCGTGTTCGAAGCGTGCTAGGTCAAGCCCGACTTCTTGCGCCACGCCAGTAACGGTGGCGTAATCGTATGGCTGGTAGCGCGCGTGGTTGGCGCGCTGCAAGGCGAGGCGGAACGCATCATGAGCCTCAGGCCCCTGCTTGCGGGCGGCGGAGGAAGCCAGGAACGGCAGAAGCCCTTTGCACCCCGACCTATCGGCGTGGTCGAGGGGTTCGTTCCATAGCTGCCAGTCCTGCCCCCGTCCGGCCGCCGTTCTTGAGTGCTCGCTCTGGAAGAGGGAGAAGTGCTCCCACGACACGTCTAGGTTCAGCGGCTCGCTAACGAGGGCGATGAGTTCCGCGACGCGCCACGAGTATGGACACACGTAATCGAAGTAGATCAGGACGCGCTCGCGCATGCGGCCATTGCATCATCGGGGCGGGCGCCTGTGGGTAGCCGCGGACACAGCGCCCGGTAAAGCCGTCTAGTTCGAGTCGGAGCCGCCGTCGTCAGGAGCGCCTTGGCGGAGCGCGTTCTCGTCGCGCGCCGGCGGCTCGGCTATCACGCCGAAACGCGCCTCGTAGCGGCGGATGTTGTCCTCCAAGCTGCGAAGGAGCGCCTTGGCGTGGCGCGGGCTAGTCACTAGCCGCGCCGTCACGACCGGCTGCTGACCAGGCATGACCAGCACGAAGTCGAGGAGGAACTCGTCCGGGGTGTGCGCGATAACGGCGCCGTTCGTCGGCCTGCCTCTGGCTGTCTCCTTGTCGATCTCGAACTTCAGGGGGTTCATGCCCCTAGGCTAACCGCGGGTGGCCTGTCGGGTGAGACCTCAGGCGCCAGCCGCCAGCTTCTCGAACCGCGAGAGTAGCCCCTTGACGGCCAGGCGCGCCCTACCTAAATCAGCGTCGCTCGCCACGCCGACCACGACTACGCGGTCGCTGTTGCTCAACGGCACGAACAGCAGCGGGCCAGTGTCGAGGTTGAGCATGACCTGCTTCGGTCGCTCCAACTCGGCAACTCCGTCCTCGACAGGCACGAGTTCGCCGAGGGCGGTGGCCGCGGCCAGCGCACTCGTTAGCACCTTGGCTGCGCGCTCGAGCATGGCGCCATCTCGGCTGCGGCTAGCCACCAAGTCACCAGCGCCATCGACTAGCGCGGCCAACGTAGCGCCCCTGACACCCAGCAGCTCGTCTAGAGCATTGCCGATCTCGACGCTCTCTGTCACGCGAACGCGCCCGCCAACTGCCTGCATACTTCGGCCGTCTCGCGCCTGACCGCACCCAGATCTGCCGAGGCACCGACGACCACGAACACGAACAGCTCGCTATCGATGCGGCGCGCCAAGTAGCCGCCCGCCTCACCGAGCGCTATCAACTCATCTACCCGCCCGCCAAGCTGGTGGCTCAGCTCGCCGCCGACGAGGGTAAGCACCGACGTGAGGTCCGCCGCGACGTGCTCGAGCTCGTCTGCGTCTGGCGCGGAGCGGAGCTCGGCCGCTTGGCCATCCACTGGGTGGCGCTCGACGAGGAGCCCGTCCATGCCCACGACGGCCACGACGCGGCAGCCGGGGAGCTGCGCCCAGAGCCGGGCGAGAATGTCCTCTAGGTCCGTCATCGGCGGCACTCTAGCACCCGCGTCTGCCCCGTGACGTGCGGCTGTTCATACCCCAGGCTTGCTATCCTTGGGCCAATGACTCAACTACATGTGCGCGCGCCTGCCGGGGTGGTCGCCCCCACCGTGCTACTACCCGGCGACCCCGACCGCGCCACCCTGGTGGCGGAGCGCTTCCTCGAGGGCGCCGAACTCTACAACTCCTACCGTCACCTCTACGGCTACACGGGCACCTACAAGGGTGTGCGCGTCAGCGTCCAGGCTACCGGCATGGGTTGCCCCAGCCTCGCCATCGTGGTCGAGGAGCTCGTACGCCTCGGCGCCAAAACGCTCGTGCGCATCGGCACTAGCGGCGTGGTGGCTGACGGCATCGTGCCTGGCGACCTGATCGTCGCCAGCGGCAGCGTCGCGAACGAAGGAACGACGCGCCAGTACCTCGGCGCGGAGCCCTACACCGCCGTGCCGGACTTCGCCGTAACGGCGGCGCTGGTGGCGGCCTCGCGGCGACTGCGCCCCAACACCCACGTAGGCCTCATCCAAACTGAGGACGCGTTCTACGCCTCCTCACCCGCCTCCGTGCCCGCGCTTGCCGCCAAGGGCGTGCTCGCCCTCGAGATGGAGGCGTCCGCCCTCTTCCTACTCGGCAAACTGCGCCAGGTGCGGACCGGCTGCATGCTCGTGGCAAGCAACCGCATCGGCGACGCCGCCTTCGTCGAACCGAAAGTCTTGGATGACGCCGTGCTGGACATGATAGAGGCTACCCTCAACGCCAGTGTTAGCCTCCAGGACGACAACTAGTGCAAACCGAGAGGAGACAGCAATGAAGGTAGCGGTCATCGGGGCGGGCACCATGGGGTCCGGCATCGCGCAGACCTGCGCATTGGCGGGGCACGAGGTCGCGCTCCTCGACACCAGCCACGAGGCACTCAAGCGCGCAGAAGGCGCCATGAGCAACAGCCTCGCGCGGATGGCGAAGAAGGAGACCATCAGCCAAGAAGCCGCGGAAGAAGCTCTCAAGCGCGTCACCATCCGCCACGGCATCAGTGGCTTGGAGGGCGCAGGAGTTGTCATCGAGGCCGTTTTCGAGTCGCTCGAGGTCAAGCGCGAGGTTTGGAGTCAACTCGCGGCGGTCACCTCGGATGGAGCACTGCTCGCGTCGAACACCTCCAGCCTCTCAGTCACCGCCATCGCCGAGTTCAGCGGGCGGCCGGAGCGCTTCTGCGGCATGCACTTCTTCAACCCCGTGCCCGTCATGGCCCTCGTCGAGGTCGTGCGCGGCCTGCGCTCGAGCGAGGAGACCGTCGAGCAAGCGCGCGCCTTCGCCGAAGGCATCGGCAAGACGCCCATCGTGTGCGAGGACAAGCCGGGCTTCATCGTCAACCGCCTCCTCGTCCCCTACATCAACGACGCCGTCCACGCCCTCTCAGAGGGAGTAGCGAACGCGGAAGACATCGACAAGGCCATGAAGCTAGGCGCCAACATGCCCATCGGGCCGCTCGCGCTTGCTGACCTGGTAGGGCTCGACGTCTGCTTGGCGGCCGCCGAGTCGCTTGTGGCAGAGTTCGGCGACCCGAAGTTCCGCGTGGCGCCCCTCATCCGCCAACTAGTGCGGGCGGGGAAACTCGGGCGCAAGACGGGCGAGGGCTTCTACAGCTACTGACGCTACCCATGCTTTCGCGAGGCCCTAGCTGCCCGCGGCGGAGAGGCACACCATGACCGACGAGCACGGCAACGACCTGAACGATCAGGAGTTCGAGTTCGACTCATTCACCCACCTACGCTACGAGGTAGACGGCGAAGTAGCCATCATCACCGTCGACCGCCAGGAGGCGCTGAACGCCCTCAACCAAGAGGTGCTCTTCGAGTTGGGTTTGGCCTTCGACCTGGCCTCTTCAGACACCGACGTACGTGCGCTTGTCCTCACGGGTGCCGGCCGGGCGTTCGTGGCTGGCGCGGACATCGCGGCGCTCCGCGACCTCAGTGACGCCTTCGCCGGCCGCGAAACCGCCCTCGGTGGGCAAGACGTCGCCAACTCGCTCGCCGTTCTCCCGTTCCCGACGGTCGCGGCCATCAACGGCTTCGCGCTAGGTGGCGGGCTCGAGCTGGCGTTGGCAGCCGACTTGCGCGTCGCCGCCACAGGCGCGCGCATGGGGCTACCGGAGGTCGGGCTTGGGTTGATCCCTGGCTTCGGCGGCACGCAGCGCCTCCCGCGCCTGATCGGGCAGGGGCGCGCGCTCGACCTCATCCTTACTGGCAGGCACGTAACGGCCGAAGAGGCGCTGCAACTGGGCCTCGTCAACCGCGTGGCGGACGACGCCCTCGCCGAGGCGGTCGCGCTCGCGCGCCTGGCGGCGAAGAACGCCCCGATCGCGCTTGGCCTCGCGAAGGAGGCCGTCGTGCGCGGCCTCGACGTCACGTTGCAGCAGGGCCTCGAGATCGAGGCGGACCTCTTCGGCCTCGTCTCGACCACGGCTGACATGCGCGAGGGCACGACCGCCTTCCTCGAGAAGCGCGCGGCTGAGTGGTCAGACAGCTAGGCTTGACCGCGAACGAAGCCTAACGGCATGCCCCGCGTAACATGGGGCATGCCGTTTCGCATAAAAGTCTCGCTCGCCATCATCGCGTTGCTGGTGGCGACGGTAGTGTTCGTGCCGCTCATCGTGCCGATCTCCCCGCCGCAGGGCACGGTTCCCCTCGCGGAGGCGGTCGCCAAGGTCGCGCGGTCAGATGCGGAGTTGGTCGCCGCGGACGGGGTCGAACTCTACGTCGTGCGCACCCCATACAGCGGCGAGGGCGACGCGCCGCTAACGTTCCTCCTCCTCCACGGTTACGCCTCCAACGCGTTCTCTTTCGACGCCATCAGGCATGGCCTGGCCGCGTACGGGGACGTGGTGGCCTTCGACCGGCCAGGCTTCGGCCTCGCCTCACGACCCGCTCCAGCCGACTTTCAGGGGGCAGAGAACCCGTACAGCCAGGACGCGCAAGTAGCTCAGACGTTAGCGCTCGCAACCAGGCTCGGGCTGCATGACCTCGTGCTGGTAGGTGAGAACTCTGGCGGCGTGCTGGCGCTTGAACTAGCGGTCCGTCACCCAGAGCTGTTGTCTGGCCTCGTGCTGATCGGCACCCCCGCCTACCTCCTCAGCCAAGGCGGAGGCGCACCGAAGTGGGTGCTCGCCACGCCGCAACTGCAGCGCATTGGGCCCGTCCTCATGCGACAGTTGGCTGGCCAACCAGGTGAGCAGATGTACACGGGCACTTGGTACGAGCCAGCAGGCATGACGGACGCTCAGCGCGCCGCCCGCATGCTCGGCACGACCGTCGACGGCTGGGACCAGGCACTGTGGCAGGTAACGCTCGCCGGCACTCCGGCCAGCCTCGAAGGGCGCGTCGCGCAGGTCAGCGCGCCGACGCTCGTGCTGGCGGGTGCGGCCGCAGGCAGCGTTCCACTCACTGAGGCCGAGCGCCTGATGCAGGAACTTCCGCATGCCACGCTTCAGCAGCTAGCTGCCTGCGGGGACCTGCCGCAAGAGGAGTGCCCTGAACAGTTCTTGGACGCGACGGCTGCTTGGCTCCAGTCAAGCGGCTTGAGCACGCGGTAGACTCCTCGTCATGGAGCTACTAAAACGACTTTCAGAGGCGCACGGCGTACCGGGGCGCGAGGAGCAGATCCGCGCCATCATCAGGGCCGAGCTGGCTGGCCTAGTCGACGAAGTGTCCGTCGACGCCCTCGGCAACCTGACGGCCATCAAGCGCAGCGGCAAGGCCAACGCACCGAAGGTCATGGTCGCGGCCCACATGGACGAGATCGGTTTCCTCGTGCGGCACATCGACGACAAGGGCTTCCTTCGCGTGCAGCAACTCGGAGGTTTCGACCCGCGCAACCTGTTCGCTCGCCAAGTAATCGTGCACGCTTCCAAGGCGGACGGGCAGCTCCTCGGCGTCATGAACCCAGCGGGCAAACCCATCCACATCAGCACGGCGGAAGAGCGCACCAAAGTGCCGACCCTCGACCAGTTCTACGTCGACCTCGGCATGACGGGTGAGCAGGTCAAGGCCAAGGTGCGCGTAGGTGACATGGTCACGCTGCGGCAGGAGTTCCTTGACCTTGGTGACGTCGTCACCGGCAAGGCCCTCGACGACCGCACGGGCTGCTGGATCCTCATCCAGGCCATCAAGCGCCTACAGGGCACGAGCATGAACTCCGACCTCTACGCCGTCTTCACCACGCAGGAGGAGGTCGGCCTTCGCGGTGCGCAGACCGGCGCCTTCAGCGTCGAGCCGGACGTCGGCATCGCGCTCGACACGACGCTGGCAGTCGACACCCCCGAGATCGGCGAGCACCTACGAGTAACGCAGCTCGGCAACGGCACGGCCCTCAAGGTGATGGACTCGAGCATCATCAGCACGCGCTGGTTGCTCGATCACTTCATCGACTTGGCGGAGCGCCACGGTATCGTCTACCAACTTGAGGTCCTACCCCTCGGCGGCAACGACGCCGCCGCGCTCCAGAAGAGCGGCGCTGGCGCGCCGTCGTTCACCATCTCGACGCCGTCGCGTTACGTGCACACGGTCACCGAGATGGTCTCCAAGTCAGACCTTGAGGGGGCGGTCAAGCTCCTCACCGCCTTCGTGCAAGAGGGCGTCGAGCTCGGTGGCCGCGACTGACCACCGCTCGTCAAGTGTCGCCCTGACGCGCTCGCGCGTGTCGGGGCGACGCGCGAGCGCGTGCCGACCCACCTCTGGGGCGTCGGCGCGGTGAACATCGGCCTCATCAGCGACGTTCACGCGAACGTCATCGCCCTGGAGGCCGCCATAGCGGCCATGAAGCGCCGCAACGTAGACACTATCGTCTGCCTCGGCGATCTCGTCGGTTACGGTCCCGCACCTAACGAAGCCATCGACCTCGTCAGGTCAGAGGGCGTCATCTGCACACTCGGAGCATCCGACGAGCGCCTTGCTTACGGCTTCGTATCTAGCGGTGAGCGGCGGCGCGGCGTTGCCGACGAGATCCTCGCCTGGACCAAGGGCGTTCTAGAACCTACCCACCTGCGGTTCCTTCAGAGCCTGCCAGTGCAGCGGCGCGTGAACACGCCGGCAGGCTGGCTGCGCTTCTTCCACGGCACGGTGAGCAACACGGCGGAACGACTGACCCTCAACCAGGACCCGCACTCGCTTGCGCGCATGCTCGAGCGGCACCGTTGCGCCATCCTCGCTTCGGGCGCAACGCACGTGCCGTTCTTCCGCCGCGTCGGCCCGAGCGGCGTGGTCATCAACCCAGGCTCAGTAGGGTTATCGCTCAACGGCGAGCCGGGCGCCGACTACGCGCTCCTGAACATCAGCGACGGTGGGATAGACATCGAGATGGACAAAGTCGAGTACGACTTCGCGGCCGTTGCCTTCGACATCGTTGCGTGGGGCATCTCGCCGATGGTCGCTGAAGCCGTTCAGATGGGCCGCCTGCCCGAGAAGCTAGCCAACGGTTTGGGAGACGGCCCAGCCTAAGCGACTTCTCACACCAGCTCCAAGCCCAAGGCCAACCCCTCGCCGCCGCCGATGCAGATGCTGGCAACGCCCCGCTTCTTGCCCTTCAGCTTGAGGGCGTTGAGGAGCGTTACGAGGATGCGCGCACCTGACGCTCCGATCGGGTGCCCTAGCGCCACGGCGCCACCATGCACGTTCATCACGTCTGGGGAGATGCCGAACTCGTGCATCACGGCCATCGGCACGACGCTGAACGCCTCGTTAACCTCGTAAAGGTCGACGCTTTCGGGAGTCCACCCCAAGCGAGCGTAGAGCTTGCGCATGGCTGCCACGGGCGCCACCGTGAACCACTCAGGTTCTAGCGCTGCCCCGGCCCAGCCGTGCAGGTGAGCAAGCACGGGCATGTCGCGCGCGGCGGCGGTCTCCTCGGAGGTGATCACGAGCGCGGCGGCACCGTCGTTGATGGTGCTCGCGTTCGCCGCGGTTATCGTCCCGCTGCCCTCGAACGCGGGTCTCAGCTTGATCATCTTCTCGAAGTCGACTTGGCTAGGGCCCTCGTCGCGTTCGACGGTGACGCTACCGCGGCGCCCAGCTACTTCGACAGGCACGATCTCGGCCGCGAACGTGCCGTCCTCGCTCGCGACTTGCGCGCGCAGGTAGGAGCGCTTGGCGTACTCGTCCTGCGCCTCGCGGCTGAAGGAGTACTTGGTGGCGCACAGCTCGGCGCACGACCCCATGTGCTTGTCGCCGTAGGCGTCCCACAGGCCGTCGTGCACCATAGAATCCACGAACTTCGCGTCTCCGAGGCGTAAGCCTGCGCGGGCGCCAGGGGCGAGGTAGGGGGCGTTCGTCATGGACTCCATGCCGCCAGCCACGACGACTTCCGCGTCGCCTGCCAAGATGGCGCGGCCGGCCTGGATGACGGCCTCGAGCCCCGACCCGCACATCTTGTTGAGGGTAACGGCCTCGGTAGCGTGGGCGAGGCCAGCGTAAAGCGCGGCTTGCCGCCCCGGCGCTTGACCCTGACCTGCTTGCAGTACGTTGCCGACGAGTGCGAGGTCGACGCCGTCCTGGGCAACGCCAGCGCGCGCGACGGCCTCGCGGATGGCCGCGCCTCCGAGGCGCGCGGCAGGCACGCTAGCGAAGGCGCCCTGGAACGCGCCGATCGGCGTACGCACTGCACTCGAGATGACCAGCTTCATGGTGTTACCTCCGGCGGGCTAACCCGAAGCGGGCGCCCCAACTGATGCATAGGGTACAGGGCGCAACGTCTCGTTCACCGCCTGAACGAGACTTGGGCGGATACTCCGCCCCACTCGACACCGAGCGGGCTGTAGAGGTCGAAACCGGCAGGCAGCAGGATCACCCCAGCTACGGGTGAGTCCGGCGCCACGCTGTCGGCGGTACCCTCCTGCAGCAGTAGGCGGTACGGGTAGCGCACCTCGAGTTCACGGCTGCCTTGCGAGAAGCGCAGCGTGGCTTCCCAGGTGGTCGCCTCCGCCGCCACGAGCTGGAGCAGCAGCACGTTGTCGCTTGCTGCGCCGCTTAGCCAAGCCGCGTCAAGCGCGGCGTCGACCGCTGTCGTCAACTCGGGCCGCGCGAGCGGCAGTAGTGCAAGGTCGAGCAGGGTGAGGGCCACGGCGCCATCGTAGAAGCGCAATGCCGTCACCCCCGCGCCCAGCTCCGTTACCTCCCAAGCCGCGTCCGCGCTGGCGGCCAGGGCGGGAGGGGGCGCCCCTGGGAACGCCTCGTTGGCGAGCGCGACCTCGCTGCCGTTGGCTAGCCACAGCGCAGCGCCTGAGGCGCTCGGTTCCACGCCAAGGTACTCGAGGGCGTCGAGCGGCGCCCACCACTCTGCCCCGTACTGAACGACGGGAGCGGAGAACGAAACGTCGATCGGTCCGCCTCCAGTTGGGCGCTGCATGAGTCCGGCGGTCGAACCTGCGAAGAACGTGACCACACCGAGCGCGCCGCGGAAAGTGAGCACGCCGTCCACTGCCGTTGCCACCGCGCCAGCTGCACGCGCCAAGTCGGTAAGTTCGGCATAGGCTGCGCCTGCGTGCCGCGCCGCTCGCACGCTCCTACCGCCTTGCGCCACCACGCTTGCCGCTGGCAGCGCAAGGAGCAGCAAGGCAGCGATAATGCGGCGCTTGGATGGCATCGTGGCGAGCCTAGCATGTGGCGGCAAGGCGCTAGAATGCCGTTATTCACGTCCGCTGCAGCATCTGTTGCACAGGAGCACCTGCGAGAGGAGCCCTAAACCATAGAGAAGGTTCACGGCCGCACATCGGGCCTCAAGAGCAACCAACTGAAGCGCCTAAGCAACCTGTACCGCAGACGCGTGCCGCCAGAAGCGGCGGTAACGGTCGACCTGGCGCGCGCGCTGGGCGAGCTTACCGATGAGTTCGGGCGCGGCGTCAGCCTGCTCATCGACCGCCGCGGCCGCGTAGTCACGGTCGCCGTCGGCGACGCGGCGGACACCCCCCTCCCACCGATGCACGGCGAGGCCGAATCGCGCTTGTACGGCCTGCGCCTAGTACACACGCACGTCAAGCCAAGCGGCTTATCTGGCAGCGACCTCACTACCCTCTTCGTGAACCGGCTAGACGCCATGGTGGCGCTCGAAGTCGGAGCCGCACGCGGCGCAGCCGCCGGCTTCACGGTCGGACCCGCCCACCTGGCGTTCGTCGCGCCGGCGGGCAGCGACGAGGAGGACTGGTTGGTCGAGGCGCCGATGACGGTGCGGGAGTTGGAGGACCTCAACTTCCTCGAGCGCTTGCATGCCCTCGAAGAGGAGTTAGCGCGGGGCGCCGCCGTGCGCGAGGTGCACCGCACCAGCACGGAGCGCGCCGTACTCGTAGGCTTGGCTGGGCGCGAGGTGGCCGCCGAGACGGAATCGCGGATGGCCGAACTAGCTGAGCTGGTCAGGAGCGCTGGCGCAGACGCGGTCGCCACCACCTTGCAACCCCGCGATAAGCCCGACACCCGCACGTTCGTCGGTGAAGGCAAGCTGCAGGAGATCATCGCTTTGGCTTTCCACGAGGACGCCGACTTGCTCGTGTTCGACCGCGAGCTCTCCCCCGCCCAGGCGCGCGAGATCGAGGCGTTCACGAAGCTGAAGGTCCTCGACCGCACGCAGGTGATCCTCGACATCTTCGCGCAGAACGCTCGCGGCCGCGAGGCGCAGGTCCAAGTCGAGCTCGCGCAACTGCACTACCAACTACCGCGCCTGGCTGGGCGCGGCGTCGCCATGAGCCGACTGGGTGGCGGCATCGGCACGCGCGGCCCAGGCGAAACGAAGCTCGAGGTCGACCGGCGCAAGATCCGCGACAGCATCACCAGCCTGGAGTTGGCGGTCGACGCCATCAGCCGGCGCCGCAGTGAAACGCGTAAGCAGCGCGTGCGAGGCACCACCCCGACCATCGCTCTGGTCGGCTACACGAACGCGGGAAAGTCGACGCTGTTCAACGCCCTCGCCAAGTCGGACGTGCTGGCGCGCGACAAGCTCTTCGCCACCCTGCGCCCGACGAGCCGCGAAGGCTGGCTACCTGACCTGGGGCCGCATGGCGGCAAGGTCGTGTTCACCGACACGGTCGGTTTCATCCGCGACCTCCCTGAGGAACTCATCAACGCCTTCCGCGCCACCCTTGAAGAGCTGCACGACGCCGACTTGCTACTGCACGTCGTCGACGGCGCCAGCCCCGGGGCGCCCGACCGCGTCGACGCCGTGACGCGCGTGCTCGAGGAACTCAAGCTGGAAGTGCCAAGCCAGGTCGTGCTCAACAAGCTCGACGCCGCCGACCCGCAAGTCGTCGAGGAGTTGGAGCGGCGCTACTCGGCAACAGCGGTGTCGGCCGTAACGGGCGCAGGGCTAACCGAGTTGCGCTCGAAGTTGGCCGCCACGCTGCTGGCTTCCGGCACCGTGGTTACGAGCCAGCCGTGGCAGCTGGAAGGAGCCAATGCCGACGGTAGCTGGGGTGACTAGTAGCATGAGGCATGAGTTTCACCGACCTTAGAAGTTTCGTGACGCTGCTAGAGGAGCGCGGGCAACTCGTGCGCGTCACCAAGCCGGTTGCCATCTACCTCGAGATGTCAGAGATCGCCGACCGGCTGGTCAAGGCCGCGGGGCCAGCAGTGCTCTTCGAACGCCCCCTTGCCGCGGACGGCAAGGTGCTAAGCATGCCAGTGGTCATGAACCTCTTCGGCACCAGGCAGCGCATGGCGTGGGCGCTTGGCCTCGAGCAGCTCGACGAGGTAGGCGACCGCATCAGGGCGCTCCTCGACGTTAAGCTCGGCGGCGGCCTCCTCGGACTGATGTCGAACCTCCCGAAACTGCGCGAGGTGAAGACGCTGCCGCCTAAGCGCGTGCGCAACGCGCCCGCCCAGCAGCGGGTGCTGCGCGGTGCGGAAGTCGATCTGCGCCAGTTGCCGATCCTCACGACTTGGCCGCAGGACGGTGGGCCGTTCGTGACGTTGCCGCTGGTGGTCACGCGTGACCCTGAACGCGGCGACCTGAACATCGGGATGTACCGCATGCAGGTGCTCGACGAGCGCAGCACGGCCATGCACTGGCAGCGTCACAAGACAGGGGCACGCCACCTCGAGAGCGCGCGGCGGCTAGGGCAACGCCTGGAGGTGGCCGTCGCCATCGGCGGCGACCCAGCCCTCATCTACGGCTCCACCGCGCCGCTGCCGCCCATCCCAGGCCTCAACGAGTACTCGCTGACGGGTTTCCTCCGCGGCAAGGCGCTCGAGGTCGTGAAGGGCGTGACGGTCGACCTCGACGTGCCCGCTCACGCCGAGCTGGTGCTCGAGGGCTACGTCGACCCGCAAGAGGAGCTGGTGGTCGAGGGGCCGTTCGGCGACCACACCGGCTTCTACACGCTGCCTGACCTCTACCCGCGTTTTCACGTCACCGCCATCACCATGCGCGACGAGCCCATCTACCCAGCCACGGTCGTCGGGCGGCCTCCGATGGAGGACGCGTACCTCATCGAGGCGAGCGAACGCATCTTCCTAGAACCAGCGCGCTTCATCCTCCCCGAGATCAGCGACTATCACATGCCGCCAGCTGGCATCGCACACAACCTCGTCAACGTGACCATCCACAAGAGCTTCCCAGGACACGCTTACAAGGTCGCCAACGGCCTGCTCGGCCTCGGGCAGATGATGTTCGCCAAGGTCATCTTGGTCGCGGACGACGGGGCGGCCGATCCGAAGAACCATATCGGCTTCTGGCGTCACGTCCTCGCGAACGCCCTGCCTGGCCGCGACAGCCAGTTCGCCAAGGGCCCAAGCGACGTGCTCGATCACTCAAGCCGCGCGTTCAGCTACGGCTCCAAGCTCCTGATCGACGGCACCCGCAAGTCCCCAGAGGAGGGCGGCGACGCGCCTTTCACCCCGAACCAAGAGCGGACGGCCGCGCAACTCCCTAGTCACGCCGAGATCGTCGACCAGCACCAGGTGGCGGGCGGGTTCTGGTTCATCACCACCCGCAAGGAGCGGCCTGGGCAAGGGCGGCACTTGGGTGAGTGGGCCGCGCGCCAACCAGCCGCTCAAGGCGTCCGCCTGATCGCCGTGCTCGACGACGAGTGCGACCCGCGCGACTTCGAGGACTGCATGTGGACCCTCCTGAACAACATGGACCCAGAGCGCGACGCGCAGATCATCTCCGACCCGGCCGGTGTCGGGCCGCTGTTCGCCATCGACGCCACCCCGAAACTGCGCTCGGAAGGTTTCGATCGCGACTGGCCCGAGAAGCTCACCATGCCTAGCGCCGTCAAGGCGCGGGTCGACGAGTTATGGCCGGAGATCAGCGGGCGAGGGGTGTGACGCCAGCGCGGGTGGAGCTTGAGTCCGGCCCCGTCTGCGCTTCAGCGTCGGTGGCCGAAGAGGGCGGCTGGCACGAACAGGGCCGCCTGGGTGAGAACGATGGTGGCGCCGCTCGGCACGTCTAGGTAGAAGGAGAGCGCCAAGCCGGCCACGGTGCTCGTCACACCGAGCGCCACGCTGAGTAGCGTCATGCGCGCGAGGGTCGGCGCCAACAACCTTGCCGCCGCTGCCGGTATCACGAGGTAGGCGGCCATGAGCACGATGCCGACCACGCTGGCGCTCACCGCGATAACTACCGCTGCCAGCAAGAAGAGCGCCAGCTCGAGGGCGCCTGTGCGCACGCCGTCGCTGCGGGCAAGTTCGTCGTCGAAGGTCGCGTAACTCAAGCGCCCCCAGGCGGCGAGCAGCGCGGCGACCGCCAAGGCCGCCACGACAGAGATGACGAGCAGGTCACCTCGCCGCACGCCGAGGATGGAGCCGAAGAGCAGGTCGAGTACCGACACGCCGAGGTTCACGTCCGGCGGTATGAGCGAGAAGAACATGACGCCGAGCGCGACGCTCACCGCGAAGGACACCCCGATGGCCGTGTCGGAGCTGAGACGCGTGCGCTTGCGCAGCGCCGCGATGACGAGGGCAGCTAGCAGGCTGAACGGCAACGCTATCCAGAGCGGGTGCTGCAGCAGCGCGACGCTCGAGCCGATCAGCCCGCTCGTGACGATCACGTATGCCCCGATGCCCATGCCGCCGAACGCCGCGTGCGCCAGCCCATCGCCGAGGAACGCCAGGCGCCGCTGCACGACGAACACGCCAAGCACGCCTGACATGACGGCGATGAGTATCCCCGCGATCACGGCGCGCTGAAAGAACGGTAGCGTCAGTGCTTCCAGGAGGCTCATAGCGTGATGCCGTGCTCGTGGCGCCTGTGACCGAACGCGTCCTGCAGGCACTCCTCCCGCATGACCTCTTCGGGCCCACCGTAGCCGCGCACGGTGCGGTTGAGGACGAGGACCTTGTCGGAGTGGTAGCGGGCGGCGGTGAGGTCGTGCGTGACCATGACGACGGTGGCGCCACTATCCGCCTGGTACTCCTCTAGCAGGTCGTAGATGTCGCGCTCGGCGAGGAAGTCCACGCCGGTAGCTGGCTCATCTAGCAACACCAACTCGGGCTCGCGTACGAAGGCGCGGGCTAGGAAAGCGCGCTGCAGCTCGCCACCAGATAGCCGTGATAGGGGCCGCATCGCCAACTGCTCCGCCCCGACACGGTGAAGGGCGGCCGTGGCGCGCTCGCGCTCGGTGGGCGGCACGCGCCACGGCCATGACCGCCGCAACCCGGTGACGACGAGCTCGAGCGCGGTGGCGGGAAACGTGCGATCGAAGGTCTTGAGTTGCGGCACGTACCCGATGCGTCCCGGGCTGCTCCCTGGGCGCTCACCGAACACGCTGGCGCTCCCTCTCAGCGGTTGGGTAAGGCCTAGTGCCACCTTGACGAGCGTCGACTTGCCGGCGCCGTTCGGCCCTACGATGGCCAACGACTCGCCACGTTCCAACGCGAAGGTCACGTCTCTCAGGGCTACGAAGTCGCCGAAGCGCACCGTCACGCCGTCGAACTGCAGCAAGACGGCGCCGCCCACAGGGAGCGGCGCCGCAACCGACATTTTTAGCTCGCTCAGGCGGGCTTGTTCGGGTTTACGAACACCGTTGGGTCGAGCTGGCGGATGGCCTTGGCGCTCAACCACACGCGCGACGGACGACCGTCGAGCCACACGGTGCGCTTCTGCAAGTTCGGCTTGAGGGTGCGCTTGTGCACGCCAACTTGCTTGAGACCCACGCCGCCCTTGCGCTTGGCGGAACCCTTGCGGGTGCTGGTGGTGGTGCTGCGGGTGCGCTTCCCGGTTAAGGCACAGACGCGCGGCATGACTTCCTCCATTACTACGGGGCGCTAGGCTGCCCCTCATCACTCTTAGGTTAAGTAGCGGCGCGCATTGGTGGCTCCGCTCGTAAGCGCTTGAGTTTAGCACACCGCCCCGAGACTGCAAGGCGCGAGGCGTTTCGGGCTCGGGCCCGGGAGCTTCGGGTGCCCGGTGTACCATCGCCCCATGCAACGCCAAGACCTAGCCCGCACCATCACCTCGCGCTCGCTCCTCCACGGCGAGTTCCTCCTCCGTTCGGGCGCGACGAGCAGCGAGTACTTCGACAAGTACATGTTCGAGTCAGACCCCACGCTGCTGCGCGCCATCGCGGAGGCCATGGCCCCACTCGTGCCAGCCAACCTTGACGCGCTCGCTGGCCTCGAACTCGGCGGCGTGCCGCTGGCCGTGATGCTCTCGCAGGTCACGGGCATACCCAGCCTGTTCGTGAGGAAGAAGGCGAAGGAGTACGGCACGCGGCGCTTCGCAGAGGGCGGCGACGTCGCTGGCAAGAGGATCCTCGTCGTCGAGGACGTGGTCACGTCGGGCGGTCAGGTCGTGCTGTCGACCCGCGACCTGCGTGAAGCCGGCGCAGTCGTCGAACAGGCCGTGTGCGTCATCGACCGTCAAGCTGGCGGTGTCGAGGCACTCGCCGCGGCCGGCGTCAAGCTCTCTGCGCTCTTCACGATGACCGAGCTCAAGGCCGCCTGAGCGCCTGCACTAGACTGTGGCATGACCCAAGACACGCTCTTCGCCAAGATCGTGCGGCGCGAGATCCCTGCCGATATCGTCTACCAGGACGACCTGGTGACGGCCTTCCGCGACCTCCACCCACAGGCCCCCGTTCACATACTGATCGTGCCTAACGCCATCGTGCCAACGGCCGACGATGTCGAACCGGAGCACGAGGCGGCGCTAGGGCGCATGTTCACCGTCGCGCGCAAGGTGGCCGAACAAGAAGGCCTCACCCACGGCTACCGCCTGATAGTCAACTGCAAAGAGCACGCTCACCAGGAAGTCTTCCACCTGCACATGCACCTGTTGGGCGGGCGGCCGCTAGGACCGCTCCTCGATCACAGTCACCGCTAGCGCGCGAGCGGGGCGGCCTCAGCCGTGGTACTCGCCCCACGCTTCGCGCAGCACGCCGCACACCTCGCCAAGGGTAGCGTGGCGCGCCAAGGCGGCCTGCACGAGCACGAACAAGGTGGTTCCGCCTGGCGCCCCGCCGCCCTCCCCCTCCGCCCCGCGCCGTAAGGCAAGAAGCGAGTCGGAGACGCTCACTCCGTCACGCGCTGCGCGGAACGCGGCCAGGTCGGCCGTGCGCCTGCGCTCGAGTTCCGGGTCGATAACTTGAATGGGCACGTCTGCCCCGCCCGCCTCAGCGAAGCGGTTGACGCCGACCACTACGCGCTCGCCTGACTCGATGGCCTGCTGGAAGCGGTAGGCGGACTCCTCGATCTCACGCTGAACGAAGCCTGCCTCGATGGCCTGCACCGCCCCGCCGAGGTCCTCTACCTGCCCCATGAGCGCGAGGGCCTCGGCCTCGAGCTCGTCGCACAGCTGCTCGATGTAGTAGCTGCCTGCGAGCGGGTCGATGGCGTCAGGCACGCCCGTCTCGTAAGCCAGGATCTGCTGCGTGCGCAGCGCCAGGCTCGCGCTCTCTGGCGTCGGCAGTCCAAGGGCCTCGTCGAGGGCGTTCGTGTGCAGGCTCTGCGTGCCGCCGAGCACGGCGGCCAGCGCTTGGTAAGCGGTGCGCACGACGTTGTTGTTCGGCTGTTGCGCCGTGAGGGTGCTGCCGCCAGTCTGGGTGTGGAAGCGCAGCATCTGCGACTTGGGCTCCTTGGCGCCGAACTCGTCTCGCATGAGGCGCGCCCACATGCGCCGCGCAACGCGGAACTTCGCCACCTCCTCGAGGAGGCGGTTGTGGCAGGCGAAGAAGAACGACAACCGCGGTGCGAACTCGTCAACCGCCAGGCCAGCGTCGCGCGCGGCGCGCACGTACGCGCGCGCGTTCGAGAGGGTGAAGGCTAGTTCCTGAGCGGCCGTGGCTCCCGCCTCGCGGATGTGATAACCGGAGATGCTGATGGTGTTGAAGTTAGGGAGTTCGCGCGCGCAATGCGCGAACATGTCCGTAACAAGGCGCATGCTCGGGCCAGCCGGGAAGATGTAAGTGCCGCGCGCAACGTACTCCTTGAGGATGTCGTTCTGCACGGTGCCGCCGAGGCGCGACGGCGCAACGCCCTGCTCCTCACCCACTAGGACGTAGAGGGCGAGGAGCATCATGGCTGGCGCGTTGATGGTCATGGAGGTCGTGACTTGGTCAAGAGGGATGCCAGCGAACAGCTCGCGCATGTCGTCGATGGTCGCGATGCTCACCCCAACGCGCCCAACCTCGCCCTTGGCGAGCGGGTCGTCTGGGTCGAGGCCAAGTTGCGTCGGTAAGTCGAACGCCACGGACAACCCCGTCACGCCCTGGCTCAACAGGTAGCGGTAGCGCTCGTTCGACTCCCGCGCCGAGCCGAAGCCGGCGTACTGGCGCATGGTCCAGAGCTTGCCGCCCGAGTACATCGCCGGATAAACGCCGCGGGTGAACGGGAACTCGCCTGGCCGACCGAGGCGCTCAGTGAGGCGCGGCGGCGGAGCGTCGTAGATAGGCTCCATGGGCCAATCATACGTGCGGGGCGCGCTCAGGCCGCCGCGTGTGGCGTCGAGGGGGTAGCCTAGGCCGTATGGATAGCACCAAGATGACCTATCGCAGGGTTGGCAACAGTGGCCTCAAGGTGAGCAGCGTCAGCCTCGGAGGTTGGACGACCTTCGGCCAGACCGTGGAGGAGCAGAACACGGTGCGGCGCATCATCGACCGCGCCCTCGAACTAGGGGTCAACTTCTTCGACACCGCCGACGTTTACGCGAAGGGCAAGTGCGAGGAGATGATGGGCGAAGCGCTCGGCGAGGCCGGGCAGCGTCACCACCTCGTCGTGAGCAGCAAAGTCTACTGGCCGATGTCCGACAACGTGAACGACCGCGGCCTCAGCCGCAAGCACATCCTCGAGTCGATCGACAACTCGCTAGATCGCCTTGGCTTCGATTACCTCGACATCTACTTCTCTCACCGTTACGACCATGAGACGCCGCTCGAGGAGACCGTCGAGGCATTCTCCGACGTCGTTCGTTCAGGCCGCGCTCACTACTGGGGCACGAGCATGTGGACGGCGGCGCAGATCGCGGAGGCCGTCACTTACGCCAAATCGAACGGGCTCGTTGCGCCCATCGTCGAGCAACCCGAGTACTCCATGCTGCGCAGCGAACGCGTCGAGACCGAGATCATGCCGGTAACGAAGGCGAAGGGCGTTGGCCTGGTCGCCTTCAGCCCTCTCGCGCAAGGCATGTTGACCGGCAAGTACGACGCCGGCGTCCCTAGCGATTCGCGCTTCGCGCACTTCGAGACGTTCAAGGAGCGCTTTCTCACCGAGGAGAACGTCGCCCGCGTGCGGGCGCTCAAGGAGATAGCCGACGACTTGGGCGTCACTCGCAGCCAGCTCGCACTGGCTTGGGTGCTGCGCAACGCGAACGTTTCCTCCGTCATCACGGGAGCGACGCGCGTCGCGCAGCTCGAGGAGAACGTTGGCGCGGCGACGGTAACCCTGGACGAAGAACTGCTCGGCCGCATCGAGAAGGCGCTCGGCTAGGCGGCCCCTGACCGTGTTCGCGGCGGCGTCGTGAAGCTTTACCGCGCAGCCGAGCTGCGAGCGGCCGACAGCGCGGCCGCTGCTGCTGGCATCAGTACCTGGCGCCTCATGGAAGCCGCCGGCGGCGCCGTTGCCCGGCTCGTGGCGGCGCGTTACCCGGACGTCGGGCGCGCCACGGTGCTGTGCGGGAAGGGCAACAACGGTGGCGACGGTTACGTCTGCGCTCGCCAACTAGCCGCGAGCGGGTGGGACGTGAAGGTGCTCGAGCTGACGGAAGAGCCCGGAACGCCCGACGCGCGCCGTGCACGCGCCGATCTCGTTGGCGCCGGAACGGTTGCGCCGCTCGACGCCGGCACCAACCTCGGCGAGGCCGGGGTGATCGTCGACGCCCTCTTCGGTAGTGGCCTCAACCGCCCGGTGGAAGGGTGGTTAGGCGAGCTGCTCGCGCGCCTCCACGAGCATGGCGCTCCCGTGGTGGCGGTCGACGTGCCCAGCGGAGTGCCAAGCGACGTCCCACAACTGATCGGCCCCTCCGTGAGGGCCACGCTGACGGTGGAGCTGGCCGGACACAAGGTCGCGGGCGCCTTCTACCCGACGCGGGCCGCTTACGGGGAACGCGTCCTCGCGCCGATCGGCATTCCGCCTGCCGTGCTGGCCGAATGCGGCACGGTGCAGGTCGTCACGGGTGAGGAGGTGGCGGCCTGGTTACCGCGGCGCGCGCCTGACGCGCACAAGTACTCGGCGGGCACGGTGACCGTGGTGGGCGGTTCGGCGCGCTACTCAGGCGCCGCAGAACTCGCCAGCCGTGGCGCGTGGCGCGCGGGCGCCGGGCTGGTGACCATCATCGGACCTACCCGCCACCCTGCAGCGTGGCCGGAGACGATCTTCGAACTCTGGACGCCGTCGGAGGGCAGCGCCGCCCAGTTGCGCGGCGCGTTCGTGCCCAAGCGCGCCGCCGCGACCGTCATCGGGCCCGGGCTCGACGAGCGCGCGCTCGCGTACTTGCCTGAACTCCTCCGTTTGGCCCCCGGCCCGGTCGTCATCGACGCGGCCGCTCTCACCCCACGCGTGTGGCCGCGGGCGGAACGCTCGGCGTTGCGCACCAAGGGCGGGGCCACCATGACTCCGCATGCGGGGGAGGCGGCCCAACTCTTGGGTTCCACCGCGGCGGCGGTTACCGGAGACCCGCTTGGGGCGGCGGCGGCGTTGGCGGCCGAGTTCGGGGCCGTCGTCGTGCTCAAGGGGCCGACAACGGTCGTCGCGGCGCCAGACGGACGCGCCGCCATCTCGGAACGTGGCCACCCAGGCATGGCGAGCGGCGGAACGGGCGACGTGCTCGCCGGAGTGCTCGGGGCGCTCCTCGCGCCCGCTGGCGGCGGCGAAGAGCAGTTCACGCGCGTCTGCGCCGGCGTGTGGCTACACGGGGTGGCGGGCGAGCTGGCGGCGACCACGGCCGGGCTTGGCCTCGTCGCCAGCGACTTGGCGGCGGCGTTACCACTGGCGGCCGCCAGGGCCGTTGCCACTGACATGGCGTCCCAGTAGGCGGCAGACGCAGCGCCAATCGGCCGGATGGTAGCGTGCCACACATGTTCCGCGCACGCGTTCCGGCCAGCAGCGCCAACCTCGGGCCGGGTTTCGACGCCCTCGGGCTCGCCCTCGACCTTCAACTCGAAGTCACGTTAGAAGAAGCCGCTAGCGATTCGTTCAGTTACCGCGGCCGCGATAGCGTGCCAGAGACACCAGACAACCTCGTGCACCGCGGCTTCCGCGCCGCCTACCAACGACTAGGACTGACTGCCCCGACGGTAGCGCTAAGCGTCGTGAACCCCATCCCACTCGCGCGCGGTCTCGGCTCATCGTCCGCTGCGCTAGTCGCCGGCGCTGCCCTCGCCGACGCCATGACGAACGGTGCGCTTGGCAGGCGCGGCGTTTTCGAGCTCACTGCCGCCCTCGAAGGTCACCCCGACAACGTCGGGCCCTGCGTGTTCGGCGGCTTTACCGTCGCGGCAAGTGACGAGACGGGCGCCTTCCTCGAGGCCGCCCTGCCCGTGCCCGCCGGTTGGCGCTTCCTGTTCGGCGTGCCAGCCTTCGAGCTGTCCACGGCGGAAGCGCGGGCCGCATTGCCAGACAGTTACAGCCGCCGCGACGTCGTCCTGACCGCCTCTCGCGCGGCCCTGTGGGTGGCGGCCGTTGCCCTCGAGCGTCCGGAACTGCTGCGCACGGCAGCCCTCGACGTCATTCACCAACCGTACAGGGCAAGCCTCGTCCCAGGGTTCACCGCGGCCATCACGGCGTTGCGTGAGGCCGGCGCTTACGCTGCCTTCCTCTCCGGCGCTGGTCCGACGGTTGGGGCGGTCGTCGACGCCGCCGTGCTGCCGTCCTGCCGCGCCAACCTCGAGGCGTTCGTTGGGGCGGGTGGCGAGGTGCTCGAGCTAGGCGCCGCGGCCGGTTACGTAACGGAGCGTTACTGATGCCCGGCCCCGCCGAGTCCAAGGGCGGCGCCCCCCTCGTCCTCGGCATCGACACCTCGTGCGACGACACCGGCGTTGGGGTGGCAAGAGGCCCAGTTGTCCTCGCGAACGTGGTCGAGTCGCAGACGGCGCTGCACGCGCGTTTCGGCGGCGTCATGCCGGAACTCGCGAGCCGCGAGCACCTCGAGGTGATCGCTGACGTCGCGCAGCGTGCCTTGGCCGAGGCAGGCGTGACACTGGCAGACTTAGGCGCGGTGGCGGCCACGCGCGGGCCAGGCCTCGTCGGCGCGCTCCTCGTTGGGCTCAGTTACGGCAAGGCCCTCGCTTGGGGCCTCGGGGTGCCGTTCGTACCCGTTCACCACCTAGAGGGGCACCTGGCGGCGGCAGGCGGCGCAGAGCCTCCGTTCATCGCGCTCCTAGCGTCCGGCGGGCACACGGCGCTGTTCGCTGTCCACGCCTGGGGCCAGGTGGAGGAGCTCGGCCGCAGTCGTGACGACGCTGCTGGCGAGGCGTTCGACAAGGTGGCGCGGCTGCTCGGCCTCGGTTATCCGGGTGGCGCGGCCCTAGCGCAGCTAGCCGCCACTGGCGACGACCAGGCACTATCTCTGCCGCAGCCGATGCAGGGCCACAAGGGGCTCGACTTCTCGTTCAGCGGCCTCAAGACGGCCGTTGCCCTGTTGCTTGAACGCCAACCAGACGCGCGGCCAGCGGACGTTGCCGCCAGCTTCGAACGCGTGGTGGTCACCTCGCTAGTCAACGGCGCGGCGCGCGCCCTCAGCCAGACGGGCATGCAGCGACTCGTCGTGGCGGGTGGCGTGGCGGCCAACGCTAGGTTGCGACGCGAGTTCGCGGCCGCGGGCATCGACGTTGCCTTCCCCCCGCCGGCGCTAGCCACCGATAACGGCGCGATGATCGCGCTGGCCGGTGGGCAGAGGCTAGCAAGTGGCCGCTTGCCGCCCGCGCCCTTCACCGCTGACGCGGAACCGTACCTGCCACTCGTTGGCGCCTAACGCACGCTGCCCCACAGGCCAGCCAAGTACATCTCCTGGGTGACTATCCCCTGCACCTGATTGCCGTCTAGCACGACGACGAGTTGCTCGTGCGCCAGGAGTCGCCGCAGGTCGGTGACGGCCATGTCAGCCTCGACCTTCACGAGTTCCTCCCATGAGGTAATGCGGTCGTGGTGGAGGCCCGTAACGCCGACAGGCACGCCGCCGTCCTGCACGATGACGATGCGGTTAGCCATCATCGTCTGCGCCACTTGAGCGGCGTCGACCACCGGCACTTTGGCGGCCGCGCGGCCCGTCGTTGGCGGCAAGAGCAACCCGAAGCTGAGGAGCGTGGGGCTCGGCAGGCGCAGGGCGCTGCGCACGTAGATGAGCGCGCCAGAGTAGGCGAGCAGGAAGACGATGCCTTCGAGGATGCCGGCAGCGTTGAAGTCGCCGAAACCGAGGCGACCGCCGCGGCCTAGTGCCCAGAAGAGTAGCAGTGCGATGAGGAGTGCGAAGGCGGCTGCAGCTGAAGCGCCTAGCAAGGCAGCTACGCGGAGCTGGGCTGGTCGTCTCACGGGTCCCTCCTGAGGGCAAGTACCGGCATCTCGGGCGAGATCGTGCCCGGCAAGTGAGCGGGATCGTCGACGTCTGCCGCAACGCAGGCGTCCGACGTTGGCAAGGCGCGGGCGGGGGCGGCGAGTAGCGCGCTGACGCGGGCTTCGAGTCGGGCTATGCGCGCCTGGCCGCTAAGCAGCTGAAGGAGAGTGCCGAGCCCCACGATGTTGGCCAGGGCGAACGGGTTCTTGCGGCCACGGAAGAGCCGGTCGATGAACGGGAGTAGCGCTGGCACGACGTCGCGGCGCAGCAAGACGATGTTGCCCCCCGTGAAGCGCCCGTCCGCCAGGTTGGCGTAGGTGCGCTTCTGCTGCGGGAACTGGGCCGTGGCGTCCGCCTCGCTCACCACCGGGTAGACGACTTGCGCCTTCCGCCCGTCGGCGCCGACCAACTCGCTGGCAGCGCCGACGAAGCGCGCGACGGCCGCGCTCGTCAGCCACGGGATGTCAGCGGTAACGAGCAGCACGTCGTCCGTGGCGTCCGGCTCCGCCAAGGCGGCGCCGAGTCCGAGCGCCAACGAGTCGACCAACCTGTTACCAGCTGGTACGTTCACGTCGTACAACCCCTCGAACTGGCCGTGAGTTTCCCCAACGTACACGACGCGGTCTATTACGCCAGACTCACGTAGCGCGGCGAGGACGTACTCGCCGAGCGCCCTGCCCCCGAGTGGCACTAGTGCCTTGCTTGGCACGCCGAGCGTCCGCGCCAGGCGGTCGCTACTGCCGCCACCTGCGAGCACGATGGCGACCCGCTTGCCTGGTTCTTGCATGGGCGGATTCTACCGCGCCGCCACGAACGTGGCCCGCCGCGCAGTTGCGCAGCGGGCCACGACGGTTACCTGCAGCTTGGCGTTAGAAGCGTGACTGGCGGACGTTCAGTTCCGCGTCGCGGCCAGCGCTGACGTTGAAGGTCGTCACGTAGGTGGCGTAGCCGGGGGCAACGACGACGAGCTCGTGCCTGCCTGGCGCGACGTCGGTGACCTGCAGGCGGCCGCTGCCGTTGGGCAGCATGCCGACTTGGCGGCCGTCGATGAACACCACTGCGCCACCGATGTTGCCTTGGATGGTCACGGAGGCGTTCTGAGCGCGGAGCTGGGCGTTGACGCTGCGGTTCTCACCGCTGCGGGCGTCGAAGCTCACGGAAGTCGACTGGTAGCCGGCCAAGTCGAAGCGCGCCGTGTAGCTGCCAGCCTCGAAGCGGACCTGCCCTGTCGGCGTGGTGCCGACGTAGTTGCCGTTCACGTAAACGTCCGCGCCGCTAGGGGAGCTGGTGAACGAGACGGTGCCCGCTCGGCGCTGTTGTGAGAGGCGGGCGCTGACGCTCTGCGTCTGGCCGGCGCGCACGTCGACCGTGGTGGTGAACGTGTCGTAACCGTCGCGCTCGATGCTCACGTTGTGCCGACCGATGGCCGCGCCGAAGCTCAGTGGGGTGTAGCCGATGAAGGTCCCGTCAAGGTAGACGGACGCACGGCTAGGGTTGGACTGGAAGTCGATGTTGCCGAACTGCGGTTGGGACGGTTGGGTGCCGACGTTGTAAAGCACCGTGTCCGTGACCCAGTCGTTCTGCGTGACGGGGCGCACGACGATGGCGAAGCTCTGGATGAAACCCTGCTCGCCGATGGTGCTCTGCGCGAACAAGTCACCTTCGCGCTGGAAACGGGCGAGGGTGGACGTGTCGAGCTGCGACTTGCTGGCGATGGCGATGACCTTCGAGAGGCCGAGCGGCGGCGCGATGTTGAAGACGTAGCGTGCGCCAGCTGGTGGGAAGGTGCGGGTCTCGTTGGCGTTCACGTAGTTGGAGTTGTCGTAGCTGTTAGGGAAGATCTGGGTGATCTCGCCGTTAGGCCGCACGTCGAAGACGTAGATCCACGAGGACGCGTCGGGGCGGACGCTGATCTTTATCTCCTCGCCGACCTGGTAGGTGGGCGTTCCTTGCCCTGATGTGTCGCGGTCCAACCAGACCTGCACCCCGAAGGATGGCGCTGGGTTGACGACGATTGCCTGAGGGCTCACTACGAAGCCTTGCGCGAATACCGTTGATGCTAGCCCGAGTAGCAGGATGGCTCCGAAGAGTCTCTTCATGACCTGCCCCCTTTCTCGCTGAAGCCTAGCACCGTGCTCCTGACTGGCATGATGGGGGCCTTAAAGCCTTCTTCATGGAATGAGGGCCGCCTCCGGATAACATCGGCTCATGCAGACACCTACTCGTGAACCCGCTTGGCGAGCCCGCTTCATGCGCCGCGCCGCTGCAATGGTGGCAGTTCTTGCGTTGGCGGCGTCGCCGGCGCTAGCGCAGGCCCTCGACGTCGACACCGTCTTGGCCAACGTAACGGCCGCGGCACGCGCACTCCAGGACGCCTCGTTCCTGCTCACGGGCAAGCTAGTAGACACCGACGGCACTACCATCACCCTCGAGATCGAGATCGAGGTCGTCCCGCCGGAGAGCCTGGCGCGGGCGTACATCGTGCAGCCGGACGCCCTCGCGGACAACGAGATAGTCCTGGACGGCCCCGCCGTATACAACTACACGTTCCTGACGAACCAGGTGATGGTCTTCGACGCCGACGATCCGGACGCCCTCGGTGGGCTGTTACCCAAGGGCGAGGACGGTGCCAGCGCCGAGATCTCGCTCGACCTTGGCACCATCTTCGCGGGTTACGACGCCAGCCTCGACTCAGTTGAGAAGGGCGCGAACGGCGACGTCTACGTCGTGAAGTTCGCCAACAAGGACCCGAGTGCCCTGGTGCTCGACGTCACGGCGCGGATCGACGCCTCAGACTGGCTGCCGCGCCAACTGGTGTTCATGCAGGCCGACGGCCACGTGCTGGCGGAACTCAACGCCGAGAACCTCGAGATCGACACTGGCCTCGACCCGGCTAAGGTGAGGCAACTCCCGGCGGACGCCGAAGTCATAGACAATCGCCACCGCTGACCGACCCCTAGGCCGGCCGCTGGCTCAACCGACCATGTCCTCGGGGACGACGGCGGCGTCGAACTCCTCTGCCGTGAGGTAACCGAGCGCAACGGTTGCCTCCTTGAGAGTCGTGCCCTCGTGGTGCGCCTTCTGGGCGATCTCGGCGGCCTTGTAGTAACCGATGGTCGTGTTGAGCGCCGTAACGAGCATGAGCGAGTCGCTGAGGTGCTCCCTGATGCGCTTCTCGTCCGCCTCGATGCCGTCGACGCAGTGAACGCGGAAACTGTTGGAAGCGTCCGCCAACAGGTTCGCTGACTGCAAGAGGTTGTAGATCATCACGGGCTTGAAGACGTTGAGTTGGAACTGCCCCTGCGTGCCAGCCATGGTCACGGCCGCGTCGTTGCCGATCACTTGCGCGCACACCATGGTGAGGGCCTCCGCCTGGGTGGGGTTCACCTTGCCAGGCATGATGCTCGAACCCGGTTCGTTCTCAGGCAAGCGCAACTCGCCGATGCCGCAGCGCGGGCCGGAGCCGAGCAGGCGGATGTTGTTCGCCACGGCGAAGAGGGCGACGGCCGTGCGCTTGAGGGCGCCGGACGCCTCCACGACGGCGTCATGCGCCGAGAGCGCTTCGAACTTGTCGTCGGCGGTGCGGAACGGGTGGCCCGTCAGTTCGGCGATCTTGTCCGCAACCGCCGGCGCGAACCCCTTTGGCGTGTTGAGGCCAGTTCCTACCGCGGTGCCGCCGAGCGCCAACTCTGCGAGGTGCGGCAGCGCGCCCTCGACGGCCTCGATGCTCTTGCGCACCTGCGCCGCGTAACCGCCGAACTCCTGCCCGAGGGTGAGGGGCGTGGCGTCCATGAGGTGCGTACGGCCGATCTTGACTATGCCAGCGAACTCCCGCGACTTGGCCTCCAGGGACGCCTGCAGCGCCCTGAGCTCAGGCAGGGTCCGTTCCGCGATGACGCGGTAGCCAGCGATGTGCATGGCGGTCGGGAAGGTGTCGTTGGAGGACTGGCTCTTGTTCACGTCGTCGTTCGGGTTGAGGGGCTTCTTGCTGCCGCGCGCTTCTCCGCTCAACTCGCTTGCGCGGTTGGCGACGACCTCGTTGACGTTCATGTTCGACTGCGTGCCCGAACCCGTCTGCCACACGACGAGGGGGAACTCTTCGTCTAACGCACCTGAAGAGATCTCGTCGCACACGCGGGCGATCATGTCGGCTTTGGCGCGCGGGAAGTCCGTGAGGTCGGCGTTCGTGAGGGCGGCCGCCTTCTTGAGCACGGCGAAAGCCCTGATGACTTCGGTTGGCATGCGCTGCCCACCGATCTTGAAGTTCTCGAGCGAGCGCTGCGTTTGCGCGCCCCAGTAACGCTCGTCCGGAACGCGCACCTCACCTAGCGTGTCCTTCTCTATGCGGAATGCCATCGGTCTTGCCTCCATATGGACGCGGTGAGCGCTTGCGGCCACCGCGGGCTGCTCCCATGCTACCTACTACCGCCCAAGCGCCTCCCCCAGTGAGAACCGCGCGCGAGGAACCGCGCCTGCACCCCGGCGACCCAGAAGCTTGGAGCTAGGGCTTGAGCGCGAAGCGGAGTGCCGGCGCCATGCCGTTACGCCAGTTGGTCCAGTTATGTCCGGCGTGGCGCTCGACCATGGCCGTTTCGACCCCGCGCGCCTCGAGCGCAGCGTGAACGCTGCGGTTGATGTCGGTCAGCCACTCGATGGTGCCGACCTCGAGGTACCAACGCGCAGGCAGCTCCGTCTGCCGATTGCGGAGCCGCTCGAGCAGCCGCGAGTTACGGGTCGCGTAGTACTCCTTGTGCTCCGGCTCGCCGAGGAACGCGCCGGAGAACGTAACGACGCTGGCGGCCAGATCCGGTCGTGCCAGCGCGGCGTTGGCCGATGCCAACCCGCCTAAGCTCGCCCCGAGCCACACGTTCTCACCCGTGCCTGGCCCAACGGCCTCGACCGCAGGTAGCAGCTCAGCCAACAAGAACTCCAGGTAGGCGTCCGAGTAGCCGTACTCCTCGCGCCTGTCGACGGGTTCCACGAACGCGTACCGCGCTGGTCGCGCTTCGCCGCGGGCTACCAGCGCCTCGCCGACGAGGTGGATGCCGGCCAGGCGGTCGAAGGCCACGCCGTCTTGCACGACCACGAGCGGTAGTGGCGTGCCCTCATGCCCGCTCGGGGTGTAGACGTTAACGCGGCGCAACTGGCCGCCAAGCGCGGCGCTCGTTAGCCGCAAGCGGTCGCGCTGCCCGCGCTCGAGCTCTCTGTCTGGCGTCGAGAACGGATCGGGTCGGTAATCGGGGCCGCTCAGCGCGCTGGCGCTCGGGTACCACGGGTTGTCCGCCTTGACACCGTTGCTAGGGTCGGCGCGCAGCTTGCCTTGGGCATCAACGAAGCCGTACTCGAAGTAACCGTCGTCTGGCACCTCGAAGTCAACGGTCGGCGTTTCGCTCGGTTCTAGCGGTACTGGTGCGCGCTCCATGTCCGTGTCGTCTGAAGCTAGTTGCTGCGCCCAATCGGGGACGGCGACAGTCACTCTCATGCGGGGAGTCTAGCTCGGGGCGCCTCCTGGCCGGGGTAGCGCGGCGGGGTTAGACTCGGCGAATGACGCATGACCGCTACGATGACCTCTCGCTATCTGCGCTCCAGGCCAGGCCTGGCGCCAAGTGGCGTCACTTCCCACCCGACGTGTTGCCCCTGTGGGTCGCAGAGATGGACTTCCCCCTCGCTGACGCCGTCAAGGACGCCATCACGGCTAGCTTGCAGGCGGATGACCTCTGTTACCCAGTCGCCAAGGGCGTCCCTGACCTGCGCGAGGCGGTAGCTGAGCGGCTCACAGCCAAGCACGGCCTCAAGCTGCAGGCGGAGAACGTCGAGCCGCTCGCGACTACCGGCACCGGCCTCAACTTGGCGACACGCGCCTTCGCAGGGCCTGGCGACGAGGTGCTGCTCCTCACGCCCCTCTACCCGCCGTTCAAGAACGCCGTCGAGACGGCGGGCCGCGTACCAGTAGAGGTCGAGTTGCGCCGCGAGGACCAAGGTTACGTCATCGACTTCGACGCGCTCGAAGCCGCAGTCACGCCAGCCACGCGCATGCTCATGCTGTGCAGCCCTCACAACCCCATCGGGAAGGTGTTCACGCGCGCCGAACTCGAGGGCCTCGCTGACTTCGCGCTGCGCCACAACCTGTGGATCGTGAGTGACGACCTGCACGCCGACCTGCTGTTCGACGGCAAGCACGTGCCCATCGCGAGCCTCGCGCCCGCGGTAGCGGCACGCACCGTCACGCTGTACGGGCCAACCAAGGCCTTCAACATCCCCGGCCTGAAGATCTCGTTCGCCGTATCGAACAACCCGGCGCTGCTCAAGCGCCTCACGGCCGTCGGCCGCGGCCTCGTGCCGGGCCCCAACGTCCTCGCCCAGGTCGCCACGGTCGGCGCTTACCGGCACGGCGACGCGTGGCTGGCGGACACTCTCGCGTACCTACGCGGCAACCGCGATCTGCTCATCGATTACGTCAGGGAGCACCTACCGCAGGTCGCCGTTCACGTTCCGGCCGCCACCTACCTCGGTTGGCTCGACATGCGCGGCACCGACCTTGGCGCCAAGCCTGGTGCGGCACTTGCCGAGCGGGCCAAGGTCGGCCTGAACGAGGGCGCAGACTTCGGCGCTGGCGGGGAAGGCTTCGTGCGGCTCAACTTCGCCACCTCGCGCGCCATCTTGCAAGAGGCGCTCGAGCGCATGGCCGCCACCATCAACCAGCGGGCCTGACCACGAAGACCGGCGGCCGCATTCACCTTCGGAGGCGAGGCACGTGAGCACCGTCCCTACACTGCGCCTCGCTCCTGGGCTGGAATCTGCGCTGCGCTCCGGGCACCCTTGGGTGTACAGGAATCACCTCCCGGACCACGCGCTGCGGGGCAGCGAATGGGTGCGGGTCGAGGCAGGCAGGGCGGCGGCCTACGGTGTTTACGACGCCAACGGCGCCATCGGCGTCAGGCTCTTCGGGTCAGAACTGCCGACGGCAGCCACCATCGCGAGTCGCGTCGCAGACGCCATCCAATTGCGCGCGCACCTGCCGGCGGCAGGCAACGACGCTTACCGCGTGCTGCACGGCGAAGGCGACTACCTTCCTGGCATCGTGTGCGACCGTTACGGGCGCTACGCCGTTATGAAACGCTACGCCTCGTCCCTAGACAGGCTCCTCCCCCAAGTCGCCAAGGAGGTGGGCACGCGGCTCAAGCTCAAGGGCGTCGTCTTGCGCGGCGAGTTGGCCGACGAGGAAGAAGCGCAAGCGGGCGAAGCAGGCAGGCAGAGCGAGGGACTGACGGCCCTGTGGGGCGAGCTACCGCCACCCGAGCTGACGGTCACCGAGAACCACCTGCGCTTCGTCGCGGACCCGTGGCGCGGCCAGAAGACGGGCATGTTCCTCGATCAGCGCGATAACCGCCAGCTCGTGCGGCAGTTAGCAGCGGGCAAGCGCGTGCTCAACCTCTTCGCCTATCAAGGCGGGTTCAGCGTCTACGCGCTCGCGGGCGGCGCGCAGTCCGTCGTCAGCGTCGATCAGGCGCGCGCCGCCCTCGAGGCGGCGGAGGAGAACGTCAGCCTCAACGGTCCGTTCGCGGGCAGTCACAGCGCGTTGGCTACCGACATCTTCGCGTCCCTGCCGGTATGGGCGGAAGCGGAACCGCGTTACGACCTCGTCATCCTCGATCCGCCATCGTTGGCTAACAGCGCGCTGCAACGTAGGCGCGCGCAACGCGCGTACCTCAAGCTGAACCGCGACGCCTTCCGCCTCGTCAGCCCGGGCGGGCTGCTGGTAACGGCCTCGTGCACGGCTCAAGTGGCACCGGACGCCTTCAAGGAAGTCGTGGCGGAGGCGGCGCTGGCCGCCAACGTGCGGGCGCAGGTCGTGGCCGAGAACGGTCACGCAAGCGATCACCCGGTGCCGCTCTCGTTCCCTGAGGGGCGTTACTTGAAGTTCATGGTGCTGCGCGTGTTGGCCTGAAGCCACTCGACCAGCAGGCGCTTGAACTCTTGCGGCGTGCCCGTGGCGGGGTCGTCGTGGTGCAACTCGTGATAACCGCCGGGAAGCTCTGCGAGGTGGACGAGCGGGTTGGCCGCCGCCAGCTCGCGGGCGCCGGCAGGGTCGGCGATACCGTCAGCGCTACCCACGATCACGAGCGTTGGGATGCTGAGATCGGCCGCGCGGCCGCGTAAGTAACTGCCCTGCTCGAGCATGGTGTGCCCGGCGTTGGCGCGCACGCCCCCATGGTAGACGAGGGGGTCGTTGCGGTAACGCTCTACCTCCGCCTGCTCGCGCGAGATGAGCGCGGGATCGAGGGCCGCGACGGGCAGGTTGGGGGCCAGTCGAGAGATCACGCCGGCCAGGCGGTTAAGGAGCGCGGAGCGCTGCACTGCGTCCTTGAGGAACGGCGAGGACAACGCTAGCGCCGTCACGTCGTTCGGGTGCTCAAGCGTGTAACGCAACGCGATGGCGCCCCCCATCGAGTGACCGAAGAGCAGTGCGGGCAGCTCTGGATCGGTGGCGCGCGCCAGCCTGAAGAGCTCGTGAAGGTCGGAGATCAGCGGCGCGAAGCTTGGCACGCTGCCGCGCACGCCAGGGCTCTCGCCGTGACCGCGCAAGTCGAGAGCGAACACGTCACAGCCGGCTTCCTGCGCGGCGCGCGCCAGGCCAGCGTGGCGCGTGGCGTGCTCCCCGTAGCCGTGAACGATGATCAACGCGCCGACCGGATGCTCAACCGGCCAACGGTAGAGCGCGAGCTTGACGCCGTCGCTGGCCGTGAGGGTCGTCCGGGTCGGCATCGTCATCGTCAGTCTTCGTCCGCGAGGAGCACTACGTTCACGTCCTCCATGACGGGGTTGGAGAGCAGGTCGGCAGCTAGCTCCTTCACCTGTCGCATGACCGCGTTCGGCGCGCCCGTGACGTCTAGGAGGATGCGCTTGCCGACGCGCACGTTCTTCACGTTCTCGTGACCCAAGCGGTTGAGGGTCGCCTCCACCGCGCGGCCCTGCGGGTCGAGGATGGAGCGCTTGAGCATGACGTCGACCTCGGCACGTAACGCGGAGGTGCCAACCTGGTCATGCTCGTGGTCCTGGTCGTGGTCGTGGTCCACGGTCTGCCACGCCCCCTGCTCGTGCGCGGCGGCCTCGAGGTGGCCGCTCACGATGGCGTCGTCTTGCTCCGTCAGTTGCGTGACGCGCCTAGCGACCTCCTGGTACGCCTCCTCCACCCCGCCGAGGTCGCGCCGGAAACGGTCCTTGTCTAGCTTCTCACCGGTAACTAAGTCCCACAGGCGGCAAGTGTCGGGGCTAATCTCGTCAGCCAATAGGACGTTGCCGTCCTCGTCGATGCCGAACTCGAGCTTGAAGTCGACGAGGTCGAGGCCGCGCGCCGCGAAGAACGGCTTGAGGAGCTCGTTGATCTCGGCGGTCAACTCGAACATCTCCTCTAGTACCTCCGGCGCGACCACGCCAAGCGCGACGGCCGCCGCGTCATTGATGGGTGGGTCGCCAAGGGCGTCGTTCTTGAGGCACCACTCCACCACGACGGGCATGAGCTCGCCGCCCTCTGGCACGCCGTAGCGTTGCGCGAACGAGCCGGCAGCGCGGTTGCGCACGACGACCTCGAGAGGCACGATGGCCACGGCCGTCACCAACTGCTCGCCAGGCGCAACCAACGACACGAGGTGAGTTGGAATGCCTGCCTTGGCTAGGAACGCGAAGATGTGCGCCGACACCTCGGCGTTGATCACGCCCTTGCCAGCCACGGTCCCGCGCTTCTGGGCGTTGAAAGCCGTGGCGTCGTCCTTGTACTCGACGAGGTAGAGGCTCGGGTCGGTGGTGGCGAAGACCTTCTTGGCCTTGCCCTCGTAGCGCAGTTCAGTGCGTTGTGGGCTCACGCCAGGATGATATCAGGCGCTCACAGGCCGTTGCGGGCGAAGATGTCATCCACGAAGCGCAGGTACCAGTCGGGGCTGAACGCCTTGCTCAGCTCGGCGGCGCTTAACGGCATGTCTGGTTCGGCGGCGAGCAGGGCTTGCAGGTGCTCGCCAGACTCCCAGCAGCGCAAGCTGGCGCGCTGCACGACACCGTACGCCGCCTCGCGGCTCATACCTGCCTCGATGAGGAGGTGAAGCACTCGCTGCGAGTAAACGAGGCCATTGAGGGCATCGAGGTTCTCGGCCATGCGCTCCTCGTAGACCACGAGTCCGTCCAGCACACCGCTCAAGCGTCTCAGGGCGTAAACGGCCAGCGTCGTCGTGTCTGGGAGGATCACGCGTTCTGCTGCCGAGTGACTGATGTCGCGCTCGTGCCATAAAGCCACGTTCTCGAGCGCCGCCTGCAAGTTGGAGCGCATGATCCGCGCGACGCCAGTAAGGTTCTCGCTGGCGATGGGGTTCTTCTTGTGAGGCATCGAAGACGAACCCGTCTGCCCGACCGTGAAGCCTTCTTGCGCTTCGCGCACCTCAGTGCGCTGCAAGTGCCTGATCTCGATGGCAACGCGTTCGATGCTCGTGCCAAGGATAGCGAGGGCCGCCATGACCTCGGCGTGCCTGTCGCGCGCCACCGTCTGGTTCGTGATGGGGTCTGGCGTGAGGCCGAGCGCCTCCGCGACCGCGATCTCGACTGCCGGCGGGACGTGCGCGTATGTTCCAACCGAGCCGGAGAGCATCACCACGCTCACCGCTTCCTTGGCGCGCTCGAGCCTCGCCTCGTCGCGCTCGAAGGCCGCCGCGAAGTTGAGGAACTTGAGCCCGAACGTCATCGGCTCAGCGTGAATGCCGTGGGTGCGACCGATGCACGGCAAGTGGCGGTAGCGCTGCGCGAGTGCCCGCAGCTTGTGCTTGACCTCACTAGTGGCCTCGAGGATGGTGGACAGCGCCTTGGTAAGCACGATGTTCTGCGCCGTGTCGACCACGTCCGTGCTCGTCAACCCGTAGTGGACGTAACGCGCGCCGTCACCGAGCCGCTCGCTTAGGGCGCGGGTGAACGCCACGATGTCGTGGCGCGTCTCCGCCTCGATGGTCGCCACGCGCTCGGCGAACGCGTCGTCGAGCGGGTTGGCTTCCGCCGCACGGCGCAACGCGGCCGCGGTCCCGGCAGGCACCTCGCCTAGGTCCTCCCACGCTGCGGTCGCGGCGAGCTCCACTTCCAACCAGGTCCGGTAGCGCTCCGCCTCGCTCCACAGGCGCCGCATGTCTGGGGTGCTGTAGCGTTCTAGCATCTCGTAGCAAACTAACACGGGCCCAGCAGCGGACCTGACCGCCGTCCGCTTCGTCGTTCGGGTCGGCGCAAGTGGTAGAATCGTCTGTCAGGCCGCCTACCGGCGCGCGGCCCCAAGTAACCTCCTACCGCAACTCTGCTGGCCCAAGCTCACCCTGGTCAGTACGCGCGTTGGACGTGCCGTGGGGCCAGCCAGCAGGCAACGGAGGTCACGTTGAACGAAGGTCAAGTCGTCCCCGTCCAGATCACGGACGAGATCAAGACGAGCTTCATCAATTACGCCATGTCGGTGATCGTGGAGCGTGCGCTCCCCGACGTTCGCGACGGACTGAAGCCGGTGCAGCGGCGGATCCTGTTCGCCATGCACCAGATGGGGCTGGCGTCGAACCGCAAGCACTCGAAGAGCGCCGGCGTGGTTGGCGAGGTCATTGGCAAGTACCACCCGCACGGCGATAGCGCCATCTACGACGCCATGGTCCGCTTGGCGCAGGACTGGAACCTGCGCTACCCCCTAGTCGACGGGCAGGGCAACTTCGGCTCCATCGACGGCGACCCGGCGGCCGCCTACCGGTACACGGAGGCGCGCCTAACGGCACTTGCGGAGACCATGCTCCTCGACATCGACAAGGAAACCGTCGACTTCCGCGACAACTTCGACGGCGTGTTGCAGGAGCCGTCGGTGCTGCCATCCGCTGTGCCGAACCTGCTCGTCAACGGAGCGGCAGGCATCGCCGTCGGCATGGCGACCAACATGTCGCCTCACAACTTGGGCGAGATCGTCGATGGGCTCGTGGCGATGATCGAGGACCCGAGCATCGACACGTCGGAGCTCATGCGTTACGTGCACGGCCCCGACTTCCCCACCGGCGGCATCATCGGCCGTGAAGGCATCAGGCAGGCCTTCGAGACCGGCCGCGGCAGCATCAGGGTGAGGGGCCGCGCCCGCATCGAGAACCACAACCAGAAGACGGCCATCATCGTCACCGAGATCCCCTACCAGGTGAACAAGACCTCCCTCATCCAGACGGTCGCGCAGCTAGTGCGCGCCAAGAAGATCGAGGACATCACCAACCTGCGCGACGAGTCCGATCGCCACGGCATGCGCATCGTGTTCGAGATCAAGCGTGGCGCCATAGCAGAACTCGTTCTCAACCAGCTCTACAAGTTCACGCAGCTGCAGACCACCTTCGCGGTCAACAACGTCGTCATCGTCGAGAACGCCCCGCGCATCCTCTCGCTGCGCGACATGCTCCGGTACTACCTCGACCACCGCGTCGTCGTCGTGCGGCGTCGCTCCGACTTCGAGTTGCGCAAGGCGCGCGAGCGTGCGCACATCCTCGAGGGCTACCTCATCGCCCTCGACAACCTCGACGCCGTCATCGCCCTCATCCGCGCCTCCAAGGACGGGCCAGAGGCGAAATCCGCGCTCATGCGTGAGTTCGGGCTCTCAGACCCGCAAGCGCAGGCCGTGCTCGACATGCGCCTGCAGCGCCTCACCGGCCTCGAGCGCGACAAGATCAACGAGGAGTACCGCAACCTGCAAGAGGAGATCGCGCGCCTCGAGCTGATCCTCAACGACGACACCGAGCTCTGGAGCGTCATCCGCAAGGAGCTGCTCAACGTCAAGAAGCAGTTCGCGGACCCGCGGCGCACGGTCATCACCGACCTGACCGACAACATCGGCAAGGAAGACCTCATCGCCGAGGAGACGGTGGCCGTCACGCTCACGCGCGGCGGTTACATCAAGCGCACCGCCATCACGTCGTACCGCCAACAGGCGCGCGGCGGGCGCGGCGCTACGGCCGCCAAGGCCAAGGACGACGACGTCAACTCCATCCTGCTCGTCGGCAGCACCCACGATTTCCTACTGTTCTTCACTGACCGCGGCCGCGTTTACCGCGAGAAGATCTACGACGTGCCCGAGTTCGAGCGCGCCGCACGTGGCAACCACATCCGCAACATCCTGCCGCTAGCGGAGGGCGAGAGCGTGCAGACCGTCTTGTCGCTGAAGAGCCTCGACCAGGACGGTTACTTCGTGTTCGCCACCCGCGGTGGCCTCGTGAAGCGCACGCTGATCCGCGAGTACGGCAACATCAACGTCTCCGGCCTCGTGGCCATCAACCTGCTCGATGGCGATCAGCTCGTCGCCGTGCGCATCACGGACGGCAACGCGGACGTCGTGCTTGGCACGCACGACGGGCAGGCCATCCGCTTCGCCGAGGACGACGCGCGCGACACGGGCAGGGCAACGCAAGGCGTCATCGGCATCAGGTTGCGCAAGGGCGACGCCGTGGTTAGCCTCGCGACCATCCCTGAGGCGCAGCAGGCCAGCACGGAACTCCTCAGCGTCACCGAGGAAGGCCTCGGCAAGCGCACGGCACTCGCCGAGTTCCCGGTGCAGGGCCGCGGCGGCCAGGGTGTCATCGGGCACCGCCTCTCCGACCGCACGGGCGCCATGGTCACCCTCGAGCCCGTGACCGGCACGGAGGAGCTCTTCGTGCTCTCGGAGAACGGCATCCTCATCCGCACCGGCGTTAGCGAGGTCAGTTCGTACGGCCGCTCCACGCAGGGCGTGAACATCATGCGCATCGGCGAGGGCGACCGCGTCGTGGCCGCCATGGTCATGCCGAGCGACGCCGAGCTCGACCAGATCGAGTAAGCAGCCGGCGCGCCGTTGGCCACCACGGCAACGGCGCATGCCGCTAGTAGACGGACACCTTGGTAGTATGCCGGGGTGTCCGTTCCCATCTGGCTGGACTGCGATCCTGGTCACGACGACGCCTTGGCCATCTTCCTGGCGGCGCAACGCTCGAACCTCGTCGGCATCAGCGTCGTTAGCGGCAACGCCCCCCTCACCTCGACGCTACGCAACGGCCTGGTTACGTGCCAGGTAGCCGACCTACCGACCCCGCTATACGTCGGCGCGGCCAAGCCCCTGCTGCGGGCTGCGAAGCACGCTGAGTACATCCACGGCAAGACCGGGCTGGACGGGCCCGTCATCCCGCCACTCACCCGCACCGCAGAGAAGCTACCCGCCGTTCAGGCGCTGTTGCAGGCCGCTGAGAAGCACGACGACCTGTGGCTGGTGGCTATCGGACCCCTCACCAACGTCGCCACCGCGCTACTCCTCGAACCGCAACTAGCTAAGCGCCTCAAGGGCATCAGCATCATGGGTGGCGCATTCGGGCCCGGCAACGTCACCGCCGCCGCCGAGTTCAACATCTGGGCCGACCCGGAGGCAGCAGCGATCGTGTTCGAGTCGGGCGCCAACATCGTGCTTGCCGGCCTGGACCTCACGCATCAGTTCATGATGGAGCGCCAGCGCATAGCGCAGATCAGGGCGTTGGGCACGCGCACGGCCAGGTTCTCGGCTGACCTGCTCGACCACTTCGCTTCCGCTTACGCCCAGGCGTACGGCGGCGCGCCGCAGGGACCGTTGCACGACCCGTGCTCCGTGTTGGCCGTCACCGACCCTCACCTGTTCAAGTCTGAGCGGCGACACGTGGCAGTCGAGTGCGCCGGCGAGCTCACGCGCGGCATGACCGTGATCGACCGCCGCACGGGCGGCCGCGTCCAGCCACCGAACACGACGCTCCTCACGACCATCGACGACGGGGCCGCCTTCCAGGTCCTGATGGACGCGTTGGGGGCCTCGCAGTGAGGTCGGCTCCTGGTGAGCGGCAGCGGACTGCGGCGCAACCGCAGCGCTCGGCCATGATCGAGTTCCGTCACGTCACCAAGACCTACCCCCGCACCCATACGCACGCCCTCAAGGACGTCGACTTCCACATCGCCAAGGGCGAGTTCGTCTACGTGACGGGGCATTCCGGTGCTGGAAAGTCGACGCTGCTCTCGCTCATGCTGAGGCGCATCGTGGCGACCGAAGGCAGCGTTTCCGTCGGCGGGCAGGACGTGGCGCGCCTCCCGGAGTCGCGCTTGCCTCACCTCAGGCGCAGCATCGGCATGATCTTCCAGGACCACCGCCTGCTCGGCAGACTCTCCGCCCTCGAGAACCTAACGTTCGCGCTACGGGCCGTTGCCGCTCGGGGCAACCACGAGCAGCGCGCCATGAACGTACTGCGGCAGGTAGGGCTGGCTCACAAGCGCAAGGCCTACCCGATCGAGTTGAGCTTGGGTGAGCAGCAGCGCGTGGCCATAGCGCGGGCCATGGTAACGGACGCGCCCCTGTTGCTGGCGGACGAACCCACCGGCAACCTCGACCCTGACACGGCTCTCGAGATCATGGAGTTGCTCGACGACATCAACCTGCGCGGCACGACCATCTTGCTCGCCACCCACGCGCGCGACCTAGTCGATAGTTACAAGCACCGGACGCTCGTGCTGCGCAACGGTGAACTCGTACGCGACGATGCACGCGGCGGCTACTCCCTGTGACTGCTGCCTAGAGCTGCATGACGCTTAGGTCGAGGCGATCGTCGTCGAGCAGCAGTTCTAGGAACTGCAACTTACCGAGAGCGTCTATCATCGCGAAACAGTTGTCGCGGTCGACGTAGACGCCCTCCTTCATGACGGTGTGACCGTAGACCCCGAAGCGGTGCCCTGCCTGTATGACGAGTTCGGGCTTGTTGTACCACCACGTTTTCGTGTCTGGATCGTGATAGAAGAAATCGTCGAAGACCTGCATGCCTGGTAGTGGGCCAGCGTGAGCGAACTGCACCCCGTGGTAAACGACCTCGCGGGGCATGCTCGCGAACCACTCGCGCAGGTCGTCAGGCAGCTCGACGCCGCCCTTCGTCGGGTCGAACTCCACGTGACGCATGCCTCCACGCGTCGTCAACTCGTAGCGGTGATCGCTTGCTGCCTCGTCGTGGTTACCTAGGATCACCGTCACGTTGCCGTTGCTCTGGTCGACGTAGCGCTTGAAGCGGTACAGCTCCCTGATCTGCGCCTTGGCCGCGCGCCGCAAGTGATCTACGTCGTTGGTGTCGTAAGGTTCCGCCCCTACGGCGTTGGCGTAGTCCCGCGGTTCCTTGAAGTGCACGAGGTCGCCTACACACACGACGCGGTAGCGCCCGTCCACCACCGCCTGCGTTGGTTCGAGCGTGGCGGTGGCCGCGGCGGCGGCCTTGAGGACGCGCCACAACTCCGGCCACTGGCCGTGCACGTCTCCAACGGCGATCACCTTGATCACGCGGCCCTCCGGTCGCCGTGCATCACGTTGACTCTGCGCCGCTATTCATCAGTAACGACCGCAAGCGGCCGTACAGTTCGCGAGACTCCTCCGCCGTGCGGCCGTAGCCGTTGTACCTGACAACTAGCCGTGCGGCCTCCTTGCCCATGCCCTCGTCCTTGAGGCGCTCGAGCAAGCGCTCGATGACCTCATGTCCGGCGTTCGTGGCCGTGACGGCAGGAGTTGCCACTGCGACGTCGTTCATCGGGGCAACGGGCGCCGCTAGGGCGGGCGCGCCTTGCGTGCTTGGCGCCCTCGTCACAGGCCGCATGGCTGGCTCAGGCGCCTCTGCCTCTCGCGCGACTGGCTCCGGTAAGTAGAGCGGCTCGCCCGCTTCGGGGTCGAACTCGACCCAGTAACTCTCGTCCTCCGCGGCGAACGGCAAGCCTAGGCCGAACATGGCGGCGCAGTTGGCGAGCGCGAGGTCCGCGGCTTGCGGCGCCGGCGCAGGACCGACCTTGACGACGGCGGCGCGCGTGGTGCCGAGCAGGCTCAAGTTGGCCACGAGCGCGTCGCTACCCAGTGGCGCCAGATCGAACGACCAACCGCCCTTGCCGCACACGGAGTCGAAGCGCAGCATGAGCGCCTCCGGGGCCGCGTATGGGCGCATGCGTACTCTGCCGCCTCCAGGCTCGGCCTCAACGGCGCACCACCTCAAGGCAGCGGGGGCCAGCACCTCGATAAGTCTGGCGGCGTCTTCGACCTGCACGCCGACACTATAGCAGCGTCCCTATCGCGGGCAAGGCGAAGGAAACCACGCCCGACAAGCGCCTGGGGAACGCGCACGGCGTGCGGTAATGTGAGCGCATGTCCAATTCTCGCGCCGCCCAGATCCGTGCAGGCGTGCTCTATGCCAAGGGGCCGCACGCTAGAGCCGCAGTTAGGTTTGTGGGCGCCGCCCTCGCCCTAGTGGCGCTCCTCGGGGGGCTCGCGAGCGCACAGAGCGCGCCCGTCGTCGGCGTGGACGCCTACGAGTACAAGGTCGGTGACGTCCTCCACTTAACTGGTGACGGGCTCACGCCGGGCGCCAGTTACCGCGTTTCGGTGACGCCAGCAGGCAGCGTGCCGCTCGTTGCCATGGAGATCGCCAACGGCCTCGGGGCCATCCGCTTCAGCGCCCCTCTCACCGAAGCGGGCGACCACAGCGTCAACGTCGCCGGTCCCGACATCAACGCAACGTTCACCGTGGCGGTGACGGCCGCACCAACGGCGCCTGCGGGGGCGGCGCCCGGCGCCGTCGAGGGTGAACCACAAGGCGCCGCGCCGCAAGAGGCCGCCCCCGCCCCGCCTGCGGTTGAGGGGCCGCCGGCCGCACAGCCAGAGCCCACGCAGCCCGCGCCAACTGAGCCCGCTCC
>ERZ778017.540-NODE-540-length-50014-cov-8.374307_pt1 | contig 50014 bp, 50 predicted proteins | sample MGYA00375747_ERZ778017 | MGnify/ENA primary metagenome ERZ778017 (study PRJEB29350, sample SAMN05509838) | bioreactor metagenome | biome: bioreactor; material: wastewater | place: South Africa: University of Cape Town | collected 2014-03-17 ...
GTCCAGGCTGTCGAACACCGGCAGCAGGTCGGACAGCAGGCGCTCGTTGGCGAACCTGCGGGCGCTGTCGATGTCGCGGGCCAGCCGCTTGCGCTGGTTCTCAAGATCGGCGCGCTCCAGCAGCGATTGCGCCCGCAGCTGCTCGACTTCGGCGCGCAGCGCCTCCAGTTCGTCCTGCTGCGCCATTTCGGCGGCGGCCCCCTCGTTCACTTCCTGCGTCGGGTCGTTGCTCATGTCCACGGTTCGATATCGCGGCGGGCTGCCGCACCAAACCGGGCTATGGGGCCTCAGGCGTCGGGATTCAAGGCAGCCCCCAGCGCCGCCGCGGTGGCCTCGACCACCGGGATCACCCGCTCGTAGGCCATCCGGCTGGGGCCGATGACGCCCAGCACGCCCAGCACCTGGCCGTCGCGCCCGTACGGCGCGCTCACCAGCGACATGCCTTCCAGCGGCGCCAGCCCGGTTTCCTCGCCGATGAACACGCGCATCCCCGGCGCCTTGGCGGTGCGTTCCAGCAGCTGCAGCAGCTCGCGCTTCTCGGCGAACGCCTCGAACAGTCCGCGCAGGCGGTCCAGGTCCCCCAGCTCCTGCAGGCCCAGCAGCCGGGTCTGCCCGGCCACCAGCATGTCGTCCTCGCGCGCGGGTGCGAATGCCTGTTCGGCCAGTTCCACGGAACTCGCCAGCAGCCGCTCCATCTCGCTGCGCGCATCGCGCAGTTCGCGCAGCAGCGCGGCGCGGATCAGCGTCAGCGACTGCCCGGCGAAATGCGCGTTGAGGTAATTCGCGGCCTGCTCCAGCTCGGACGGCGAGAACGCCCGCCGCACCTGCACCACCCGGTTCTGCACCTCGCCATCGGCGAATACCAGGATCGCCAGCACCCGCCGCGGATCGAGCATCACGAAATCGATCTGGCGGAAGGCGAAGCTCTCGCGGCTGGGCACGCTGACCATGCCGGCGAAATGGGTCATCGCCGCCAGCAGCTCCGAGGTGCTGCCCAGCAGCGCCTGGGTGCCCGCGCCCGCCGGCAACCCGCTGCGCAGGCGATCCACGTCCTGCGCGCCCAGCGGCTTGACCTTAAGCAGCGAGTCCACGAACAGCCGGTAGCCCTGCGCGGTGGGCACCCGCCCTGCCGAGCTGTGCGGCGCGGCCAGTAGACCGGCATCCTCCAGCGAAGCCAGAATGTTGCGGATGGTGGCCGGGCTGACGTCCAGCCCTGAATGCTTGGCCAAGGTCTGCGAACCGACCGGCTCGCCATCGCGGATGTGCCGCGACACCAGCGTGCGCAGCAACTGCCGCGCACGCGGGTCGAGGGCGATATCCGGGGTCGGGCGGCGGGCCATGCGCAGGTTGTAAGCGCAGTCCGCCACGCATGCAACCGCTTCCGGGCAATCGCCCACGCAGGCACAATGCGCAGCCATGCTGACCCGCCTTTCGATCCGTGATTTTGCCGTCGTCGCCCATGCCGAACTGGACTTCGGCGCGGGCCTGACCGTCGTATCCGGCGAAACCGGCGCCGGCAAATCGCTGCTGGTGGATGCGCTGGGCTTCCTGTCCGGCGCCCGCGGCGATGCCGGGGCGGTGCGCCACGGCGCGCAGCGTGCGGAACTGTCCGCCGAGTTCGCGCTGGACGACTGCCCTGCCGCCACCTGCTGGCTCGCCGAAGCCGACCTGGACGACGACGGCGCCTGCCAGCTGCGGCGCACCCTGCGCGCCGACGGCGGCTCCAAGGCCTGGATCAACGGGCGCAGCGTCACCATCGCCCAGCTGTCGGAACTGGCCGCGCTGCTGGTGGAAATCCACGGCCAGCACGCCCAACAGGCGCTGCTGGTGCGCCCGCAGCAGACCCGCCTGCTCGACGACTTCGCCCGCCATCCGGACCTGCTGGCCGCCACCGGCGAATCGGCGCGGCGCTGGAAGGCATTGCAGCAGGAACGCGACGCCCTGCTCGCCCGCGGCGACGTTGCCGAGCGCCAGGGCTGGCTGCAGCACCAGCTGGACGAACTGCAGGCGCAGCCGCTGGAACCGGCGGTGCTGGCCGAACTCGACGCCAGCCATCGCCGCCAAGCCCACGCCGCCTCGCTGATCGCCGCCTGCGATGCGGCGCTGGACGCACTGGGTGGCGATGACGCGCTCACAGGCCGCCTGCAGCAGCTGCGCAATGGCCTGCAACGGGAAACCACGCACGAGCCGCGCCTGGTGGAAGTCGATGCGATGCTCGACTCCGCCGCCATCCAGCTCGACGAAGCACTGGCGCTGATGCAGCGCATCCGCGACGACCTGGACCTTGATCCGGACGCACTGGCCGAAATCGAGCGCCAGCTTGTCCGCGTGCAGGACCTGGCGCGCAAGCATCGGGTCACTCCCGACAAGCTGGCCGCGCATCGCGACGCGCTGGCCGCAGAACTGGAGTCGTTGGCGGATGCCGATGCGCGCCTGCAGCGGCTGGATCGCGACATTGCCGTCGCGCTGGCGGCGTGGCGCACTGCCGCCACCGCCCTCGCCGCCTCGCGCCGCAAGGCGGGCGACGCGCTCGGGGCCGCCATCACCGCACTGATAGGCGAGCTGGGTATGCAGGGTGGCCGCTTCGAAGTGGCGCTGGAAGCCAACGCCAGCGACAGCCCCGACCCGAACGGCGGCGAGCGTGCGGAATTCCTGGTCTCCGCCAACCCCGGCCAGCCGCCGCGTCCACTGCGCAAGGTCGCTTCCGGCGGCGAGCTCTCGCGTGTTTCGCTGGCCATCGAAGTGGCCACGCAGGGACAGGATGCGGCCGCGACGCTGGTGTTCGACGAAGTCGATGCCGGCATCGGCGGCGCGGTGGCCGCCGCGGTCGGCGCCAAGCTGCGCGCGCTGGGCGCATCGAAGCAGGTGCTGTGCGTGACCCACCAGCCGCAGGTCGCCGCCGCCGGCCACGCGCAGTACCGTGTCAGCAAGGCCGCGCAGGACGGCATCACCCAGTCCTCGGTGGCCGCGCTGGACGCCGCCGGGCGCGTGGACGAGATCGCCCGCATGGTGGGCGGCGCGGATGTCAGCAAGGAAGCGCGGGCGGCGGCGAAGAAGCTGCTGGACAGCCACTGAGCCAAACCGGCGTGCGCATTGGGCCTAGAATCGGCCGATGCTCAAGATCGACACCCACGCCCACTACCTGCCGCGCGACTGGCCGGACCTCGCCAGCAAGTACGGCGACAACCGCTTCCCGGTGATCCACCACGGCGACGACGGCCGCCACCGTATCTACAAGGACGGCAAGTTCTTCCGCGAGATATGGCCGAAGACCTGGGACCCGCAGATCCGCATCGACGACTACGCCGGCTTCGGCGTGCAGGTGCAGGTGCTGTCCACGGTGCCGGTGATGTTCAGCTACTGGGCCAGGGCGCACCAGGCGCTGGAGCTGCACCGCGCGCTCAACGACCACTTGGCGCAGACCTGCCGCGATTTCCCACGCCATTACGCGGGCATCGGCACGGTGCCGCTGCAGTCGCCGCAGCTCGCCGTGCGCGAGCTGGAGCGTTGCATGGACGAGCTGGGCCTACAGGGCGTGCAGATCGGCAGCCATGTCGAAGCCATGAACCTGGACGCGCCGGAGCTGTTCGAATTTTTCGAGGCGGCCAGCGAGCTGGGCGCCGCCATCCTCGTGCACCCCTGGGACATGATGGGCGCCGAGTCGATGCCGAAGTACTGGCTGCCGTGGCTGGTGGGCATGCCCGCCGAGCAGTCGCGCGCCGCCTGCTGCCTGGTGTTCGGCGGCGTGCTGGAACGCCTGCCGAAGCTGCGCATCGCGCTGGCCCACGGCGGCGGCAGCTTCCCCTACACCATCGGCCGGATCGAGCACGGGTTCAACATGCGCCCCGACCTCGTCGCCACCGACAATTTCCGCAATCCGCGCGAGTATCTGAAGCGCCTGTACTTCGATTCCTGGGTGGCCGATGACGCCGCGCTGCGCTACCTGCTCGAAGTCTGCGGCAGCGAGCGGGTGATGCTGGGCACCGACTATCCTTTCCCGCTGGGCGAACAGGTGCCTGGCGAAGGCATCGAACGGCTCGACCTGGCCGACGAGCAGCGCGCACGGCTTTACCACGGCACCGCGCTGGAATGGCTGGGCCTGTCCGCATCGAGGTTTGCATGACCGAGCTCTACACCGACCACCACGCGTCCGCGCTCGATGCGGCCGACCCGCTGCGCCACTTCCGCGACGAGTTCCACCTGCCGCTGCACGACGGCGCGCCACAGGCCTACTTCGTCGGCAACTCGCTGGGCCTGCAGCCGAAGGGCGCCCGCGCCCATGTCGAGGAGGTGCTGGACAAATGGGCGCGCGAGGCGGTGGAAGGCCATTTCACCGGCAGCGCGCAATGGATGCCCTACCACGAACTGGTGCGCGACCCGCTGGCGCGGGTGGTCGGCGCGCAGCCATCGGAAGTGGTGGCGATGAACTCGCTGACCGCCAACCTGCATTTCATGCTGGTCAGCTTCTACCGCCCCACCCGCGAGCGGCCGGTGCTGCTGATGGAGGCCGGCGCATTCCCGTCCGACCGCTACGCGCTGGAATCGCAGGTGCGCTTCCATGGCTTCGATCCGGCCGAGGCGCTGGTCGAAGTGGCGCCGGACAACGCCGACGGCACTTTCTCGATGGCCGCGATCGAGCGCGCCATCGCCGAGCATGGCCCGCGCCTTGCCACCATCGTCTGGCCGGGCGTGCAGTACCGCACCGGGCAGGCCTTCGACCTCAGGGAAATCGCGCGGCTGGGGCACGCGGCCGGCGCGGTGGTGGGCTTCGACCTCGCCCACGGCGTCGGCAACCTGCCGCTGCAATTGCACGATGCCGACGCCGACTTCGCGGTCTGGTGCCACTACAAATACATGAACGCCGGTCCCGGCGCGGTGGCCGGCTGCTTCGTCCACGAACGCCATGCCCGCACCGACCGCCCGCGCTTCGCCGGCTGGTGGGGCAACGATGCGTCGGTGCGCTTCAAGATGGGCCCGCAGTTCTCGCCCACGCCGGGCGCCGACGGCTGGCAGCTGTCCAACCCGCCGATCCTTGGCCTGGCGCCGCTGCGCGCCTCGCTGGAGCAGTTCGACCGCGCCACGTTGCCGGCGCTGCGGGCGAAATCGGAACAGCTCACCGGCTACCTCGAGCAACTGATCGACACCGGCCTGCGCGACGTGCTGCAGGTGGCCACGCCGCGCGACCCCGTGCAGCGCGGCTGCCAGCTTTCCATCCGCGTGATCGGCGGCCGTGAGCGCGGTCGCGAACTGTTCGATTTCCTCGCCGCGCGCGGCGTGCTTGGCGACTGGCGCGAGCCGGACGTGATCCGCATCTCGCCGGTGCCGCTGTACAACAACTTTGCCGACGTGCTGCGCTTCGCCCGCACCGTCAAGGAGTGGCGCGATGGGCGCTGAGCGCGATATCACCATCATCGGCGGCGGCCTGGCCGGCGCCCTGCTTGCCATCCTGCTGGCCCGGCGCGGCTGGTCGGTGGACGTGTTCGAGCGACGCGGCGACCCGCGCGTGGACGGCTACGCCGGCGGTCGCTCGATCAACCTCGCGTTGGCCGAACGCGGGTTGCACGCACTGCGCCAGGCCGGTGCCGACGACGCGGTGCTGCAGCAGGCGGTGATGATGCGTGGCCGCTACGTGCATCCGCTGCACGGCGAGCCCGGCCTGCAGCGCTACGGCCGCGACGATTCGGAAGTGATCTGGTCGATCAACCGCGGCGAGCTGAATATCGTGCTGCTGACCATCGCCGAATCCCACGGCGCGCGCCTCCACTTCGACCACGCACTGGAGCGGGTGGACTTCATCGACCGCATCGCCTCCTTCCGCCACCACGAGCAGCAGGTGAAGCGGCCGTTCCAGGCGCTGGTCGGCGCGGACGGTGCCGGCTCCACCCTGCGCGCGGAAATGGCGAAAGTGCAGCCGCTGGGCGAGCGCACCGAATGGCTGGACCACGGCTACAAGGAACTGGAAATCCCGCCGGCCGCCGACGGCGGCTTCCGCATCGAGCCCAACGCGCTGCATATCTGGCCGCGCGGCCACTACATGTGCATCGCCCTGCCCAACGACGAGCGCACCTTCACGGTGACGCTGTTCATGCCGCATGCGGGCAGCTACCCCAGCTTCGAGCAGGTCCAGACCGGCGACGATGCGCTGGCGCTCTTCCGGCGTGACTTCCCCGACGCCCTGCCGCTGATCCCCGCGCTGCGCCACGATTACGATGCCAATCCGGTCGGCAGCCTGGCCACGCTCTACCTCGACCATTGGCACGTGGGCGGCCACGCGGTGCTGCTGGGCGATGCCGCGCACGCGATGGTGCCCTTCCACGGTCAGGGCATGAACTGCGCGTTCGAGGACTGCGTGGCATTGACCGAACATATGGAACGCGCGCCGGCGCTGGGCCATGCATTCGCCGCATTCGAGGCCGAGCGCAAGCCGAATGCCGAGGCGATCCAGAAGATGGCGCTGGAGAACTACATCGAGATGCGCGACAAGGTGGACGATGCGGACTTCCTGCTCCAGCGCGATCTGGAGCTGGCCCTGCAGGAACGCCACCCCGGCCGTTTCGTGCCGCACTACGCCATGGTCACCTTCATGCGCATCCCCTATGCCACCGCCCTGCATCGCAGCGAAGTGCAGCGCGGGATCCTGGTCGAGGCAACGCGTGGACTCAACTCGCTGGACGAGATGGATTGGGCCGCAGTGGATGCCGACGTGCTGGCGAAACTCGACGTCCTGTAGGCGCACGGAACGGGCGCGAACGCTGCCGCAGGATCACGCAAAGAGCATCGCGCCCCTGCGGTGCACTCCTACAATAGTGCGATGGCCGCTTCCTTCCTCTTCTACGACCTCGAAACCTTCGGCACCGACCCGCGCCGCAGTCGCATCGCGCAGTTCGCCGCGATCCGCACCGACCTTGAACTGAACGAGATCGATGCGCCGATTGACGTGCTGGTGCGGCCCGCCGATGACCTGCTGCCCTCGCCCGGCGCCAGCATGGTCACCGGGCTGACGCCGCAGGCGTTGCTGCGCGATGGCGTCAACGAAGCCACCGCATTCGCCCGCATCGCCGACGAGATGGGCCAGCCCGGCACCTGCAGCGTGGGCTACAACTCGCTGCGCTTCGATGACGAATTCGTCCGCTACGGCCTGTACCGCAATTTCCACGATCCGTACGAACGGGAGTGGCGCGGCGGCAATTCGCGCTGGGACCTGCTCGATGCACTGCGGCTGATGCACGCGCTTCGCCCGGACGGCCTGGTCTGGCGCCAGCGCGAGGACGGCAAGGGCACCAGCTTCCGGCTGGAACACCTTGCAGAGGACAACGGGCTGCGCGAAGGCATGGCGCACGAAGCCCTGAGCGACGTACGCGCGCTGATCGGGGTGGCGCGTCGTTTCAAACAGGCCCAGCCGCGCCTGTGGGACTACGCCCTGCGCCTGCGCGACAAGCGCTTTGCCGCCTCGCTGCTGGACACGGTGGCGATGACGCCCTTGCTGCACGTCTCGCAGCGCTACCCCGCCGCGCGCCTGTGCGCCGCACCGGTGTTGCCGCTTGCACGGCATCCGCAGATCGACTCTCGGGTGGTGGTGTTCGACCTCGACGCCGATCCGGAACCGCTGCTGGCGCTGGACGCCGACGCCATCGCCGCGCGCCTGTACGTCCGGCAGGAGGACCTGCCCGAAGGCGAGCTGCGCATTCCGCTGAAGGAAGTGCATACCAACAGGTGTCCGGCGCTGGTGCGCTGGGACCATCTGCGCCCGGACGATTTCGCCCGGCTCGGCGTCGACGCCGGCCTCGCCGAAGCACGCGCGCAGCGCCTGCGCGCAGCCGGCCCCGCGCTGGCGGAAAAAGTCCGCCGCGTATACGCACGAGAGCGGCAGGCCGCGGCGGCCGACCCCGATGCCGCCCTGTACGACGGCTTCCTCGGCGAGGGCGACAAGCGGCTGTTCGCCCAGCTGCGGGGAACCCCGCCGCAACTGCTGGGGCGCGCAAGCTTCGCCTTCCGTGACCCGCGCCTGCCCGAACTCCTGTTCCGCTACCGCGCGCGCAACTGGCCGGAGACCCTGCTGCCGGCGGAGCGCGCTGACTGGGACGCCTATCGCCGCCGCCGGCTGCTGACCGATGCGGGCCTGTCGGAACTGACCTTGGCGCAATACCGCGAGGACATCGCGCGGCTGCGCGACGAGCACGCCAATGCCCCCGACCGGCTGGCCCTGCTCGACCAGCTCTCGGCCTGGGGTGACCAGCTCGCCGCCGGGCTGGGCGGCTGACCGCTACACTGATACAGGACTTCCGGAGCCGCGCCGTGTCGAAGAAGCTGAAGTGGATCCTGGCCATCGCCATCGGCCTGCTGCTGGCCCTGTTCGCGTATGCGGCGGCGGGCCCCTACCTGGCCGTCAACGGCATCCGCAACCTAGTCGCCAGCAACCGGTACGACGAGCTGTGGCGTTTCGTCGACTTCGACCGCCTGCGCGAGGACCTGCGTCCGCAGGTGCAGGAACGGATCGCCCGCGGCATCATCGGTCGCGTCAGTCCTGGCCAGGCCGACAAGGCGGTTGGCGAGCTCACTGCGATGGTCGCGAAGCCGGCGGTCGATGCGATGGTATCGCCGCAGGGCATCAGCACCCTGCTCACCGGTAGCGCCTTGGCGCGCCAGATGGCGGGCAAGGTGGAACCCGACGGCAAGGCGCGCGCCGCGGACCCGCTGAAGGACGCGCAGACCCGGTTCGAATCGCCCTCGCTGTTCACCGCCACGGTGTCGAATGCCGAAGGCAAGCCGGTGGTGTTCGAGTTCCATCGCGATGGGCTGTCCTGGAAACTCGCGGGATTGCGCCTGCCTGAGTAACGCGAGCGCGCGCCGGCTCTCTCACCCGACGCCAGCGCGCGTTCCTTCGGTATCGCCAGTCGTCGCAGCGGCACCACTGCGGCGGGAGCCGCGGGGACTGGCATCCGCGAGACTGGCCAGCATCAACCCCGCCAGTGCCCCGGTCGTCGACATCAACGCAAGCGTGCGCAAGGGATAGTCCGCCCACGAATGCGCCAGTACGGCGCAGATGGCGACAAAACAGCCGGCCGCGAGCGCGGCGCTGCGCCCCTCACTCCGGACGAGCTGCCAGCCCGAGACCGCCAGCAGTCCGAGAACCAGCGCCAGCACCGCCATCCCCACCCAACCGGTGGCCAGCCACCACTGGGCATACTCGTTGTGGGCGTGGTTGACGTAACTGGCCAGCTGCAGCTGCGGCGGCGCAGCCTGCGCGAATACCGGAATAAATGCGCCAATGCCGGCGCCCAGCGGCGCCTGGGCCTGGCCCGCCTTGAGCGTGGCAGCCGCCATGACGTGTCGCAGCTCCTCCGCCTGGTCGACCGCCATCCAGCCCATTGCCGCGCGCACGCCGATCACGGCCAACACTGCCACGCCCGCCACGAGCAGCGCGGAACGCCTGCTGCGGCCGATCTCGCGCAACCGCAGCGCTCCCGTGAGCAGCAACGCCAGCGCCAGCGCCGGCAGTGCGATCGCCATGCCGGCACGCGAAGTGGACAGAGGCACCATCAGCAGGAAGAAGCCCGCCAGGCCCAGATACCACCAACGGCGATGCGGATGGGCCTGGCCACGCCGCGCGCGCAGGCGGGCCTCTGCCGCCAACCCCACCGCCAGCGCCATGCCGATGATGCAGGCAGTCGCCTGGTGGTTGGTATTGGCAAGCAGGCCGCCAAACCCGGCGTTGAAGTCCTACCACTTAGCATCCGCCGTTCCAAAACAACGTGAGCAGGCGCCTTGGCGTGGCAAATCTGGGGGATGGGCATCGCCAGCTAGTGATAGATGACGATAGATGACGATAGATGATGAGCGACCGTGGCAGAAGCGTGGCAGCCCGGCTGCTGCTCCTCGGGTTTTTGGCATCGGACACCCTCCGACCGCCGAACCTCGGACAACAAAAAACCCCTGTAATAACAGGGGCTTAGTGTTCTGGATCTGGTGGGCGGTGCAGGGTTCGAACCTGCGACCCTTGCCGTGTGAAGGCAATGCTCTACCGCTGAGCTAACCGCCCGAAGGAGCCGCGTATTCTACATGAACGCGGCCGGCAGGCAATAGTCTGCGCAGCCCGGCAAACCACGGCCGCGCCGGTACCGGGCAGCATCGCCGAACCCGGCCTGCAACTCGACCGCGCCGGTCACGCCGCTACAGCACCCACGCCGGCTGGGGCCCCGGTCCGCAACGCCGGTGCACCCGGCGAGGCGGCGATACCGTCGTCCTCCGGCACCGACATGAGGTGCACGCCAACGTTCAGCCGCTTGGCCTGCCGCTTGGCGGCGGCGGCCTGCGAAGCCACCTCCTCGGCGGTGGCGAAGCGTCCCGGCGCGGCCGGGGTCACCCCGATGGTCAGCGTTGTCAGCGGGAACGTGGCGTAACGCCCGGCACGGTCCTCCCCTTCCAGCACCCCGCGGGCCAAGTCGGCCGGATCGAACAGGGTATGGCTGGCGGCATTGAACTCAGCCACCATATCGGCGCAGCGACGTTCCCAGTCGTCGCTCTGGAAAAGCACGACGAAATCGTCGCCACCGACATGGCCGACGAAATCCCAACGCGGCTCCGCATGCCGGACCAGCGTATTGGCCACCAGCCGGATCATGCGATCTCCACGGAAATAGCCGTACTGGTCGTTATACGGCTTGAAGTGGTTGAGATCGCAATACGCGGCCATGAACGGCTGGCCGGCGTCGATCAGCCGCGCGATGTGCTCGGCGATGGGAATGTTGCCGGGCAGCAGGGTCAACGGATTGGCGTACCGCGCCGCCTCGATGCGCAGCTCGGTCACCCGCCGGACGAGCGCCTCGCCGGTACCCACGCCGGCATAACGACCGCCCCGGGTGATGATGAAGCCGTCGGCCAGATAGCGCTGGTCCTCGCCCAGCAGGATCTCCGACATCGCATCGATGCTCTGCGAGACATCGGCCATGATCGGAGAGGGATGCATCAGCTGGATGCAGGGCTTGCGGCCGAGCAGTTCGCGCGCGAACGGCATCGCCATCCGCTCGTTGAAGACGCGGCGGTTGATCAGCCCCTGCGGAAAACCCTCCATGTCGACGACCGGCAGCGCCGGCAGGTGCGGGTGCTGGCGGAACAGCTGCTCGGCTTCGAAATTGCTGGCCTGCTCGTTGATGGACGGCGCCTCGACCAGCAGGTGTGCAGCGGTCACCCTCGGGAACGCGTGGCGCTGCCCGTTGACCGGCCACACCGGCAGCTTTTCGCTGGAGGCCTGCAGGGCCTCCCCGGCCACGGTCTCGGCCACCGCCGGCTGCGGACGACCGAGCAGGAACCCCTGCGCATAGCGGATGCCGAGGTCCTGGATGATCGCCAGGTCCTGGATCCGTTCGACGCCTTCGGCGATCAGGTCGGTCCCCAGGCTGTCCGCCACCTGCACCAGCGCCCGGACGATGCTGAGGCGGCCGGGGCTCTGGGCGATGTCGTGCACCAGGTAACGGTCGATCTTGACGTAGTCGGGGCCCAGCTCGTGCCAGAGCTCGAAGTTGGAGTGGCCGTTACCGAAGTCGTCCAGCGCGATCTGCACGCCGGCCGCGCGCAGGTAGCCCAGCGCATCGGCCAGACGACCGACGTCCTCGACGATGTCGCGCTCGGTGATCTCGATGACGAACCTGCTGAGGTCGTGGCCGGCCGATTGCAGGCTGCACAGGACCTGCTGCGGGCGCAGGTCTCCCTGCAGGATGGCGTGCGCGCTCAGGTTGACCAGCAGCCGCCCGCCACGGATGAAGTTGAAGGCCTGCGCCAGAGTGCTGGCGGCGTGGGTTTCCAGCTCGCCCAGGCGGCCCGTGCGCCGCGCATGGTCGAGCAGGCGCAGAGGCGGCACGTCCGCGTGCGCATGGCGCATCAGGCCCTCATGCGCCACCACCTTGCGGTCTTCCAGCCGGACGATCGGCTGGAACAGGGCGCGCAGGCCGTGGGGCCGCAGGGCGGCGGCAAGCAACGCATCGGACGGATCAGGCAATGGGGCGGCGCACATGCAACAAATGGTGTGAGCAGGCGATGACAGCTTCGTGTCACCGCACGCGCCATCGCCACCATTAGCCCGCGCCGATCAGGTCGCGGTGTCGTACCGCTCCAACGCCAGCGCAGCGATGACCTCGTCCGCAAGCGCTGCCACATCGGCCCCCAGCGTATGCAGGTGCAGTTCCGGCGCCTGCGGCGGCTCGTAGGGCGAATCGATGCCGGTGAAGTTGCGCAGCTCGCCGCGGCGCGCCTTGGCGTACAGGCCCTTGACGTCGCGGCGCTCCGCTTCGGCCAGCGGGGTATCGACGAACACCTCAAGGAATTCGCCAGGTTCGAACAGCGCGCGCGCCATCTCGCGTTCGGCGCGGAACGGGCTGATGAAGCTGACCAGCACGATCAGCCCGGCGTCGGTCATCAGCCTGGCCACCTCGGCGACGCGACGGATGTTCTCCACCCGGTCCTCGGCGGTGAACCCGAGGTCCTTGTTGAGGCCGTGGCGGACGTTGTCGCCATCCAGCAGATAGGTGTGCCGACCCTGCGACAGCAGCTTCTTCTCCACCAGGTTGGCGATGGTGGACTTGCCGGCACCGGACAGGCCTGTGAACCAGAGGCAGCGCGGCGTCTGGTGCTTGACCGCGGCGCGCGCGGCCTTGTCCACGTCCAGGTGCTGCCAGTGGATGTTGGCGGCGCGACGCAGCGCGAAGTCCAGCGTGCCGGCCGCAACGGTGGCATTGCTCTGCCGGTCGATCAGGATGAAGGCGCCCAGCGCGCGGTTCTCGGCGTAGGCGCTGAAGGGCACCGGCTGGTCCAGGTGCAAGTTGCAGTAGCCGACCTCGTTCAGGTCGAGGTGCTTGGCGGCCAGCTGGTCCTGGGTATTGACGTCGACCTTGTGCTTGATTTCGGTGACTGATGCGCCGACGGTGCGGCTGCCGATCTGCAGCAGGTACGGCCGCCCCGGCAGCAGCCGCGCATCGCCCATCCACAGCAGGTGGGCGGCGAACTGGTCGGCCACCTCCGGCGGATTGGCGGCGCTGGCGATCACGTCGCCGCGACTGACGTCGATCTCGTCGCGCAGGGTCAGGGTGACCGCCTGCCCTGCACTCGCTTCCGCCAGTTCGCCATCGGCGGTGACGATGGCAGCGATCCGCGAGCGGCGCCCGGACGGCAGCACCACGATGTCGTCGCCCGGCTTGGCCGTGCCTGCCGCGATGGTGCCGGCAAAGCCGCGGAAATCCTGGTTCGGCCGGCACACCCACTGCACCGGCATCCGCAGCGCGGCATCACCCGCGGCGCGCGCAAGCGGTACCGTTTCCAGCAGCTCCAGCAGCGCCGGCCCGCCATACCAGGGCGTGTTAAGCGAGCGCTCGATCATGTTGTCGCCACGCAGCGCGGACAGCGGGATGCAGTCCACGTGGGCGATGCCCAGCTGTGCCGCCAGCGCGCGGTATTCGTCGGCGATGCGATCGAACACGGCCTCGTCGAAGCCGACCAGGTCCATCTTGTTGACTGCCAGCAACACGCGCTCGATCCCCAGCAGCTTCACGATGTAGCTGTGGCGGCGGGTCTGGGTGAGCAGGCCCTTGCGCGCGTCCACCAGCACCACCGCCAAGTCCGCGGTGGACGCGCCGGTGGCCATGTTGCGGGTGTACTGCTCGTGGCCGGGACAGTCGGCGACGATGAACTTGCGGCGCTCGGTATCGAAGAAGCGGTAGGCCACGTCGATGGTGATGCCCTGCTCGCGCTCGGCGGCCAGGCCGTCGACCAGCAGGGCGAAATCGATTTCGTCGCCCTGGGTCCCGTGCCTGCGGCTGTCGGCTTCCAGCGCGCTGACCTGGTCATCCAGCAGCAGCCGGGTGTCGTGCAGCAGCCGGCCGATCAGGGTGCTCTTGCCGTCGTCCACGCTGCCGCAGGTGATGAAGCGCAGCAGGTCCTTGGTTTCATGCTGCCGCAGGTAGGCGGCGACCTGTGCATCCGCGTCGTCCATGCGCATCAGAAGTAGCCCTCCTGCTTCTTCTTCTCCATCGAGGCGGTCGGATCATGGTCGATCACCCGGCCTTGCCGTTCCGACGTGGTGGCCACCAGCATTTCGGCGATGATCTTCTCCAGCGTATCGGCCCCGGATTCGATGGCGCCGGTCAGCGGGTAGCAGCCGAGGGTACGGAAACGCACCTGCCGCATGGCCGGCACTTCGCCCTCGCGCAGCGGCAGGCGCTCGTCATCGACCATGATCAGGGCGCCATCGCGTTCCACCACGGGACGCTCGGCGGCGAAATACAGCGACGGCACCGGGATCTTCTCGCGGTAGATGTAGAGCCAGATGTCCAGTTCGGTCCAGTTGGACAGCGGGAACGCACGCACCGACTCGCCCCTGTGGATGCGCGCGTTGTAGAGATTCCACAGCTCCGGGCGCTGGTTCTTCGGGTCCCAGCGGTGCTGCGCGTTGCGGAAGCTGAAGATGCGCTCCTTGGCGCGCGACTTTTCCTCGTCGCGGCGGGCACCGCCGATGGCGGCATCGAAGCCGAACCGGTCCAGCGCCTGCTTCAGCGCCTGCGTCTTCATCACGTCGGTGTGCACGGTGGCGCCGTGGCTGACCGGACCGATGCCCTGTGCCAGCCCGTCGGGATTGGTGTGCACGTGCAGGGTGACGCCGGTCTCGGCGGCGCGGCGGTCGCGGAAGTCGATCATTTCGCGGAACTTCCACGTGGTGTCCACGTGCAGCAGCGGGATCGGCGGACGCGCGGGATGGAACGCCTTCAGCAGCAGATGCAGCAGCACCGAACTGTCCTTGCCCACGGAGTACAGCAGCACCGGATTGCGGAACCCGGCGGCGACTTCGCGGAGGATGTGGATGCTTTCGGCTTCCAGCCGGTCGAGGTGGGACAGGGCTGCGTTCAAGGCTGCGGTGCTGCGTCAACGAAGGCGCACAGCGTATCAGCTGGCCTTGCTGTCCCGAAGCCGCGCGACATGCGCAGGCGGCATGAAGGCATCGCTGCGCGCTTGCTGCCAGAACTCGCGGAACACCGCGTGTTCGGGCAGGCGCCCGCCGAGCAGTTCGCCAGGCTGGAGGTAGCGGTACAGCGCCGACAGCGAGCGCACCTCCACCGGCGAGACGCGGCGCAGGATGTGTTCCGGGCCCAGCTGGTCCGGGTGCTGCAGCCCGGCCGCGCAAAGCAGGTCACGCAGCGCGCGCAGGGTATTGGCGTGGAAGGTGGCCACGCGCACAGACTTGTCGGCCACGTCCAGCTGCTTCCAGCGCGCCGGATCCTGGGTAGCGATGCCGGTGGGGCAGCGGTTGGTATGGCAGCTCAGTGACTGGATGCAGCCCAGCGCGAACATGTAGCCGCGGGCGGCATTGCACCAGTCCGCACCCATCGCCAGCGCGCGGGCGATGTCGAAGGCGCTGACGATCTTGCCTGCTGCGCCGATTTTTATCCGGTCGCGCAGACCCAGCCCGACCAGGGTGTTGTGCACAAGCATCAGGCCTTCGTGCATCGGGACGCCGACGTGATCGACGAACTCCGCCGGTGCCGCGCCGGTGCCACCCTCGGCACCATCGACGACGATGAAGTCCGGCAGCAGTTCCGGATTGGCCTCGGCCTGCTCCTGCATCGCCTTGGCGATCCCGAACCATTCCCACGGATGCCCGATCGCCAGCTTGAAGCCCACCGGTTTCCCGTCCGACAGCTTGCGCAGCCGTGCCACGAACTGCAGCAGCCCCAGCGGCGTGGAAAAGGCCGAATGCGCGGCCGGGGACACGCAGTCCTGCCCCATCGGCACGCCGCGGGTGGCGGCAATCTCCGCGCTGAGCTTGGCCGCCGGCAACATGCCGCCGTGGCCGGGCTTGGCGCCCTGCGAGAGCTTCACCTCGATCATCTTCACCTGCGGGTCGACGGCCTGCGCCGCGAACCGCTCCTCGCTGAAGCTGCCGTCGTCGTTGCGGCATCCGAAGTAGCCGGAACCCAGTTCCCACACCAGGTCGCCGCCGCCCTCGCGGTGGTAGGGGGAAATCGAGCCCTCGCCGGTATCGTGGTAGAACCCGCCGCGCTTCGCGCCGGCGTTGAGCGCATGGATGGCAGCGGCGGACAGCGCGCCGAAGCTCATCGCCGAAATGTTGAACACGCTGGCGCTGTACGGGCGGGCGCGACCCGCGCCTATGACGATGCGGAAGTCATGGTCCGGGATCGCCGTGGGCGCCAGCGAATGGTTGATCCATTCGTAGTCGAGGCCGTACACGTCCTGCAGCGTGCCGAACGGACGCACGTCGTTGACGTGCTTGGCGCGCTGGTAGACCAGCGCGCGCTGCTCGCGCGAAAACGGCACCTCGGCGGTGTCGGACTGGATGAAGTACTGGCGCATTTCCGGGCCGATGGTTTCCAGCCCGTAGCGGAAGTGCGCCAGCAGCGGATAGTTGCGGCGCAGCGTGCTCTTGCGTTGCAGCAGATCGGCGGTGCCGAGCGCCGCCAACGCGCCGAATCCCGCCACGCCCCACCACCAGTGCGGATCAGTGGTGGCCAGCAGCAGTGCCAGCAGGGCCAGGACAATGCTGGCCAGGTAGGCGGAGTATCGGATCACGGCGCTCCTTCGTCGTCAGGCTGGTGCCCGGAGTCGGGGTCGAACCGACATGGCCTTGCGGCCGAGGGATTTTAAGTCCCTTGCGTCTACCAGTTTCGCCATCCGGGCGGCACGGCAAAGCTTACGCGATCGTGCGGGCGGCTTCGTCGCCGCTGGTCCGGCCTATTCCAGTTGCGACTGCGCAAAGGCCGCGTCCAGCGCTTCCATCGCGTCCAGCGGCTTGGCCTGCGCGGCCTTTTCGTAGGCAGCAGCGGCAGCATCCTCGTTGCGGCGTTCGTCCAGCAACAGCAGCACGTTGCCGTGCTCGATATGGGCGATCGGCGAGGCGGGCGTCAGCTTCAGCGCTTCCCTGATGTGCTTTTCCGCCTCGGAGGCCTTGGCGCCGTAAGTCAGGCCGCCGATCATCGCGCCAATCTTGCCGATGATCTCGGCGTGGTACAGCGCCAGCGCGGTGTGTGCCTCGGCGTGCCTGGGCGCCAGCTCCAGCGCGGCGTCCAGCGAGGCGCGCACCTTGCCGGCGATGCCCTGTTTCAGCGCCTTGGCGATCGACAGGCCCTGGCTGTACCGACCCAGCGCGAACGCATGGCGGTAGTGGCTGTTGGCCTCGCCCGGCAGCGCCTTGATCGCCGCCTCCGCCAGCGCAGCCGCGCGCTCGAAGCGCTTCAGCTTCTCGTCCTCGTCATCGACCAGGTAAGTGGCGTGGATGCCGATGGCCTTCGCCGCCACCGAGGCGCCCACCGGCCCCAGCGCTTCGCCGGCCTCGAACGCGGCCTTGAAGTCGCCGCGATGGAAGGCTCGCCACGCTTCCTGCAGCGCCGTGGCGAGGGCGTCGGCATCGAGCTTCGGCGCGGCCTTGCCGGCCGCCTTCAGCAGCGCCGCGGCGCGCTTGGCATCGGGAAACGGCTCGCAGTCGCCGGCATGGAGCTTCGGCCAGGCCTTCTTCAGCGCGTCGCCGGCATGGGTAAAGCCCTTGGCGTCGAATGGAAATGCAGCCCAGGCGGAAGCGGCGGATTTCTTGCTGGCCATGCGCGATGCCCTGGTTGAGGTCCGGCGGCCAGCATCCCGCCAGCCGCGGGTCCTGACAAGGGGGCGATAGTGTGTTTGCTCGACCGCGCCGGCCCAGCCTGCGCACATCCGCCGCCCCGGAACACGCCATGCCAGCACGCCGGAAGCCCCCTTCCCGCCGCGCCCCAGCGGTGTTCTTCACGCCGACGCCGCGCCATCTGTGGCTGGCCGCGCTGGGCCTGCTGGCGACCGTGCGTCGGCTGTTGCCAACGACCGGCGCGCATCGCGGCAGGCCGCGCAAGTAGCGCGGCCCCGCGCCACCGCGCTCAGTCGAGGTAGGCGCTGGTCAGGGTGTTGAGGTGCACGCGCTCCGCGTCGCGCAGGAACGGCGCGATCAACATCATCACCTGCACGATTCCGTCGCGGATCGAGGCCTGTTCGTCCTTGTCGCCGCGCGCCGCCGCGTAGTTCATCCAGAAAGTGGCGATCACCAGCACGTTGGTGGCGGCCGCGTCCAGCTCGACGGCGGAAGCGCGCATCACGCCCGCCTGGACCAGCCCGCGCATCACCGTGTGGGCCTGCTCGTCGGCGCGTTTGAGGATTCGGGCGAAACGCAGGCGCAGGCGGCGGTTGCGACTGAGGATGTCGACCAGGTCGCGGTAGAGGAAGCGGTAATCCCAGATGCACTCGAACACCAGGTGCAGCTGCAGCCACACGTCTTCCAGTCCCGGCAACCGCCCTTCCGGCGCCGACAACGCTGCATCCATCCGCACTTCGTAGCCGGCGAACAGCTGCTCGATGATGTCGTCCTTGTTGCGGAAGTGGTAGTACAGGTTGCCCGGGCTGATCTCCAGCTCGTCGGCGATGTGGTTGGTGGTGACGTTCGGCTCGCCCTGCGCATTGAACATCGAGAGGGACGCATCGAGGATGCGCTGGCGGGTCTGCCTTGCCATGCCGGACTCCGTCAGGCGGTGAGCTTGCGGACCAGGTCCACGTAGTGCTGCATCGCCTGTTCCTGCGCGGTGCCCTTGAGCTTGGCCCAGGCCTCGTACTTGGCGGTGCCCACGAAGTCGAAGAAGCCGGGCTTGGGTCCGCTGACGCCGCCCTCCGAGCCCTGCTTGTAGAGGGCATAAAGGCGCAGCAGGGTGTCGTTGTCGGGACGCTCGGTCAGCGCATGCACGTCCTTGGCGGCTTGCTCGAACAGGGCTTTCAGGTCGGCCATCGCGTATCCCCTAGCGTGAGGCGGCCATCTGACCATGCGTCCCGGCACCGGTCAATACGGCGGGGAATTGTCGCGCGCGCGCAGCTCTGGCAACGTAGCAGGCCGCGGGCGCGCAACGCGCCGGGCAAGCCTGAGGGGATGCGCAATGGCTTATTTCGTGACCGGCGGCACCGGGTTCATCGGCCGTTTCCTGATCGACAACCTGCTCAAGCGCAAGGGCACGATCCACGTGCTGGTGCGCAAGGATTCGATGAAGAAGTTCGAGGCGCTGGCGAAGCAGCGCGGCTGGGACCGCAAGCGCGTGCTGCCGGTGGCCGGCGAGATGACCGCGCCGAAATGCGGGCTGTCCGCCGCACAGCTGCGCGCGCTGTCCGGCAAGGTAAAGCACTTCTTCCATCTGGCCGCGATCTACGACATGGCCGCCAAACCGGACGCCCTGCATGCGGCCAACATCGACGGCACCCGCAACGCGCTGGACCTGGCCGTGGCGATCGACGCCGGGTGTTTCCACCACACCAGTTCGATCGCCGCCGCAGGCATGTACCCCGGCGTGTTCCGCGAAGACATGTTCGAGGAGGCCGAAGGACTGGACGATCCCTACCTGCGCACCAAGCACGACTCGGAAGGCCTGGTGCGCGCGGAGAAGCGGATCAGGTGGCGGATCTACCGTCCCGGCATGGTGGTCGGCCATTCGAAGACCGGCGAGATCGACAAGATCGACGGCCCCTACTACTTCTTCACCTTTCTCAAGAAGCTGCGGCAGGCGCTGCCGCCGTGGATGCCGACGCTGGGCATCGAAGGCGGCCGGGTCAACATCGTGCCGGTGGATTTCGTCGCCGACGCGATGGACCACATCGCCCACAAGCCGCGCCTGGATGGCCACTGCTTCCACCTGACCGACCCGGAGCCGCTGCGCGTCGGAGAGGCGATGAACACCTTCGCCCGCGCCGGCCACGCACCGGAGATGACCATGCGCATCGACGCACGCATGTTCGCCTTCCTGCCCGGCAGCGTGCGCATGGCGGTGGGCAGCCTGCCGCCGGTGCGGCGCTTTGTCGGCATGCTGCTGCGCGACTTTAAGATCCCGAAGGAAACCCTGAAGTTCATCACCTACCCCACCCGCTTCGACAACCGCGAGGCCGAACGCGCGCTCAAGGGCAGCGGGATCGCGGTGCCGCGGCTGGAGGACTACGCCTGGCGGCTGTGGGATTACTGGGAGCGCCACCTCGACCCCGACCTGTTCATCGACCGCAGCCTCAAGGGCAAGGTCCGCAACAAGGTGGTGGTGATCACCGGGGGTTCGTCCGGGATTGGTTTGGCCACTGCCGAGAAGGTGGCGGCGGCCGGCGCGGTCACGGTGATCGTGGCACGCGGCGAGGAAGAGCTGTTCAAGGCGCGCGATGCGATGAAGGCCGCCGGCGGCAAGGTATTCGCCTACACCGCCGACCTGTCGGACATGGCCGACTGTGACCGGCTGGTGGCGACGATCCTGCAGGAACACGGCCAGGTGGACGTGCTGGTCAACAACGCCGGGCGTTCGATCCGGCGTTCGATCGAGGCCAGCTACGACCGCTTCCACGATTTCGAGCGGACCATGCAGCTGAACTACTTCGGCAGCATCCGCCTGATCATGGGCTTCATGCCGTCGATGACCCACCGCCGCAAGGGCCACATCATCAACATCAGTTCGATCGGGGTGCTGGCCAGTTCGCCGCGCTTCGCCGCCTACGTCGCCAGCAAGGCCGCGCTGGATGCGTTCAGCCGCTGCGCGCAGGGCGAACTGTCCGGCAAGGGGATCAGCTTCACCACCATCAACATGCCGCTGGTGAAGACCCCGATGATCGCGCCGACCAAGATGTACGACAGCGTGCCCACCCTGACCTCGGAGGAAGCGGCCGACTTGGTGGTGAAGGGCATCATCGAGCGCCCCAGCCGGATCGCCACGCGCCTGGGCATCTTCGCCGCACTGGTCAACGCGGTGGCGCCGAAGGCCTACGAGGCGGTGATGAGCACCGCCTTCGAGCTGTTCCCGGATTCGGCCGCAGCCAAGGGCGACAAACAGGCGCTGCGCGACCAGACGCCCAGCCAGGAACAGATCGCCTTCGCCTCCCTGATGCGCGGCGTGCATTGGTAGGTAGGCGACCGAACCCGAGCCTCTCAAGCGTTGCCGCTCGTGGGGCACCCGCTTCTGGACACACGCCGTGGATACGGCATGCAGGACCTTCGGCGACATCCCGGTCGCCGATGGTCTCCGGATGCAGGCACACCGCGAGGGGCAACGCGCCCTGTCAGCGTTTCGCTGCAGCCGCCGCCTTCGCCCGCGCCGCGGCATCCTTCTGGTACTCGGCCATGTGCGGCAACTCGCGCAGCACCTTCGAGTGCGGGTCGAGGGTGAAGCTTTCGCCCGCGGCAAGCGTTATCCGGCCGCGCCCATCCGTCATCGGCACCTCCACGACGCGATCGCCCGCGCGCACCTGCACCGGCATCGGGAACGGCTTGTCGCCTTCGGTCTTCCAGCGCAGCTCGAGGCCACCGGGGTCGCGGGTGGCGACCAGCTCCGGCAGCTTCACCGAACGCAGGTAGACATCGAAGAACCAGCCGTAGTCCTTGCCGGTGATCCGGTTCACCAGCGCGACATAGTCCGAAGTCGAGGCGTAGCGCGGGCGGAAGTTGCCCGGCTTCGGCGCATCGGTGCCGTAGACCAGTTCGCGGGTGGCGCGGAAGAAGGCCTCGTCGCCAACCAGGCCGCGCAGGGTGTGCAGCATCAGGGCACCCTTGTAGTAGACGTCGTTGCCGGGCCCGCGGTCGGCGCTGGAGACATCCTTCTCCACCATGCTGCGGCCAGCGACCACAGGATGACGCAGCATCAGGGTGGCGCGCATCTTCATCAGTGCTGCCATGTATTCCATGTCGCCGCGCAGCCACTGCAGGTACAGCGGCTGCATGTAGGTCCCGTAGCCTTCGTGCAGCCAGAAGTCGTCCCAGTCGACGTTGGTCAGCTGGTTGCCGAACCACTCGTGGGCGAACTCGTGCTGCAGCAGCCAGTCGTAGCCGGTCTCCGCCTTTTTGTAGTCGTTGCCGTAGGCATTGATGGTCTGGTGCTCCATGCCCAGGTGCGGGGTTTCGACCACGCCCATCTTCTCGTCGGCGAACGGATACGGACCGATCACTTCCTCGAAAAAATCCAGCATCGGCGCGAACTCGGCGAACAGGCCCTCGGCCTTGGCCTTGTTGCCTTTCAGGTACCAGAAGCGCAGCGGGATGGTGTTGCCGAAGCGCGAGGTGTAGTCGGCCCGCAGCAGTTCGTAAGGACCGATGTTCAGGGCGATCGCATAGGTGTCGGGAAGCTTTGCGCGCCAGTGGTAGGTGCGCCAGCCATCGCGTTCGTCCATGCCCTCGGCGATCCCGTTGCCGGCCGCCACCAGGGGATCTGGCACGGTGATGTGCTGCACCACCTCCAGCGGCTTGCCCATCGGGTGGTCGATGCAGGGCCACAGCAGGTCGCAGCCCTCGCCCTGCACTGCCGTGGCGATCCACGGCTCGCCGGTCGGGGCCTTGGCCCAGACGATGCCGCCATCCCACGGCGCCTTCTTCGCCTCGTGCGGCTGGCCGCCGTAGCGGATGCGCAGTTCCGCCTGCCCGCCCGCCGCCAGCGGCCGTGGCAGGTCCACCTGCATCCGCCCTTCGGGGTTGCGCCAGCGCGCGGCGTCCACGGGCATACCGTCGACCTCGACGCGTTCGATGGCGTAGTTGCGGTCCAGGTCCAACACCAGCCGCCGCACCTGGTGCGAAACCCGCAGGCGCAGGGTGGCATCGCCTTCCAGTCGTTTCTTCGCGGGATCAACGCGGAAAGACAGCTCGGCCTTCTCGATGACCGTGGCCAGCTGTTCGGGAGTGCGCGGCAGGCCGGTCGCCGCGGTGGTCGGCGTCAATTCCGGCTGCTGGGCAAGCGCGGCTACCGGCGCGAGGGCCGCGGCCAGGGTCAGGACGAGGACGGAACCATGGGCGTGGGCAGGCATTTGGAGCCTCCGGTGGGCAATCACCTAACATCGCACGGCGTGCCCCGCGGCGGGCCTGTCGTTGGTCATGGCGGGGCGAAACTGAATCCCTGCTGGCGCCCCCTTCGTCGAGGGGAAAACCTCAGCTTCGATTCATCGCGCAAACCGTTAACTGCAAGTGAGGGCGGCGAATGGTTCGCGCGCCGCGGAGAAAAGAAGCCATGAACCGCATCCCCAAGTCGCACACCCTGACCGCCGCCCTGCTGGGCCTCGCGCTCACCGCGGGCGTCGTGCTGCCTGCCGCTGCCCAGGACGGCAATGACCGCCGGGCTGAGCGCCAGGAGCGCCGCCTGCAGAAGGCCCGCGGCAACGCGAACGCGCCGGAACCCGCGGCAGCGGCGGAAACCCGCAGCGATCCGCCACGACGCTTCGAACGCGTCGAACGTCCCTCCCCCGCCCCCCGCAGCAGCGACGCGGAGCGCCGCGAGAACTGGGGTGAACTGGCCCGCCAGCAGCGCGAGCGGCAGGCCGCGCAGGATTCGCGCGGCCCGTGGCAGCAGCGCGAACGCGTACAGCCGCGTGCGCCCGAGCCGCGCATCGCCGAACAGCGCGAACTGCACCGCCCGCAGGCGGACGAGCGCCAGCTGGAACAGCGGCAGCGTCTTGCCGAGCAGCGTGATCGCCGGCGGGAATCCGAGGACCGGCAGCGCGAGCAGGCGGCCGCCAGCAGCCCGCAGGCGCGGGTCATCGCCGAAGCGCGGGAGCGCGAAGCCAGCCGCGATCGGCGTGACGATCGCAACGACCGCCGTGACTGGCGCGATGGCGACCGCGATGGCCGCGTGTCGCGCGATCAGCAGCGTCACCGGATCGAGGAACAGCGTCGCCAGCAGGCGCAGTGGCTGCGGGACGACGATCGTCGTCGCAGCGAGCATGACCGCCATCGCCACCAGCTGGAGCGCCAGCGCCGCAACGCGCAATACCGCTACCAGCAGGACTACTGGCGGCGCTGGCTGGCCGCACAGGCCCGCTGGAACCAGCAGCGCTTCGACTACGACCGCGACCCGTTCTTCTCCACCCCGTACAACTACCGCTACAGCTATGGCGGACGCTGGTACAGCACCAACAGCTACGGTGCCCAGATCCTGCGCGAGGCGGTGCGCGATGGCTACCGTGAAGGCTGGTATGCCGGACAGGCCGATCGCATGGACCGCTGGCAGTTCGACTACCGCAACAACTACGGCTGGCTGGACGGCAGCTACGGCTACGCTGGCCGCTATGTCAGCCAGAGCGACTACCGATGGTACTTCCGCCAGGGCTTCGAACGCGGCTACCGCGATGGCTACTACGGGCGCAGCCAGTACGGCCGTTACGACAATGGCAGCGCGATGATCCTGCCGGCCATCCTCGGCATGATCCTGTCCTTCAACATCGACTGATCCGCCCCTGTCGCGCACCACCCGACGCCCGGCCTCGCGCCGGGCGTCCTGTTTGCGCGCGGTGGCAACGGCGGCAGCCCGCGGACGACCTCAGCGCAGCTGGCTGTCCTTGCTGCCGCGACGGTTGTAGCCGGCAAAGGCCGCATCTTCGGCATCCTGCGCCTGCTGGCAAGCCAGGCACAGGCGCACCCCGGGCACGGCCTTGCGACGGCCTTCCGGGATTGGCGCATCGCATTCCTCGCAGCGCTCCAGGGACGCTCCACTGGGCAGCCGGCTGCGCGCCCTCGCGATGCCGTCCTTCACGGTCGCGTCGATCTGCTCCTGTACCGCGCCATCGCCTGCCCAACCGGTGGCCATGCCTGCCTCCTTCCCGCACCCTTGTTGCCATCGAATCCCGACGATACACCGCTCCCGCTGGCGCGGCGGCAACACCTCGCTCACACTTGCGCCTGCGTCGCAGGGGGAATGATGGGAGATCACGGCAATCGACAGGTTCCGGACGGACTGGACGCGGCCACGCGCCTGGGCGATCTGTACCGTCACACCTATCGCCTGCGCACGCTGGGGATGGGGCTGGGCCTGCTGCCCGTGGCAATGGTGCTGCAGGAGCGCCACGCGGGCATCGCTGCCTGGGCATGGGCCTTCTTCTGCGGCCTGGTCTGGCCGCACCTGGCCTACGGGCCTGGTGCTGTCTGACCCAGCCAGTGGGCGCGACACGCCCGCGCAGGAGAGCCGGAAACGGCGCTAAAGTGGCGCACCCCCCGTCAGGAACCCGCCATGCGCCGTCTCGCCGCTTCCGCCCTGCTGTTGATCTGCGCCACTCCGGTGTTCGCCGCGCTCAAGCCTGGCGCAGTGGCGCCGACCTTCACCGCGCCTGCCTATATGGCCGGCCAGCCGTACACCTTCGACCTGAAGGCCTCGCTGGCGAAGGGCCCGGTGGTGCTGTACTTCTTCCCGGCCGCGTTCACCCCGGGCTGCAACGCCGAAGCCGCAGCCTTCTCGCAGGCGATCGACAAATTCAAGGCGCAGGGCGCCAGCGTGGTGGGCGTGACCGCGGGCAATACCGAGCGCCTCGCCGAGTTTTCGAAGGACACGGAAAAATGCGCCGGCAAGTTCCCGGTGGCGGCCGATGAGGGCGCCAGGATCGCCAAGTCCTACGACGCCACCATGACGATGAAGCCGGACCTGTCCAGCCGTACGTCCTATGTCATCGGCAAGGACGGCAAGGTTGTCTTCGCCTTCGACTCGATGAACCCGAACCTGCACGTCAGGGAAACGCTGGCGGCGCTGGCGACGATGAAGACGAAGCGCGCCGGCAAGTAAGCGGATTGATGCAGCGCGGCGGCGGCCGCGCTGGCTTGCCTCAGGGTGTCGGGCGCACCAGCTTTTCGTGCAGTTCGCCAGTGAGCATGGTCGCGGCCGAGCCGTACCAGCTGTGGTAGTCGGCCACCATTTCGCCCTGCTGGATCACCGGATCGGTGGCGACCAGCGCTTTCGCTTCATCGATGTCGTCGGTGGCGAACACGAACAGGCCGCGCCAGTCGCCGGCGGCATCGCCGAACGGCCCCGCCAGCGCAAGCTTGCCCGCCTTCGCCAGCCGCTGGATGTTGGCCATGTGGCCGGCGAACATCGCCTTGCGCGCGTCAGCGTCCTTCACCGGCGTGGGCCCGGTACGCAGGATCACCAGCACGTAGCGGCGCATGCCGCGTTCGTCGGCGCCGGTGCGCTGCGCAAGCGCCGCGTCGTAGGCAAGAGCCGGTGGCGTGGCGTCTTGCGCGGCGGGTTCGGCCGCCCATGCGGCGCCGAAGGCACCGGTGGCGGCGAGCATCAGGGCAAGGAAACGGCGCATCGTGCGGCTCCTGTCGCGGGATTCTGCATCAAGGATCGAGGGACAGTGCATCGCGTTGCGTCCTGCCCAGCACCAGCGGCTCGCGCAACGGCAGGCCATCTGTGTCGAACAGCAACCTGTTGCGGCGACCGCGCAGGCGCGCCGAAAGCACGCCTGCGACTATGCGCAAAGTACCGGCCAGCCGGGCCAGGGGTGGCGAGGCGACCAGCACGGTTGCCGAGCCGGCATTGACCGCGATATGCCCACGCGGCCCGAATGCGCCCTCGATGACATCCGCTGGCTCCGCGATGGCGGATACAGGCACCCCGAGGTAATACAGCTTGGGATCGCGCGGGACGTTGCCCAGTGGCGTGCGGCAGCAGCTGGCGTACCAGCGCAGCAGCCCGCGCGGCCCCAGCGACATGCATGCCATTTTCTCGAAGCCGCGGGTGATCTGCAGCCCGTCCGGCGCCATCGCCAGGAAGTCGGAGCCGCCGGCGACGTCCAGCAACCCGGCGCCACCCAGCCAGCGCGCAAACGCCCGGCGGTCGCGGCAGTAGCAGCTCGCGCGCGCATGCACGCGCCGCGGGTCGATCCGCCCCTCAACCTGTCCACAACGGCACGCCAGCTTCATCCCCAAGCCATCCCCGGCATCACCCGTGCACCATAACGGAAACGGGCGGACCCGGGGGCCCGCCCGCTTCACGACACGGTTGGTGGCGTGGCTTACCAGATCTGGACGCGCTTCTCCGGCGCCAGGTACATGGCATCGCCCTGCTTCACCTCGAACGCCCGGTACCAGCCGTCCAGGTTGCGCAGCGGGCCGTTGGCGCGGTACATGCCGGGCGAATGCGGGTCGGTCTTGAGCTGGCGCAACAGGGCCTCGTCGCGGTACTTGCTCTTCCACACCTGCGCCCAGGCCAGGTAGAAACGCTGGTCGCCGGTCAGGCCGTCGATCACCGGCGCGGGCTTGCCGCCCAGGCTCAGCTGGTAGGCCGTGTAGGCCATCGACACGCCGCCCAGGTCGCCGATGTTCTCGCCCATGGTCAGCCCGCCGTTGACGCACTGTCCTTCCAGCGGGCAATAGGCGTCGTACTGCGCGCCCAGTGCCTTGGTCAGCTGTTCGAAACGGGCGCGGTCCTCGTCGGTCCACCAGTTGCGCTGGATGCCGTCGGCATCCGACTTGCTGCCCTGGTCATCGAAGCCGTGGCCCATCTCGTGGCCGATCACGGCACCGATGCCCCCGTAGTTCACCGCGGCATCGGCGTGCACATCGAAGAACGGCGGCTGCAGGATCGCCGCCGGGAACACGATCTCGTTGAATGCCGAGTTGTAGTAGGCATTCACCGTCTGCGGGGTCATGCCCCACTCCTCGCGGTCGGTCTTCTGGCCGACGCGACGGTTCTGGTCGGCGCGGTTGAACTCGCGCATCGCCACCGCGTTGCCCAGCAGGTCGTCGGCCTTGATGGTGACGCTGGAATAGTCCTTCCACTTGGACGGATAGCCGATCTTCGGGCGGAAGCTGGCCAGCTTGCGGTAGGCCTCGGCCTTGGTCGCCTCGCCCATCCAGCCGATCTGCTCGATGTTGCTGCGCAGCGCGGTGCGCAGGTTCTCGACCAGCTGGTCCATCGCCGCCTTGGCTTCCGGCTTGAAGTAGCGCGCCACGTACAGCTCGCCAAGTGCTTCGCCGAGGCCGCCGCGGCCACCGACCAGCGCCAGCGCCCGCTTCCAGTCCTCGCGCTGGGCCTTCTGCCCGCCCAGCACCTTGCCGTTGAACTCGAACGAAGCAGCATCGATCTCGCTGCTCAGGAGGTCGGCGTTGCCGTCGACAGCGTGGAACGCAAGATAGTCGCGCCAGGTGGCCAGCGGGGTGGCGTTGACGATGTCGATCACCGGCTGGATCACGTCCGGGGTGGTGATGTTGAGTTTGTCGGGCTGCGGCATGCCCTGCGCGCGCAACTGCGCGGCCCAGTCGTAGCCGGGGAACTTCTGCTGCAGCTCGGCATAGGTGAACTGGTTGTAGGTCTTGTCGCGGTCGCGCAGCTTGACCCGCTCCCACTGCGGCTTGGCCAGCGCGGTTTCAAGCGCCAGCACCGCTTCGGCACGCGCCTTCGCATCGGCGCCGCTGACGCCGGCAAAGCCCAGCATGCGCTGGATGTGCGCCAGGTAGGCCTCGCGGATCTTGACGAAGCGCGCGTCCTGGTTGAGGTAGTAGTCGCGGTCCGGCAGGCCCAGCCCGCCCACGCCCAGGCCCACCTGGTACTGGTTCGGGTCCTTGCGGTCGATGCCCACGCCCATGCCGAACGGCGCGCTGCTGCCGTCGATGCCGGCGTTGCCGAAGGCGGCAATCAGCTTGTCCTTCGAATCGATCTTCGCGATCCGGTCCAGCACCGGCTGCAGTGGCTTGATCCCGGCGGCATCGCGGCCGGCGCGGTCCATGAAGCTGGCGTAGAAATCGCGCAGCTTGCGGCCATTGCTGCCGGCGGCGAGATTCTTGCTGGCCAGCAGCTCGTCCATCAGCGCGCGGGTCTGCTCCTCGGCACGGTCTCGCAGCTGATTGAACGAGCCGTAGTTGGTCTCGTAATCCTTGAGCACGTAGGTGTCGATCCACTGGCCGCTGGCGTAGCGGTTGAAGTCATCGCCCGGCTTGACCGTCAGGTCGCGCGCGGTGAGGTCGACACCGAAGCTGCCCAGCTGGGCCTTGCCGGTGGGCGCGGCGGCGGTGGCGGTGGAGACGGCGACAGTAAGGGCGCCGGCGATGCCGAGGCCGAGCAGGGAACGCTTCATGCGGGAGGTCTGGTGACGGAAGGAAACCCGAGAGTAGCCTGCATTCCCATCCGGCCGCGCGTGACTTTGGTTGGCCCGCGCGTGCGCTGCTTCGCGGTTGCGCGGCGGGATCAGACCACCGCGGTCACCACGATCTCCACCTTCCAGTCCGGATTGGCCAGCCTGGCTTCCACGGTGGCACGGGCCGGGGCCCGGCCCGGGGCCACCCACGCGTCCCACGCCCGGTTCATGCCGGCAAAATCGGCGATGTCGGCAAGGAAGATCTGCGCACGCAGGATCCGGGTCTTGTCGCTGCCGACCTGCACCAGCAGCGCATCGATGGCCTCCAGCACCTCGCGGGTCTGGGTTTCGATGTCGGCACCCGCGGTCTCCGGGACCTGCCCAGCTAGATAGGCGATGCCGCCGTGGATGCAGGCTTCGGACATGCGGGGGCCGGCGTCGATGCGTTCGATCATGGGGAATTCTTCCGATGCGGGGCACGCACCATCACCCAGCGCCGCGATGCGCGCAAGCCCCGCGGCGCGCACCCTCAGCCCTCGGCCTCCTCGTCCGCGCCGCGCAGGTCGTCGGGGTCGAAGTCGTAATCGAGCAGGTCGCCCGGCACGCAGTCCAGCGCCGCGCACAACCGCGCCAGGGTACGGAAGCGGATGCCCTTGACCTTGCCACTGCGGAACAGCGACATCTGCGTTTCGCTGATGCCCACCGTGGCCGCCAGCTCGCGGGCGGTCATGCCGCGCCGGGCCAGCATCAGGTCCAGCGTGATCCGGACCGGCATCAGACGATCTCGTCCAGTTCGGCCTGGAGCGCGCGGGCGCTGTCGACCACCCGCGCCAGCAGCACCAGCGCCGCGCCGACCACGCCCAGCACGATCCCGGACAGGTCGAAATAGGCCACCCCGCCCTGCCCGCCCTGGATCAGGCGCGTCAGGTTGGTGATGGCGAACACGCTGAGCAGCGCGCCCACCAGCACGCCCACGCCGATGTGGCGGATCGCCCGCGCCACCGCTGCGTGAAACAGGCGGCCGGCGGCCAGGTCCCCCAGCGCCCGCTGCACCGCCCAAAGCGCCCACAGATAGCCCAGACCGGGCGACAGCCGGACCAGCATCAGCAGGGCCGTGCTGCCGCCGCCGGCGCCAGCCTCGCGCGTCCACGGCAGGGTGCTGGCGCCCAGGCCCAGCAGCAGCGCCAGCCCGGCAAAGACCAGCAGGGTGGCGGCGCGCAGCCAGCGGCACTGGTGGCGGAAGCGTTCGGGAAGCGCCATCGGCGGACTCTCGGCAGGCGGAGGAACTTTAAGCTTGACTTAAATCTTCTCCCATGTAAAAACTTTATGCGAGAGTTAAATTACGGGAGCACGACAACCATGTCATCCGCCATCGAAACCCGCGGCCTGAGCCGCCGCTTCGGAGACCGCCTGGCGGTCGACCGCATCGATATGCACGTGCCGGAGCGCAGCATCTACGGCTTCCTCGGCCGCAATGGCGCCGGCAAGACGACCACCATCCGCCTGCTGCTGGGACTGTTGCGCCCGGATGCCGGCCAGGCGCGGATCGCCGGCATCGACGTGGCGCGCAATCGCATGGCGGCCGCGCGCAAGGTCGGGGCGCTGCTGGAGGCGCAAGGCTTCCACCCGCATCTGAATGGACGCGAGAACCTGGACCTGAGCCGGCGGCTGCTGGGCCTGCCCGCGACCGAGGTCGAGCGCGTGCTGGAGGTGGTGGAAATGACGCCGCACGCGCGCCGGCGGGTCGGCGACTATTCGCTGGGCATGCGCCAGCGGCTGGGGCTGGCGCGGGCGATGCTGGGCGCACCGCCGGTGCTGGTACTGGACGAGCCCACCAACGGGCTGGATCCGGAAGGCATCGCCGACATGCGCCGGTTCCTGCGCGCGCTGCCGGAGCGGACCAACGCGACCGTGCTGCTATCCAGCCACCTGCTGGGCGAGATCGAACAGACCGCCACCCACGTCGGCATCCTCAGCCAGGGCCGACTGGTGCTGGAAGGTGCGCTGGCCGACCTGAAGGCCGGGCTGGCCGCCGCGGTGGAAGTGGGCACGGATGCACCGGAGCGGGCCATGGCCATCGCCAGCGCCCATGGCTTCGAGGTCGAGCGCGCCGACGAGGCCGTGGTGGTGTACATCGCCGCGGACGAGGAGCCGCGCGACGCCACCGCCGCACTGAACCGCGCGCTGTGCGCGGCCGGCGTCCGGGTGCATGCACTGGCCCCGCGCCAGTGCAGCCTGGAAACCCTGTACCGCAACGCCGCCCAGCCGGCCTTGGCCTGAGGAGAATTTCGATGTCCACCCATACCTGTGTGTTCGCTCCCCCGCGCCTGCGCACCGCGCTGGCGGTCGAGGCCTACAAGCTCCGCCGGTCGCTGGCGCTGCTGCTTGCCGCGATCGCGCCGCTGCTGATCGCGGTTTTCATGTTCTTCAACCTCACCCGCTTCGACAAACCCGGCTCCTGGGCAATGGCGCTGCAGTCTTCCGCCGCGATCTGGGCGTTCTTCATGCTGCCGATGTGCACCACCGCGCTGACCGCGCTGATGGCGCAGGCCGAGCATGGTCCGCGCACCTGGGAGCACCTGCGTGCCCTGCCGGTGCCGCGCTGGCATCTGTACGCCGCCAAGGCCATCTGCGCGCTGGCCATGGTGGTGCTGATAAGCCTGCTGCTGGCGGTGCTGGCGCCGCTGGCCGTGCTGGCGGCCGGCTGGGCCAAGCCGGCCGCGGCGGTCGCCGATGCTCCCGATTTCGCCGCCTACCTGCTGCTGCTCGGGCGCATCTTCCTGGCCGCATGGCTGATGGTGGCGGTGCAGCTGTGGATGGCACTGCGCCATGCCAGCTTCGTGCCGGCATTGGCGCTGGGCATCGGCGGCACCTTCTTCGCCGTAGTCGCCACCTCGGCCAAGGTCGGCGTGCTGATGCCCTGGCAGACGCCTGTCAACCAGCTGGCCAGCGACCCCTCGCGCGCGGCCCTGGCGCTGGCAGTGGGTTTCTTCGGCGGCTGCGCCGCTTTCACGCTGATGCTGTGGCGGATGAGCCGCCGCGAGATGCCGGCCTGAGCCTGCCGCTTGTCCGCGCTGGCGCTCAGCGATGCGCCAGCGCGAAGTCCAGCGCCGCGCGCACCGCCGCCGCCTGGGCGTCGTTGCACTGCTGCGGGTTGGCGCGGGGGCTGTCGGGATAGACCTCGGTGGTGGTGACGAAGCGCGCGTCGGTGATGCCGGCGCACAGCCCGAGCGCGCGGCAGTCGTACTCGATCACGCCCGGCGCCACCACGGGGGAGCCGATGATGGTGCCGTCCGAGTCGGCCGGCGCGATGTGGGTCACCTTCGCCACCTCGGCGTTGATCGCCTGCTGGAAGGCCGGCTCCGGGCGGGCGCTGTCGGCGCACAGGTAGAAGCCGTCGGGGATCGTGCCGGGCTCGAACGGCTTGCCATCGCGCGCGGCCAGCGACGGGCGGAATTCGGTTTCGTCGCTGTCGGTGGTTTCGTGCAGGTCGATGTGCACCAGCACGCGATCGCCCAGCGACCGCAGCAGCGCCCACAGCGCGGCCGATTCGGGGGCCGGGCTGTCGGCACGGAAGTTGCGGTTGGGATCCAGCGCCTGTGCGTTCCAGCGGTGGATGCGCTCGTACGCCCACGGGCTGACGCAGGGCGCGACCAGCAAGTTGGCGCGGCCTGCATACCCGGCCGCGTGGCGCTCCGCGAACTGCAGCGCGCCGTGCACGCCGCTGGTCTCGTAGCCGTGCACCCCGCCGGTCACCACCGCCACCGGCAGTGCTTCGTCCCAGTTGCGGCTGCGCATCGCGAACAACGGATAGCGGCCATCGGCGCCGCAGTCCACCTCGCCGTACTGCGCGACGTCGAAGCGGCTACGCAGCGCATCGATCCGGCCCAGCACCTCGTCGGCATAGCTGCGCTTCTTCGCCTGCAGCGCGCGCCACTGCGCTTTTTCCGCATCGCCCCAGGGCTGGCCCGGGGTGCCGATCGTGTATGCGTCCATCGCGTCTTCCCTGCAATCGAATCGATCCGCATTTTCGCACCTCGCGAGGGGCCGCGGCCGCGACTTCAATTCCGCTTCACGCACGCGCCATCGCCGGTTCGCGCCTGGATCCCATCTTGGGGGCCTCCCTGCCACCGAGCACCCCATGTGGAATGCCAGCGAATTCGATTTCGACCTGATCGTGGTCGGCGCCAGTTTCGCCGGCGCGGCCTGCGCCATTGCCGCTGCCAGGCGCGGGCTGCGCGTCTGCGTGCTGGAACGCAAGCGCGACCCCGGCGACAAGCTGCGCACCACCGGCATCATCGTGAAGGAAGCGGCGGAACGCACGCTGCTGCAACGGATCCCTGCGTCGCTGACGCGCCGCACCGAAGCGGTGCGCCTGTACGCGCCCAGCCTGAAGCAGGTGGCGCTGGCCGCGCCCGGCTGCTACTTCCTGACCACCGACACGCCGGCGGTGATGCGCTGGTTGGCCGGGCAGCTGCGCGAACACGGCGCCGAGTTGCGGCTGGGCTGTGCGTTCACCGATGCGGCGCGCATCGACGGCGGCTGGCAGGTGCAGGGCGTGGGCCGCAGCCGCTATCTGGTCGGCGCCGACGGGGCGCGTTCGCGGGTGGCGCGGCGCTGCGGACTGGGGGAGGTGCGGCAGTTCCTCTACGGGATCGAGTACGAGTTCCCGGGTGCGAAGCTGGCCGATCCCGAGGCCCTGCACTGCTTCATCAGCAAGCGCTATGCGCCCGGCTACATCGGCTGGCTGGCGCAGAACCCACGCGGCGTGCAGGCGGGCCTGGCACTGCGCCACGATCCCGCCAACGCGCGGGTACCGGACATCGACGGCTTCCTGCTGCGGGTGGGCATCGCCGGCGGCCTGCCGCGCCACCTGCGGGCCGGCCATACCCGCGCGGGGCTGATTCCCTGCAGCGGGCCGGTGGACTGCATCGCCCGCGACGGCGCCATGCTTGTCGGCGACGCGGCCGGGATCGTCTCGCCGGTCACGGCCGGTGGGATCCATTCGGCATGGGCGCATGGCGACGCGGTCGGCGCCGCTATCGCCGCGCACCTGCGCGATGGCGGCCCACCGCCGGAAGAGGTGGCCATCGATGCGGCACCGCGCTTCCGCGCCAAGCGCGCGTTGCGCTGGATGTACGACCGCCTCCAGTTCGACTGGCCGTTCGACCTGCTGCTGCATTCACCGCCGTTGCGCTGGGCGGCCGAACAGGTGTACTTCCACAGGCGCGGCGCCGGCTGAGCGCGCAAGCACCGCTCAGCCGCTGCAATCGCCACAACACAGCGAAGCTAGCTGCTCCACTTCGGCGGGCGGATAGCCCGCCTGCGCCAGCACCGACGCCAGTTGGTCGCCGCTCATCCACACCGTGGCGCGCAACGCGCCATCGGCGGGGTCGCGGTCCACGATCACCCTCGTGCAGCGCATCGTCGATCACCGCCATGTCCGGCGCATCCGCCGCCAGCCGGATCCTGAATTCCATGGGCATCTCCAACGCGCGCCACCACGGCGCCATCGGGGCATCCTGCGCCGCGCCGGGCTGCCCCGCCCTGACGGAGGTCAAGCCACTACATCCGCTTACAACATCCGCTTCAGCGTGTCGTCGCGACGGAAGGCGTGGTGCCAGATCGCCGCCAGCACGTGCAGGCCGATCACCCAGTAGAACGCTTCGCCGATGGTGCCGTGCAGGTCTTCCAGCGTGTGCGCCAGCGCTTCGTTCTCGGGCAGCAGCGCCGGCAGCGCCAGCCCGGTGAACGGGATCATCACCGCCTTGCCATCGCTCCATGCGGTGGCCATGCCCAGCAACGGCATGACGATGAAGAACGCATACAGCGCCAGGTGGATCAGCTTCGATGCCAGCGCGCTGAAGCGGTCCAGCGGCGGCGTCACCGGCGGCGCCGGGTTGCGCACGCGACCGGCCAGCCGCCACCACACCAGCAGGAACACCGCGATGCCGACCCAAAAGTGCCCCTGCACCATCGCCGCGCGCCCGTCGCTGCCGCGCGGGAACAGGCCGCGCTGCTCGATCAGCAGGTAAGCGGCAAGGATCAGCAGCGCCATCAGCCAATGCAGGCGGCGCAGGACGGGGGCGTAACGCGGGCGGGCGATGGCGTTCATGGCGCGGCTCCTGCAGTGATGACCGGACTATGCGCCGGTCGGGCATGGAAGTCTTGACTTCGATCAATTACGCCCATCGCCCGGCGCGGCTGAGGTAGCCCCTAGCAGCGCGGCCAGATCCTCGTCCTTTTCGCGCCACAGGCCGTTCATCCACTGCTGGAAGCGCACCCGGAACTCGCGATCGCCCTGGTAATCGCCCCCAACCAATTCGGTCGGGATCGGCCGCTGCCGCACCTGCACCCGCACCTCGGGCACGCGGTCGGCCAGCAGGTCTACCAGCGAAGGCCGCCCGGCCGGATAGGCGATGGAGACATCCAGGATCGCGTGCAGGCCCTCGCCCATCGCGTCCAGCACGAACGCCACCCCGCCGGACTTCGGCTTGAGCAGGTGGCGGTATGGCGAGCCCTGCTTGGCATGCTTGTCGTCGGTGAAGCGGGTGCCTTCGACGAAATTCATGATCGCCACCGGAATCGCCCGGAACTTGTCGCAGGCACGGCGGGTGGCTTCGATGTCGCGCCCGGCCAGCGCCGGGTTTTTCGCCACCTGCCGCGGCGTGTAGCGGCCCATGAACGGGAAATCCAGCGCCCACCATGCCAGTCCCAGCAACGGCACCCAGAACAACTGGCGCTTGAGGAAGAAACGCAGCAGCGGGATGCGCCGGTTGAACACCTTCTGCAGCACCAGGATGTCGACCCAGCTCTGGTGATTCGCAAGCACCAGATAGTGGCCATCGAGCTGCAGGTCGGCGTCGCCACGCAGGCTCAGCCGGGTACGGGTGAAGGTATCCCACAGCCAGTTGTTGAAGCCGATCCAGCTTGCCGCAAGTCCGGTCAGCAGCGGATTGCAGGCGGCGCGCAGGCGCGGCAGCGGCAGCACCACCTTCAGCAGCGCGATAGCGAGCAGCGGGATGACGTGCAGCACGGTGCTGGCGGCGATCAGCAGGAACAGCAGCGCAAGACGGAACGGCAGCATCGGTGGGCAAGGCGACGGAACCAGCGCTCATTGTCGCGGAAAACCAGGCGATATTTCAGCCCGCCGGTATCATGCCCGCATGTCCACGCCGAACGCGCCGCGCCATGCCGGCCCCCTGCTCACGCGCGCCACGGGCGACGCACTGACCGCCGCGCATGCGGCCGGCCACGCCACCTGGCGGGGGTCGCTGGACCTGGGGCGCAGCCACGGCGAGGCGCAACTGGGCGCCGAACACTGGCATTGGCAGGACATCGCCTACCCCTACCCCGGCAAGCTCAAGGACCGCACCCTGTACTGGTGGGACGGCGATGCATTCGCACCGGTGTCGCGCTACGCCGGCAAGCTGATCAAGCTGGTGCCGACCGACTGGCAGGTGCCGACATTCGAGATCGACGGCATCAAGATGCTGCCCACCTTGAAGGAATCGCCGCTGGACGACGCGCGCCGCAAGGTGGCACTGGTGCAGCCTGCGGGCAAGACTGTGCTGGATACCTGCGGCGGGCTGGGCTATTTCGCCGCCTGCTGCCTCGACGCCGGGGTGGCGCGCCTGCAGTCGTTCGAGAAGAACGAGGACGTGCTGTGGCTGCGCACCATCAACCCGTGGTCGCCCGATCCCGAGGCAAGCGGCGGGCGCCTGCAGCTGGCCCATGCCGACGTATCGCAGGCCATCACGACGCTGCCTGACGCGGCGTTCGATGCCGTCCTGCACGACCCTCCGCGCTTCGGCATCGCCGGCGAACTCTATTCGCTGGCGTTCTACCAACAGCTGGCGCGGGTGCTGCGCAAGGGCGGGCGCCTGTTCCACTACACCGGCAGCCCCAACAAACTGACCAGCGGGCGCGACGTGCCGCGCGAAGTGGCAAAGCGTCTGGAAACCGCCGGCTTCAAGGCGGAACTCGCGCTGGACGGCGTGCTGGCGGTCCGGCGCTGACGCATCGGCACCGTTCACGGCGTAGGCAGGACGTCACCCTGCCCGCCGGCACTGCCGGGGCTGCACCGGCCCGGCTGGAATAGGCATCCGCCTCCCACGCCCTGATCCCATGCGCGCACGCCATATCGTCCTGTCGTTTGCCCTCGCCTTGACCGGAGGCACCGCCGGCGCCGCCAGCCCCGTCCGCGTGAGTCCCGCCGACCTGCATCTGGACAGCCTGCGCCCAGCGACGATGACCTACCTCGTCTACATGCGCGGCGCCGCCGGCAGCGGCATCAAGCGCACAATGCTGGCCACCAGCGAGGTCAGGCGCGAACGGCACGCCGGCCAGGACGCTTGGGTGATCGAGCAGCACTGGGAGGACGAGAGCGGCACGGTCCACACCGCCCGCACCGTGCACGCAGCGAAGGATGCGGCAACACTCTCGCAGACCAGCAGCTGGACGCGCCCGGACCGCCGCCTGAGTACCGTCGTCGAACCGGCAAGCGGACGCGGCAGTATCGAAGGTGACCTGCCCGAGGCCTCGCGCAAGGCCATGGAAGCGGGTTTCGCCGCGATGCGGGGCGGCTGGTGGATGAACTGGCATTCCGACCTCACCCTGCTGCCGCTGCTGCCCTATGAAAAGGGCGGCACGCTGCGCATCCGCCTGTTCGACGTCGGCATGGCCGCACCGATGGACGTGGACTACACGGTGCTGGGCGAACGCACGCTGACGGGCGCCGATGGCCGGCGCCGCGACTGCTGGCTGGTGGAAACCGAAAGCGGCAAGCCTGGCAGCGGCAATTTCCAGCGCTTCTGGATCGACAGGGCCAGCCGCGTGGTGGTGAAGGAAGAGGATGTGTTCAACGGCATGTACCGCTCGAAGGTGCTGCTGGACGTGCCGGCCACCATCGAATTCCCGCTGCCCCCGGAAGCCGCCGCGAAGGGCTAGGTCCTCGTCGCTGGCCTTCAGGCGCGGCGCTCGACGCGGATCACCGCCGGATCGTCGGGATGCTCCAGCAGCAGCCGGCGCACCCTGTCCTGCCAGACCGAACCGAACGCCGCTCGCTCCTCGCTGGTGGCATCGGCGGCCAGCGCGCGCACCATGAGCTCGCGCAGCTGAGGCGCTGGCGGGATGCTGGAAAGATCCATCGACAGATGGACGGTGTCGCCAGTGTCGGCACGCCGGAAGCTGGCGATGCTGCTGCGGTCGCCACCGCCGTAGCGCAACAGGTTGTGGCGGGCATACTGCCCGCCGATGCCATGGAAGCCGTTGTTGGCAGCGGCGCCGGTGATGAGGGTGAATACCTGCGCGATGACCCCGGTGGTGCCCTCCACTTCCGCCGCCCCCATGGTCACCACCACGCCGCCGCGTTCCGGCACCGCGTCCGGATACAGCGCGCGCAGACCGGTGCGTGCCATCAGGTAGGCGCCGGCCACCGTGGGGCAGGAATGCCCGGCCAGCCGTACCGCATCGGGATAGCCGTACTCGATCAGACCGTCGTCCGCCGCCCCCAGCAGTTCGGCCAGCGGGTCGCGCACGAGCAGCCGCGGCGCGTGCGAATAGAAAGCGGGCAGGTGCATCGACAGCCTCTCCTGTGATTACTCTTCCGGCAGGCCGGTGACCCCGAAATCGATCACCACGCCGGCCTGGTCGCGCTGGCGGTATGCCACCGTGACATGTTCGCCGAAACGCTGGCCGATCTGGCCCAGCAGCGGGATCGGATCATGATCGTTGATGAAGCGCATGGTTTCGCCGTTGCGCAGTGCACCCAGCGCGCCGAAGATCGCCGAATGGCGGAAGCGGCGGGCGATGCCGCGCGCATCGAACACATGGACGTTGGGCTCGGGATCGAGATGCATCGACATGGGAATGACTCCTGTTTGCAATGAACAGGGCCATGCTACGCCGCGCCCCAGGCATCGCCTTGACCTGTGTCAGGCGATGCGGAGAGCGGCAGGACGGATCCCGATCCCCGCACCTGCGAGAGCAGACGACGTCCGGTTCAGGGCTTGCAGTCGGCTGCGCTGCGCACGCAGCGGTTGCCGTACACGCACCAGGAATGGCCAGCCGCGCACTGGTCGGAATTCGCCGCCGAGGTACGGCACAAGCCGCTGACCGGTTCGCAGGTGTAGCCGGAGGCGGCACAGTCGTTGCTGGCACCGGCACTGCTGGCGCTGCGCGTGGGCGTCTCGCAATAGGCATGCACCAGGCTGCCGCCCTTGCTGGTCCAGGCGGCAAGCGTGGTCCGCAGGCTGCCGTTTTCTTCGCGCAACTGCTGGTTCCTGGCGCGTTCCTGTTCGTACTGGGTCTTGTAGTCGATCTCGATCGATGCGGCGACCCGCGGTGCCACCATTGGCCGCAGCACCGGTGCGGTCTGGGCGGCCACCGGCGGCGACAGGCCAGGCAGGGCACACAGGGAGAGGATGAGGGCGGCGATCAGTCTGCGCATCGGTATTCCCCGGTGAGCGCACCTGGCGTGCGCAGCGCGAGCATAGCGCCGCGCAGCGGTCATGCGTCGGTGCAGGCCAGCGCGAGCCGGGCCACCCGCGCGAGCCCCTGCTCCCGTTCCTCAGGCGGCATGCTGGCGCCGTTGTCGAGATGGTCGCTGACGGCCAGTATCGCCAGCGCGGCGAACCCTTCGCGCATCGCCAGGCCATACAGCCCTGCCGTCTCCATCTCCACGCCGTGGATGCGGTGCCGGCGCAGATGCGCCAGCAGCTGCGGGTCGCCGTCATAGAAGCAGTCGGTGCTGAAAACATGCGCCAACCGAGCCTGGATGCCCTGCGCGCCGGCGGCGTCCACCGCGGCGCGCAGCAGCCCGAAATCCGCGCAGGTGGACAGGTCATGGCCGCCGAACTGCATCCGGTTGAAGCGTGAATCGGTGCTGCCCGACTGCGCCAGCAGCACGTCGCCGACGGCCACCTCGCCAACTCCGCCGCAGGTGCCGACGCGGATGATCCGGCGCACGCCATAACTGCGCACCAGTTCGGTCACGTAGATCGCGGTGGACGGAATGCCCATGCCGCCCCCCATCACCGTCACCGGCCTGCCCTGCCATTGGCCGGTATAGCCCAGCATGTTGCGGCGCGCGTTCACCTGCACCGGGGCCTCGAGCAGTTCCTGCGCGAGGAAGCGCGCCCGTAGCGGATCACCCGGCAGCAGGACCGTGTCGGCGATCGCGCCGATGCCAGCTTCGATATGCGTTGTACTCATGGATCAGTCCGTCAGGAAGCAGCGGCCCGCCGCCAGCGGCGGCAGGCCCAGATGGGTGGCGATGCCCTGGCCGAGGTCGGCAAAGCTGGCGCGCCGGCCCAGCGCGCGCGGCGCCAGTCCGGGACCGAACGCCAGCAGCGGCACGCGTTCGCGGGTGTGGTCGCTGCCCGGCCAGCTGGGGTCGCAGCCGTGGTCGGCGCTGAGCACCAGCAGATCGCCGGGGCGAAGCGCCGCCAGCAGCTCCGGCAGGCGCGCATCGAAATGCTCCAGCGCCGCGGCATAGCCGAGGGCATCGCGCCGGTGGCCGTAGACGCTGTCGAAATCGACGAAATTGGTAGCGACCAGATCGCCCTCGCCCGCCTGCGCCAATGCCACGAGCGTGGCATCGAGCAGCGCATCGTGGCCGCTCGCCAGCAGCGCCCGGCTCACGCCCCGTGCGGCGAAGATGTCGCTGATCTTGCCGACCGCATGGACCTGCCCACCCTGCGCGCAGACCGCATCCAGCAGGGTCGGCCGCGGCGGCGGCAGCGCGTAGTCGTGGCGGTTGCCGGTACGCCGGAAGTCGTCGGGGCCGTGACCGATGAACGGCCGCGCGATCACCCGGCCGATGTTGTACGGCGCCAGCAACGCGCGCGCGATCCGGCAGACCTGGTACAGGCGCTCCAGCCCGAACGCCTCCTCGTGTGCGGCGATCTGGAAGACCGAATCGGCCGAGGTATAGACGATGGGTTTGCCGCTGGCGATATGCGCCTCCCCCTGTCGCGCGATGATGTCCGTGCCCGACGCATGGCAGTTGCCCAGCACCCCGGGCAGCCCGGCGTCTTCGACCAGCGCCTGCAGCAGCGCCGCCGGGAAGCTGTCCTGCGCCGCCTCGAACAGGCCGAACGGCTCGTGCAGCGTCACCCCGGCGCTTTCCCAGTGGCCGGACGGCGTGTCCTTGCCGCGGGCGCGTTCGTCCATGCAGCCCCACAGCGCCTGCGCGGCTGGCATGTCCTCGAAGCCGGGGGCGGTGCGCCCGCTGGCCAGCGCATGCGCCTGCGGCAGGCCGAGCCGGGTCAGATTCGGAATGCACAAAGATCCGCGCGGCGCGTGCCCGCAGGCGTCGGCGATATGGCCGAAGGTATCGGCGCCGGCATCGCCATAGTCGGCCGCATCCACGGCGCCGCCGATCCCCAGCGAATCCAGCACCAGCCAGATGGCGCGGGCCACGGTTCAGCCGTCCAGCTCGGCCAGCAGCGCATCGAACAGCGCGCTGGCGCCAATGCGGAAGCGCGCCGGTGTCACCCAGTCCGCACCCAGCCGCGCCTGCGCCAGCGACAGGTAGACCCGCGCATCGGCCAGCGTGCGGATGCCGCCCGCCGCCTTGAAGCCGCAGCGTCCACCGCGCGCGGCGATCGCATCCAGCATCACCGCCGCCGCCTCGGGCGTGGCGTTCACCGGCACCTTGCCGGTGGAGGTCTTGAGGAAGTCCACCCCGGCATCCAGCCCCAATTCGCAGGCCTGCCGGATCAATGCCGGCGTGCCCAGCTCGCCGGTCTCGAGGATCAGCTTGAGCGCGATGTCCGGCCCGCAGGCGCCGCGACAGGCCTCCACGCCGGCGCGCGCGCTCGCCACGTCGCCCGCCTGCAGTGCGCGCCAGGGCAGCACCAGGTCGATCTCGTCGGCGCCGGCGGCAATTGCGCGGCGTGTTTCCCGCGAGATCCGCTGCGGGTCGTCGGCACCCTCGGGGAAGTTCACCACCGTCGCCACCTTCACCGCCGTGCCCGCCAGCGCCTCGCGGGCGGTGGTGATGTGCTCGGGATAGATGCAGACCGCCGCCGGCAGCCCGTGCGCACTGCGTGCGGCCGCGCACAGCGTGCGGATGCGTGCGGGCGTGTCGTCCTCGCCCAGAGTGGTCAGGTCTAGCAGGCCGAGCACGCGCGCGGCAGGAAACGGTTCGGTGGAAGACATGGCGGGCCCGGTTGCGGATCTTCGCCAGTCTAGGCCGCGCGCTCCGGCCGGGCCTTGATCTGCAGCAAGTTCGCGGCCCGCAGGCGCGACCTGTAGGATTTGGATTACAGTCCGCCGCCCGCCTCAGATGCGCTCTCCATGACCCCAGGCCTGCCCCCGCTATCGCAAGTCCTGGACCTGCTGCCAGATGCGGTCTGCATCGTGGACGAACGCGGCCACCTGCTGTTCGTCAACGCCGCCTTCGAGCGCCTGCTCGGCCACGCCGCCGATGCGGTGCACGGCCGCCTGCTGTTCGACTTCATCCACCCGGACGACCGCGACGCCACCGAGCGACAGGCGCGCGCGCTGATGGCCGGCGGCGGCGAGCGCCATTTCCGCAATCGCTACCTGCACCGGCAGGGCCACGCCGTGGACCTGCTGTGGTCGGCGCACTGGCTGCCCGAACAGCGCCTGCGCATCGGCGTGGCGCGCGAGATCGGCGAACTGCGGCGCGCCGAACGCGAGCTGGAACACCACGCCAACCACGACCCGCTGACCGGACTGGCCAACCGCCGCCGGCTGGAGCAGGCGCTACGCAACGCCTTGGGCGATGCGGCTGAAAGCGGGGGCCAGGTATCGCTGCTTTTCCTCGACCTGACCGGCTTCAAGCAGGTCAACGACCGCGGCGGCCACGAGGCCGGCGACCGCGTCCTGTGCGAGGTGGCAAGGCGGCTGCAGCAGGGCGTGCGCCAGGTCGATCTGGTCGCGCGTGTCGGCGGTGACGAATTCGTGGTGCTGCTGCCCGGCTGCGACGCCGAACATGCCCGCGGCATGGCACAGCAACTGTGCCAGCAACTGCGCGTGCCGTGCACGCTGGGCGATGGCCCGCTGCGGATGCACGCCAGCATCGGCATCGCCACCTTCCCGGCCGACGCCCAGACCCCGGAAGCGCTGCTCGCGCACGCGGACAAGGCGATGTACGCCAGCCGCGTTTGCCGCTGAGGCGCTGCCTGCGTCAGCGGATATTAGAGACGGAGTTCTTGGCGGTATCGTGCTTGGTCCTGAGCACCCCGCCCTGCACGCTGAACACCAGCTCGACCTTCACCTTCGGCGGCGCAGCCCGCACTTGCGTCTTCAAGGTGTCCTTCAACCCGCTGCCGGCGCGCTCGGCGACCACTACCAGCAGGTAGTCGCCGTCGGCCAGCGGCTGGGTGATGTCGAAGGCACCAGCCGAAGCACGCCGGCTGGGCAGCGGCGCAGGCGCAGACTCCTCCGGCACCGGCTTTGCGGCAGGTGCCGCCATGCGCCCGCTGGCGGCGTAGGAGGCAGCTGCGGCCCCGCCACCCTGCCCCGCCAGCGATGACACGGCCGCCGAAACGATGCTGCCGCCCGGTAGCGCGCCGCCCAGCAATGCCTGCCGTCCCGCCGGATCCAGCGGCGACATCCGCAGCGCGCCCAGGTCCGCACGCACGCCGTCGCCCCCCGGCAACGCGATGAAGCAGGCTTCGCCGCCGCAGCCGATGTCGATCTTCAACGTCGCGCCCTGCGCCAGCGCGCTGCCGGCGGCGTGCAGCCCGGCGTTGACCTTCTCACCGAACGTCGCGCCCTGGGTCTGCCTGGCCACCGTCACGTTCATCGAAATGCGATTCGGCATCGAACCGTTGATGCCATTGATGCCACTTGCCGCGCTGGCGGGCAATGCCAGCGCCAGCGCCACTACGCCGATCGGAAGGAACGCCTTCATGTCGCCACCCGGGTCTGCCTGACTGTGGGCGAGACTACGCGCGCACCGGCGGCAGGCGTCAAGCACCGTTCGTCGCTGGCCGGTCCCGGATTGGGGGGCCGTTCACCTGTCCGGGGGATCCACAACGACCATGCGGCCACGCCGCAGGAGCGCGCGATGCCCAGGATCGAACGGCCCTTCTTCCCCATCATCTACGTCCGCGGCTATGCGATGACGCGCGACGAGATCGTACAGACCACCTCGACGCCCTACATGGGATTCGAGGCAGGTTCCACCAAGATCCGCCAGGCGCAGGACGGTAGCATCGTCAAGTTCGTGTTCGAGTCGCCGCTGGTGCGGTTGATGAAGGACTACGGCTATCGCGACGTCTATGCCGCCGGCGCGGAACAGGCCGACAAGCTGCCAGCGCGCAGCGTCGTCATCCACCGCTATTACGACGAGGCCGACCCCGCCTTCGGCGCCGGCAAGGCACTCTCCATTCCCGAAGCGGCGGCGGCGCTCGGCCGCCGAGTCGCGCAGCTGCGCGACAGCGTCTGCGGCAACGACGCGGCAGCGCGCAAGGCGTTCCGCGTGTATCTGGTCGCACACTCGATGGGCGGACTGATCTGCCGCTGCCTGCTGCAGAACCCGGACGTCGCCAGCGCCGACGTACGGGCGCTGGTGGACAAGGTGTTCACCTACGCCACACCGCACAACGGCATCGAACTGGGCGGCATCAACGTGCCCAGCTTCCTGTCGATGAACGACATGAACAATTTCAGTCGCCCGGTGATGGCCAAGTACCTGAAGGTGCCCAAGGACAGGGTCAACACGCTGGGCGACTCGGGGTTTCCGCCCGAACGCTTCTTCTGTCTCGTTGGCACCAACAGCCGCGACTACGCGGTGGCGCACGGCCTTTCCTCGCTGGCCGTCGGGCAGATGAGCGATGGGCTGGTGCGGATCGAGAACGCCTACGTGGCCGGCGCCCCGCGTGCGTTCGTGCATCGCAGCCACAGCGGCTATTTCGGCATCGTCAATTCCGAAGAGGGCTACCAGAACCTCGCACGCTTCCTATTCGGCGACCTGTGCGCCACCGGCAGGCTGGATATCGAAGCGCTGCCCTTCCCGCCCGAGATCGAGCGCGCGCGCAAGGCCGGCAAGAAAATCGAATCGTCGTACTACATCGAAGCCACGGTGGCCCCGCGCGGCGCCTACACCTACGACCTGACCGCGCGCACCAAGGGCCAGGAGAGCGCGGTGCGGCGGCAATATTCGGAGCTGTTCGACAACGACGGCAATCTGATCCGCAACGCCCGCGCGCCCACCCTGTTCTCGGTGTTCCTCGACACCTCGAAGATCACCGCCGGCAGCGAAGTGGCGTTCTCGATCGAGCTGGCGGTGTCGAACGCCGGCTACGAGGTCGACGGCGCGCTGTTCCTGAAACAGCACATCCCGGGCGAATACCTGTTCCGCAACACCCTGGTGCTGTTCGCCAAGCAGGACGAAAGCGGCGAGTGGAAGCTGCGCTATGTCTGGGCCGACGAGCATTGGGCCACCGGGCCCAAGACCGAGGCCGAGGTGCTGGCCCTCGGCAAGAAGGCCATCGGCATCGCGCAGCAGGCGCCCTCCGCATTCTCGATCCCGATGACGTCGCCGAAAGGGTTCCGCGCGGCGCTGCAGATCGCGCTGTCGGCCTGGGTGTGAACGCGCGCGCCGATGCCGCGCTCAGACGTGGAGCGCGGTCAGCGATGCGTGCAGGTGGGCGGTTTCCAGCATGTGGCGAAGCCGCGCCTCGACCACCCGCAGGTCGCCCAGCTGCTGCGGCGCATACAGGGTGTAGATCGGCCGGTTGCGCTGGCCCTCGGCGGGCTCCTTCCGGCTCACGCCGATATCACCCGTTCCGCTGGCCTGCGACCACAACCGGCGCAATGCGTGTGGCCCGATGCTTTCGTCCTTCCCGAGCGTGAAGGTGAACATCGCGATCTGATGGCTTGACATGCGGACACTCCTTGCGGTTCTGGAGTATGCGCTTTCCGGCAGGCCCCGCCCGGCGCATCTTCACGCAGGATTCCCGGCCATGCATGGCGGTCCCTGCCACATTGGAGTAGGATGGCGCAAGGCCCCCGCGCCATCGCGCGTTCCGTCCGACGCCAGCGCGTCGCGCGTCTCGCTCCCTTCCACACGTCCTGCAATGCTTGCGGGGCGGCTTTCGATTGCCCCTGCGGGCGCCCGCTGCGATCAACGCAGCGCGGCTCCGCAAATCCTGCGCAGATCCGCGCGTCAAGCCTGCTTGCCGCCGCGAGGGGCACACCTCCAACACGTCGCGAGCACCTGCCCGCGCCGTCCGTTCACGCCATCAAGCCACAGGAGGCCCGCATGCCACGCCCCAGGAAAGCAACCGAGACCCAACCGCAGCAATCGTTGCCCCCGACCAAGACCAGCCACCTGTTCCAGGGGCGCAAGCCGGCGGAGCGCGGCGGCGTGCTCACCCGCGAGCGTATCGCCGAACACATGGATGCCTTCCGCAAGGCCGGCGGCACCATCGAGGTGCTGGGCACCACCCGCGCCCTGCAACGCATCGGTCTGCCCGCAGAGGCCCAACCCGCACCGCAGATCGCCCCCGCTGCCGGGCGTACGCGCAAAACCACCCGCTGACTCAGGAGTTTCCGTTGGCAAAGCCAAACTATGCGTTCGAAAAGCGCCAGCGCGAGCTGGCCAAGAAGAAGAAGCAGGACGAAAAAGACGCCCGCAAGCGCGAAGCCCGCGCCGCAGAAGCAGGGCCCGAATCCGCAGCGGAGCCTGCCCCGGCAACGGCAGCGGCACCAGCCCAGCCCGGCCCGCGCGTGCATCTGCGCAAGTCTGCCGAGTGAACTGGCGCCAGGCCGTGGTCAGCGTGCCGCGTAGCGGAACAGCGCCCCGGCCAGCAGCCACGGCATCGCGAAACAGGCCGTCAGCGCCAATTCGCGTTCATTGAAACCGCCAACGGCCAGCGCGATGCCCACGGCGGCCAGTTGCGCCAGCGCAGCAGCAAACATCGCATTCGCCATGCCTGCAGCACGAAAGCGCGCCAGCAAGCTGCCCAGCCCGGCGATGCCCAGCACGCCTGCAAACATCAGGTTGGCGATATTGCCTTCGCTGCCCAGCATGCCCACCGCCAAGTTGACCCAGATGGTCAGGAATCCGGCCAGCACCGCGATGCCGAAGCCGGCGCGATAGGCCGGCGGCCCGCCCAGCCGGGCGCCGAATTCGTAGAGGCCGCATACTGCGGTCAGCAGCACGCCCATCACCGCGAAATCCAGCGCCGTCCAGTCCACCCCGGCCTGCGGATACAGCCGCATCGCCAGCGCCGGCAACAGTAGCAGGCAGGCCGCGCCACCCCAGACGAAGGGGCGCAAGCTGTTGCTGCGCGTGGCGCCGTTTTTTCCGGTCATCGTGGTTCCTTTCATCGCCCCTGCTCCCGCATTGCGAGTGGATAGTGACGGAGAGCATCCCTTCTACGGATGGTCGCGGCATGGTGCCCCGGTGAAGCCGATGCGAAGTGCCTTCCGGGTCAACCGGCGTCGTCTTCCAGCATGCGTTCGCGGCAGGCCTGCCAGCTGCCTGCCACCATCACCAGCGCGCAGAGCGCCAGGAACGCGAACGGCAGCCCCCAACCACCGCTGCGGTCGTGCAGGACGCCGAACAGGATCGGCCCCGCGCAGCTGAGGGTGTAGCCCACGCCCTGCATGAAGCCGGACAGCTTGGCTGAACCGGCCGGCGTGCGCGTTCGCAGGTTGATCAGGGTCAACGAAAGCGGAAAGGTGCTCGGCCCGATGCCCAGCAGCACCACCCACAACACCGGCGCGGCCATCGGCGCCAGCAGCAGGCCGGGAAAGGCGAGCGCATAGGCCAGCGCGCAGGCCAGCACCAGCGGGAACGGGTTGCGCATCCGCACGGCCACCGCCGGCATGGTGAGCGCGCTTCCAAGCCCCAGCGCCGCGAACAGTGCGACCATCGTGCCGCCGAATGCGGGGCTGGCACCGGCTTCGGTCATCAGCTTTGGCAGCCAGGTGAACATCGAATAGGTGATCAGCGAGGTCATGCCGAACATCAACGCCATGCCCCAGGCCAGCGGCGAACGCCACGGCCGCAGGTGCAGGTCGGGCCGCGCCAGTTCGGGCGCAGCGTCCCCTGCCTGCACCGCGCGGTCGTGCAGCGGCGCCAGCACCGGATCGCCGTGGCGCTCGCGCCAGAGCACGCCAAGCCAGACCAGTCCCGCGGCGACCGCCGGCAGTGTCCACACGCCCATCGACACGCGCCAGCCTGCCGCATCGGCCAGCGGCACGGCCAGCAGCGCCGGCGCAATGGTGCCTACCTGCAGCAGGGTCAGGTACAGCGTGCTGACCGTGCCCACCCGCTGCGGGAAATAGCGCTTCACCAGCGGCGGCAGCACCACGTTGCCCATGCCCATGCCGGCCAGCGCGACCACGCAGCCGGCGGCCAGCGCCAACGCCCCGCCCGCGAACGCACGCGAAGCCAGCCCGGCTGCAGCCAGCGCCATCGACAGCAGCGCGGCCTGTTCCAGGCCGATGCGGTGGGCGATGCGCGGGGTGGCCACGCCGAACACCGCGAAGGCGGCGGTCGGCAGCATGCCGAACAGCCCGACCACGGCAGGCCCGAAACCGAAACGGGTGCCGAGCAGGTCCAGCAGCGGCGTCAGCGACGTGACCGCGGTGCGCAGATTGAGGGCGGACAACAGGATGCCGGCGAGCACCAGCGCGCGGCCGGTCCACGGGGAGGCGGAGGAAGGCATGTCGGAATTATCGCAGACGCAGCCGCGCACCCCGCCCTGGCTACGCGCCGCAATGCACCCACAATCGGCGTTCCCTCAGGCGCCCTGCATGATCCAATCCTGCACGCTGCTCCAGCTCCCTGCGGCCGCACGGCATGGCCTCGAGCTGCGTACCGACGTGAGCAAAACGCAGCTGCCCCGGTCGATCCCCCGGGGATCCGCGCACAGGGGATTCCAGCTGCGTGCGGTAGAGGCCGGCGTCTTCGGGAACGTCGCGGCCATGGCCGGCGGCGAAATCCGCCTCAAGGGGAGTGGTGCTCATGCGGGCATGGCAGGTCCAACGCATGACGCACCGGATGCACGAGACGACGAGGGCCTAGGCGATCAGTATCCTGTTGACGCCGCGACCACTCCCGGCCCAAGGACCCTGGCCAGCGCCACCTGGCCCGCCGCTTCCGCAGCCGCCAGATCGGCGGCCGCCGCGACCAGCCCGCCGGACACCCGCTCTTCCACGCAGACCGCCCGATTGCGGCCTTCCCGCTTGGCCACGTACAACGCGGCGTCTGCCACATGCACCGCGTCCTGCCAGTGCGCCATCGCGGCGGCCGGCAGGGTGGCGACGCCAGCGGAGACGGTGACCGGAAGGGTGCGATCGTCGACCGCCACCGGATGGCTGGCCACCGCCTGCAGCACCCGCTCGACCAGCGTGGCCGCGCCGCCAGCGTCCGTACCGGGCAGAACCAGCACGAACTCCTCGCCGCCCCAGCGCACCACCGCATCCTGCTGCCGCACCAGCGCTCGAAGGCGGGCGGAAACAGCGACCAGCACGGCATCGCCGGCCGGATGGCCGAACAGGTCGTTGACCTGCTTGAAGTGGTCGAGGTCGAGCATGACGATGCTGACGAACGGCTGGCGTCGACGCTGGTTCGCCGGATCCTCCCCCACCGGCCCGCCATGCGCCATCAGCGCCTCGAAGTGGCGGCGGTTGTAGCTGCCGGTCAGCGGGTCGCGGGTGGACTGTTCGGCCAGCGCCGCGTTGGTTCGGCGGAGGGACCGGTTGATGCGCCGTGCCCGCCGCAGCCACTGGCCCAGCAGGACCGCCGCCAGTGCCATGGCGACGGCCAGCGCACCCCACATCCAGCGCTGCGCAGAACGCGCCTGCATCAACGCCTGCTGGCGTGCATTTTCGCTCGACAGCCGGGTGATCTCGCGCTGGTTGCGCTCCGATGCGAACTGCTCCTGCAGCGCGAGCACCTCGCGGGTACGCGCCTGGTCGACCAGCGATTTCTCGTAGCCAGACACTTCATGCAGGGCGGCCACCGCCTCGCGCCAGCGTCCGGCGCCTTCCAGCACGGCGATCAGTTCCTGCTGCATCCCCACCACGTGTTCGCGGTTGTCCATCCGCTTGGCGATCGCAATCGCCTCGCGGATCCGGGCCAACCCCTCGTCCACCCGCCCCAGCCGCGCCGTGGCGATCCCGACATTGGTCAGCGCGATCGCCAGGCTGCGCTGCTCGTCCAGCCGCCGCGCCA
>ERZ778017.542-NODE-542-length-49888-cov-6.898842_pt1 | contig 49888 bp, 33 predicted proteins | sample MGYA00375747_ERZ778017 | MGnify/ENA primary metagenome ERZ778017 (study PRJEB29350, sample SAMN05509838) | bioreactor metagenome | biome: bioreactor; material: wastewater | place: South Africa: University of Cape Town | collected 2014-03-17 ...
TAGTCTCATCGGTACATGAAGTAGTAGTTGGCTTGGGTGGTTTGTGGTGAGTAGTTTCATCGGTACATGAAGTAGGCTTGGGTGGTTTGTGGTGAGTAGTCTCTTCAGTACATGAAGTAGTTGGCTTAGGTGGTTTGTGGTGAGTAGTCTCATCCGTACATGGTGGCTTGTGGAAATGGTTTGGTGCCATTGTCTCAATCCCACTTGTAAGTGGTGTTCCATGGTCCTTGTAGTGAGCCTCAACGGAAGAAATCACCGTAAGCACCAACATGATGTGAGCAACATAGCTCTTCCAATGCCCTGATTTAACCATTGAAAATCTTGAATTGTTTTCAATATCTTACTGCAAAAGGGAGACATTAAAGTGCTTAAATAGTATTTTTGAAAAGATTGAAGTTGGAGCAACAAGATTTGAAATTAGAAGAATCATAACACTGTTGGTCTCGGTTGCAAATCCTATGCAAGTGGTTAAAGCGTTCCAATGTCATACGTTCTGTGCGATTCCCTGCTCCTTACATAATACAAAAAAGCTGTACAGTTCAAGTTCAATCTGTACGCCGCATATTCATGAATATGCATTGCTGTATCTTAGGTGGATACAATCGGGAAATTCATTAACCGAATTCAATCAACAAGTGTCAGGAAAGTATAATTTTCTTCCTCGTTTTGTTACATGAACGCGGATTCGTATTTTTCTTCACCTACATGACACTGAATTATATGTTTGGCATTGGTATTAAAGATTATTTTTTCTAGTCTGCTTCCACACATTTCGCCAATGCTGCAATTTTTTGCAGTTACACTTTTAAAGATAAAAACGGATATATCACCTTTTTAAAATTTTTTCTGGTACGCAATGACCGGTGGATGTTTATGGACCTTGGACCAATTCTGTCAGACACTGCAAGGTTGTACTTTTAAAAATCCAGCGTTAAAGCGTTATGCTGACAATCAATGTAGGAATACTGAAGTGCTATACAAAAACGGATCAGCATGCCTCAAAAAGGAAATACGAGAAACCACAAATTACGAATAGATGGCGAAATTGTAATAATAGGTCCAATCATTTGAAGGCAGTTTGGTACATTACTTTTTATTTTTTAAAAATGCAGAGCGATGTTTGCTTCGTAGTTCGGTTAAGTAGCGACAGCATTCATCAAGTCCAGAAACACTAAATGAGCCTCTCTATTATGACATAGACTAGAATCTGCTGTACATTCCACCCCGTGTTTTATTGCTGCAAAGGAGGTTATATCACATACGAATGCAACTATTACAAAATTATCTTAGGCTATGGTTTCTACATATTTTTGAATAGTTTAGTGCAGCATGAAACCGTTTTTAAAGGCAATGATACTATTTATACATCATTAAAATTTAATATTACAATTGTGTTGATTGGTTGTATTTAGTTTTATTTAGTGAGTTCTGTTGGGTCCCCAATATAAAGACTGTCGTATTTTTACTGATCACTTTCTGGTTTACTCGTGGAATATCAAGAAGTATCCTGAAATGGATGGTAGTAATATTATAAGGATTCAGTAGGTTGTGAATATTTATGCAACGTATGGAAAATGATATCTTCAAGTACCGTTCTAGAACGTTAAGTTTGAGATTTCACAAGCTTAAATTCCACAGTGAAGTAAGGTACTGTGATATTAAGCATTATGCAAGCTGTCGCCAGATAATAAACAATTCGTAAATAACGGATTCGGTGATGCTTGAAAGTATTGTATTGCTCTATTATATGAAGCACGCGAGTTCTATTGCATAATCTAGAATGCCAGCCAAGAAGCTTAAAATTCAGAACCGAGATACTTGAAATTGACAACATAAATAATGAGTTCAGTTTAAAATAATAAGTAGATTAGTTCATTTCTAAGCAATTACATCAAGACAAGTTTTACTGATGAGGTGTTTGGTTATTTACTGACAATGTGGGTTTTGAATACTCGTATGTTACAGAATTACTGCACAATGAGTCTTGCATGATATTATTTTTAGAAATGAAAAAATATTCGCTAATTCTACGAGCTTTATATGTAAGAACTACAACGAAAATCCTACTATTAGCATCAAATGGGAAAGTTCCAGATGGTGCCATTCTTAGAAGATAATTACATGTAATTAGGACTTATACCAAAAATTGCTGTATATAAACATCTAGGGCTGTTGACAGTTGGAGCTAACTTAACTGTAGGTGTAATAGTTATGAACTGTAGGTCGGAGCTTAACAGCCACATCTTAAAACTTAAATCTAATAGATCTAATAGATTGCTAAACGGAAAATATTGAAATTGACATGAGTAATACCAGTAAATCCATTTTCTTTTTCAAAGTTAGCGTCGAAATATGAAATATACCTCTAAAATCTAATAGTTGACAAAGGCTACAAAATTCTACAAGCTGGATCGAACTTGGAAAAGGAATCAATTTTGTGGCTCAGAAAGTGTTGATCAAATTAATTATTGAACCCAAGAGACCTGAAATTTAGTACATCTAAATTTCCGGAACTTAACCTATGGAGCAAGTTTAAGAATGAAGCAGGGTAATGTAGACAAATTTCGGCGTATTCTTGTGCGTTGTTGCGTTTCTTTAAAACAGTGCAAGGAGGAATCGAAACGGAATATTGTACTACATAAAGGCAACTTGACTTTATTATTCTTTATTAATTCCTCTAGCTAAAGAACCTAGTATTTAGTTTCAGAATGAAGACCCCACACAAGTAGCATATTGAAAATTTTGACATAGATAAACTAGGTTAAACTTCATTAAATGTAGTATCATTTTAATTTAATCTTCCCCTAATTGTAAATTACTTTTAAGATTTTCCTAATTCTTTGGGTTTTACAAGGTACAGTTAGGCATGAACAAGACCTCCTACAAGAATATTTTCAAGAAAATACAATCCTAGAATTTTTTTTAACTTAACAAGTCCCTGCAGCAACTTAGAATAAATAAGAGGTATGTGACATGGAAGCTAATAAACCAAAACGTCGATCCTTCGATTACTGTAGCCAGTAGTAAATGCCATATTATGACGCAGAGTGCATTTTCGTTAGGAAATTACAACAGTTTTGCATAAGCTGTTCAAACGGTTTTACAGCATGACATCTCAGAATCAGAACTTCAAGTCTACTGTGTAAACGGTAAAATGCTCATAAAAACATTATAAATTGAATTACGATGCAGCGTACAACATACAGAGGAGAGAGTTGGATTTCAGCGCAAAAAATGTCAAAAGCGTAGTAATTACCACACGCAAAACCGACACTAAGAAGGCTGTAAACTATCTACCAGTCAATACCCAACACTCTACACTATTACGTTGCAATGACATTGTTTTCAAATGAAAATGCGAAACCTCATTCTTGAGTGAAGTAAAGTTCAAACATCTGACAAAGATATAGTATGCAAAAAAAAATCATTCTTAAGAGTGAGCGACATACTCTATTCGTGTATTTAAGGAAGTTTGCAATGTATGGAATCCTTGTGTCGCACCACAATTACACAAGGAAGCCTGGACTTGCAGTTTTCAATAATGTGAATTTTACAGAAAAAACTACAAATTGTGTTCGAACAGTTGCAATCCCCAACTGGTACCAAAGCTGCACAACCCGAGTTCTCCCGGTACAATCAACATTTTTAGTGAAATATTAGCCACTCACAAAAAGGGTAATTCACACTAACCTCTGAAAGATACCTAGTGATAGGAAACTTTAATAAACTGGTTGACCGACAGTGCTCTACTACCAGCCGGCATCAAACCAGCCATAGGTGGTAGTTGGTGGTTGAACTTTGGCCAACTAAAATGGTAGCGCCCATTATTCAGATTTCCAGAAGCCTCGTGGTTCTTACTGCGGGATGACGGTAACGAACAGGAGCACACAAAACAGGCTGGCGAACCTCAAGGCTACAACGAATCTCAAATGACAATAATAAGGTCGCACAGTCCTGGATTTTGGTGCAAATCTAACACTTTCTAACTACAATTGAGAAAAACCTTGTTTATATTCTCCCTAAAAATGGTAATCGCACCATCCTTTCGTATGTTCTCGGAAACAAATTATTGTGGGACAGGAACTTTTTAGCTAGTTCAGATTTATCGAGTGCACTGACGCAAGCAAGATAATATGACAAGACCCTCGACCCCATTATCTTCCAATGCAGCTGCCAAAGTCCCATCATATGAGCGTTCTGTCTACGAGACGTTTTCTCAAATCTACTCAACGCTTTTGAACTTAAAGAACAACCGTAGTAAATACATCAATTCCAAGCAGATATATGAAATCTACGACCGGTTCTTGGACACATTGCTTGAATTGAAATTGACTAGAAAAGATGAGGAATTAAAAGGAATTACGGTATCAGAATCCATGACCGATTCTCTTATTGATGATGTATGGCAATTATTGTCATTATGCTTTGTTACTTGCGGGTTAACGAAATTTGCTCCTGCTACTTATGCGTCACTTTCGGCTGTTCACAAGCTTTTGGACCATTTGAAAGAGTGTCAGGTGTACACTCAGGGTGATTTAGCACCAATTAGTTCAAGATTAGCTGAAATTAAGCAGATTATCGATAACAATGAGTTGGAAGATGAGGAGTCAGTTGAATTTGATGACGAAATTATTGCAAAAGAATACTCGGAGTTCAGTTCCCAGCTCAAATCCCATAAACAAGAGGAAAATTTGTTGTTGAGAAACAAGTTGTCCAAGTGTGAAAAGTTATACAATCAACTACAGAAGGATTTTGAGAACATTCCCGAGGACTTGCAAGCCAACTACAATCTTTTGGTAACTATGAGAAAGACCCTTATTAACTACATCACCAACAATGTAACTGTAGAGCCATCAGTGATTGAGCAATTCAAGTCTCAAATAAAGTCAATTACTTCCAATAGAGGACCAGATGGAAAATTCCATTCTACATGCGATGAAACAAATAACTTCAATGCAGTTATGGACGGCTTGGTCGATGATTTAAACAACTTGGTGAGAGACTTGTCGATCCAAGGCAATAATTTATCGGCATTGATGGATTTGAAGTTGTCTGTCACTGATAATGAAGAGAATAAAAAGATATCAATATTCATAAAACAATTGGATGGCTTATACCACCAATTGATTGAATTGAGATCCACTTTGGAAAACTTATTGGTTACGAGAAGATGGACAATGAGAGAAACCGATTTATACAACTATCAAAAGTTATTGAAAAGTATTGATGAACAACGGTTGAAAATCAACAAGGATATCACAACGGCAGGTATTGGTAAATCATCAAGCTTGAGCATTGCTGGTATTGCTCTGAATAACAACTCATCCTCATCGCTTGCAACTGCCTCCGGTGCCACTACACCAACACCAGGTCTGAAACCTGCTTCCTCCTCAACTGCATCGCTGTATTTAAAAAAGCAACAGATTTTAATTCTATATCTTTTAAGAAGGTGCTACTCATTAATTTATAAATTATTGGAGTCGTCTGAACCAGTTTCTGAATCGTTAGCTCCTATTCATAATCAATTGTCAACAGTACGGAGATGCCTATTGGAGTTGAAAAGAGTAGATGGAGTTAGTAACTTGAGAGAGTTGTTCCCTTTTCAATTCAAATTGGGATCGCTTGATAACTTAAGAGTCGATGGGAAATTCATAATAAATGGACACATACCAGAGGGACAAGGTACCTTAAACGCATTACTTGCTGAATGCTTTGATATAATCCAAGAGTTGAAGATTGAACTTGAGGAAAGAGAAGAAGCTGATGATAACGATGATGAAGACGAAAACGGTGGCCAACAGACAATTACACAAACCAATGATGATACCGAAGTTGACGTGAAACGGTCAAGATTCCATGAGTTTAACGCTGCCGATTACGACCAGGACTCCGAGTCTGCCTTTGATGATGATGATTATGAATTGAGTGAGGAGGAGGAGTTCGAAGGAAATGATTACTACTAGATTACGAAAGGTGGTCAATTTTCTACAACAACTCTTATTTATGAATAGACACTTGCAACGCAAACTTAACGTAGGTACAATCAGAATTGTAATTTACCATAAGTTTGTACGCATCTATATATGACTGGTTTATTGAATAAACCCTAGATGGATTTAGTATAAAAGCCCTACGAAATCGTAGTAAGTATCTGTAATGAATTGATGCTTTGTATCTAAAATAACTACTGTATAGTTTAAATTTGAAAATGTAACCTATCCGACAATTTTATCGGCTTAGGAAAATTCATATCCTCTACTTTTTGGTCGAATTTTTCTTTAGGGCCACTCTTTGTATAAGTGATTGTAACCCCGGTTGGACCGAGTGTAAAATAAATCACGATTGGACTAGTTAACTTCTTACCGTCGGCCAAATCTTGAACTAAATCAGGGTCTGAAGTGAAGTAAATCCAATCAATATTCTAATACCAGCAATATCTTGTTGGATGGCTTTGAATTCTGGAGCATCATGGGTATGGTTATCTGCTTGAACGAAGACATCTTTCCAGAGTGACCCAAGATAAGCATTACAAGAATTTCCTTTGTCAACACTTTCTGTACCATTAGCTCTTGTTCGACAACGGAAATATGGCTATTTTTGTTTACATTGCTTTTATTTGCAATCTGTATCATAAATGTGGTAATTGGGTGAAATTCGTCAGGATCATCCCATCACAATGTAACTGCCAAGCTATCGGCACCAACAACCTCTGAAACTGTAAGCCAATTCTAGAACAAGTCCGGTTTTTTTCCCGTATTTGTCAGTTCTTATCAGAAACTGGTTGCAAAAATTGATACTAGTCTCACAACCATGTGCACTGCGGATTTCAAAATAATCGAACCAACTTGCAATTGCGTTTTCGGCAGCTGTGGCATATTGATTGTAGGTTATATCGCAGGTCATTTCTTTGGTGAGAGGTCTGAGAGGTACTTCAGCGTTTCCAGCAAGTTACTTTTGTTCCTTATTGGGATGAATAGCAGATGTAGTAATTAATGGCAACCCTTGTTTTTTGACGACTTCAGGATTAGCAATTCTTTCCAAAGAACTACAATTGAAGATTAGCAAAAGTTATGTTTTCATGGGTTTTCGTGGTTACAGTTTTCCAACTTTGGACATGATATTCCTTCCAGATATCAGAGACGTTGTCAAGTAACTCAGATTGAGAAGCAATAAAGGCTGCTTCAGTTTGAACCAAAGTGTCAGAGTACTTCGATCTGACATCGTAATACTTCAACATAAAATCAGAAGGAATATGATCTTCAAAGGCTCAAATCCACAAGCAGGAACAAAGACAATTTTGTCGTTCTAACCAACTTTAATTGGTTTGAAGAGAAGAGGACTCTTCAATGGAGTTTGGGCAATGGCGGTCATAGCAAAATAAAATATGTGTTAAATCGAGACAACGCAATAAAACCAACAAATGGTTCAAGTGACGATTGAAGTTGAATTACATCTTCTTATGTACTTTTCGAGTTGATGAGGTAACAAAGCATAAGTTGGTAGGTTACAAAGTATACACATGCTTACGTTCATTTCGTGTATGCTTAATGTACCTTACGCATTTCTTCTGCAGGGGAACAAAGAAGCTTCGAACCATGAACTTTCGATTACAAATTTTGGCCTTAATATATCGGTCAACAAAAATACAGTTGATAAGTGTATATACCTTAGCATTCCAAAGTCTTGGCAAACAAATGTAATCAAAGTTGGTGGGTGAAGTGTTTCAAACTTTCCAAAAATTGACTAGTCCTAAAATCACGCCTTTTGAATAATTAATATGTTTAGCTTGAATAATGCAATTTAGTCAGGAGTCTGAATCTCGTCATTTGAAATCCTGTTCTACACCTACACTAACAACCAGCGATAGCATACAAAATGTTTCGAAATCTCTCATTACAAGAATTGGTATCGCATATACACGTTTTCTAATCCCGCTTAATAATAAATTCGAATACCAAGTCGTATGACTCTCATTTGATTACATACCTTTATACAGAGATAATACGTGGTTTAGGCTCCAGGATTCGACAACCGTCATTTCACAGAGAGTTTATTTGCTTTTTAGATCATACGTTTCATCGCCAGACATTGCTTTATGGAGACTAAAATTCCTAGTATAAATGACTTATAAATGGGGTATATCATATTCTCACACAATTTTTCAAGTTAGGTACTTAAAGTCTCTTGAAAATGATCCAAAGCAAGGAACTTTAGTCTGATAGGTGGACATTAAACAATACTTTATTAATACGAATGTAAATTGATATGTTTTTTTGAATGAACATCTAGATGGGAAATTAAAGTACACGCTTGAAAGTGCCAAGTTTATGTAAATCTCTTCTAAGATACACTTCCCAAAATTAGAAATAACTTGTTGGTATAAGGTATATTTTAACAATTATTGCAACCAGCGAGGGATATGTAAAATCTAATTTCTAGAAAATTATACTTGTAGCACGAAACGTTTCATTCCACTAAGATTATAATTATCTCATTATCACTAATACGTCAAAGTGCACGATTTCAGGTGATACGATTCTAATCTACTAAACTATCAGTATAAAATCCAATTAATAACCTTTTATATTGTGCACACCGAATGTACTGCCCTGACAAAACAAACATCGTCGTAAGCTAGGGTTTCAACTGAAGTTTACTACAAAGAGTGCAATTGTGGTATCGATACCTACAACGGTGACGTTTCAACAAGACAGCAAACAACTAAATTTAAGTTTACCTTAAAAAGTCTTAAACAGATATTCTGGATAGGGGGAACGCTAATAGACTACTGTTTGCAATGCTTTTACGAACAAGATAATGTCGTTAAAAACCGGACTTACTTAAAGCCGCAAGGTAATTTGATATCTTTGTCCAGCTGCCTCTTATAATTCAGGACAAAATTATAATGGAGAAGAGCACTATAAATTGCATTCCATAACAAATTATCATGCATTACTTGAATCAGTTTTATATTTAGATCCTCATGCTCGATACATTTATTATTGTTTAACTCAATCAACTGGTTAAAAGATAAATTCGAAGCAGAACAATGTGGCTCTTTACAAATTGATAACCTTATTTCCAAATGAAGATAATATACGGCTTACTTAAAGCGTGCTGGCTCAAACTGCCCACCTGGCGCCGACTGACAGAAAAGATATCGTTTCTTCGTAGTTTTTACCCTTCAAGACGCAACACCACGTCTCACAAACGAAAATGGAAGAATCGAATTCACTTAACTAATGCCTGGTAATCTTTAAAGGTCACATGTGACTCAAAGTACGATGGTGGGCCTCCTACAACCTAAATGTAGGACCCAATTCACGATGTGCCTCCGAGGATAGCATTGATACACAGCCACAATGAAAATGAAACTTACTCTTTGGCACAGGCTAAATTGGTAAGTCACTAGGTTACGAGGTGTGTAAATACGACACTTGACATGACAAGCCATGAGTCTTATTGCATTGTTCCATTTTCGTGTGCCATTTTCCTTTTACACAGACTCACCAACCCAGAACTGTTGTTTCGAATTTCTTTTCAAATCTCAGCTAATCGTTCATCTAACAAGTAGTTACTTAATAGTTGTAACGAACTGTTCACAAACTTGTGTCAATGGATTCGACTGTCGGTACTGCATCGTTGCCATTTCAGGGATTTGCCTTACATTATTATGGAGTTAATTGCACCCCTCGAATTTAGGTGCATGAAACGTCTTCATGCATGTTTGAAGGTGATTTCTCCATAGAGTATAAAAATGCACCTTCGTGAATTTCCTCATTTGTTTTAATTTCCTTATATATAGAAGGGATTTTGTCTTTTTGACAATAGCATAGCCCTACATAGAATGTCGTTCACAGAAGAAAAGACATCCTTTCAATCCAAGGGGGTCAAATGTGCTGCAAATCTCTACAAACCTTCCAACATCACAACCCCTGTGCCCATAATAATTCTGGCACATGGGCTAGGATGCGTGAAGGAGATGAGGTTAGATGCATTTGCTAAGAGATATGCGCAGGCCAACTATGCAGTGTTCCTCTTTGATTACCGTTATTTCGGCGAAAGTGAAGGGGCTCCTCGACAAGTTGTTAATATCCCAAGTCAGCTTGACGACTGGAAAAACGCAATTGAGCATGTGAAGAAGCTGGACGACAAAGATATCGATAAAACAAAAATTATTCTTTTTGGTTCGTCTTTAAGTGGGGGCCATGTAATTAGATTGTGCTCTGAATGTGACGTTTATGCTGGAGTTGCACAATGCCCATTCACTAGTGGGTTTGCATCCAGTTTAGCTCTAGGAGTTGTTAGTACTGTTAAACTTTCCCCATTTGTGGTTTTGGACACATTAAAGCTGGTGGTAGCACCTCGTAGCAATCCCACTCTTGTGAAATTGGCGGGCAAACCAGGATCCGCTGCTCTCATGCCTGTTCCTGACTACCAGGTATTCCTTGATCTCATACCGGAAAATTCAACATGGAGAGATAGTGTTGGTGCAAGAATTGGATCTTCTCTTCCGTTTCAGAACCCCGGTTCGTACGCCAAATCCAGCCGGTGTCCATTGTATATCTCAATTTGTACCAAAGATACTATTGCTCCAGCTAAGCAAACGTTAAACTACGCCAAAGAAAGTCCTCAGGTTGAATATAAAGAGTACAATTGCGGTCATTTCGACATATATTTGGGACGAGACTTTGACGAGGCAGTGGATGACTACATTCGGTTTTTGAACAAAGTCACTCTGACTCCACGACACTATTAGGGTAGAGCTTAGTAAGAACCGTCTACTTGTGTACGGATATTAATAAGAAATATACGTTATAGAATGCCCAAAGAACTACAATGCAGCTGCATTACGCACCAAATAGGTACCACACCCACTTTCACTAGCAAGAACTCCCAATTTTACACTACTGTTTAGGTTAACAATTCACATCTCTAAAAAATACGCACCCTGAAAAATAAAGTTGCAAACAAACAATGTCATTATCAGACAACACCAGACACTCCGGTACATACACATTCTATAGTAAGTCTGTTGCATTCCTTATTTCAAATTAGAGTTACCAAACCTAGCACTCTTTAGCCCGTCGTGATATGTAGCACCGTAGGCATTTGTGCTTACCAGCCAACGGCCACTACGACAACAGTGGTGCGTCTGGCGACGCATCGTATGACGCACTCGCACAATGCGTTGTATGCAAAGTTCAAACATTACCCGGACACACACTTTACAAAAAAGAAACTCTCGGCATAAAATTGAAATTAACAACGAAGAGCAGTAGTGGCGAAACTCACAAATAGCGTTCATCTCCATCCTAAGTTGTGACGAAATGATGTCAGCAGGATTTCAATGGGGACAAGAGGCCCCCAAAGCTCCCAATTTCTCCGGAGGGTTCCAACCTCAGCACACTTTTGCAAAATCTAACAAGAGAAGATTAGATGATGATGATGATGAAATTAATGAAATAAGACAATTTGGCGGGAAATATAGAGCTTTATATAATGATAGAAGCGGAGCAAGACGGATGGCACCTAACAAAAGATCAAGAACCCCAAAAATAATCGGCCAGACCCTACCAGTACACAGACTAGTAGAAGTGCTAGACCACAAGAATTTGCAAAATCTAGTCAATCAGTTGCTTATAGTGCATCCAGAAATCACTTCCACCATCAACAAGTTTTCCGCAAAGCCAACGTTACAAGATTCGATCAATTTATTACAACAGAAGTTTGACAGCATCACCTCGTACTTGCCATACAAATGTGATATTGAGTCTGATTATTCATATCTCCGTGTAAAACCATATATCAATGAGTTTTTGAATTGTGTTTCCGACTTTATTTTGAACTTTTTACCACCAATCGAGTCAAACAGCATCAATTCATTAACCTTTTTAAATTTCATCACCGAGCTTATTCACAACTTACCAAAATTCTCATCAAGCGAGTTTCAGTATATCAAAAACATGGCATATGAACAAATAGCGAATACCTGGATGATTGTGCTAACTATTGACGACGAAAATGACGAAAACGAGTTGGAATCGATCTCGAAATTGATTAAAATTATCAAACAACTAGACTTGGAGTCCAAGTTGGAAATCCATAACGAAAACTCTCTTGGTAAATTTACTCATGTTTTGGAATATATCAAGTCACAAATTGACCAATATGATCAAGTCAATGCGATTGGTAATACTTCTGGAGGTGCTCTTGGTGATTTAATAACTGTGGACTATTCCAACTATTCGCTTACGGCAAGAACAAGCAACTAATACGATCAACCATACGGTATTAAACAATGGCAACTGGACTGCAAAAGTTGTTCTGTCACTAGGTGCATTTGCAAGTCCAGTACCATTAAAACAACAAGAAATGATAATGAGAAATGACGAAACGAGTCACAAAGAAAAAGTTCTGAAATCCGTTTTTTTGTCACGCGGAGGATCGTCTGCTCTTGGACCAATCTGACGTTTCGGTTTCTCACTACTTTCATCTTGTACATTGCATTTATGGGTGTTTAAGCACCTTCTATTTTTGAGCTGAGTATATTTTGCTAAGGAGAAAGCTCCACATTGGGAATCAAAGGAAGAATAACTACGCCAATCTGGCTTTTTGGGGAATTTAACATATACATAGTGTATATCGAAATCTGATTATGTTAACAAGTGAGTTTGTAGGGAAAGTGAGAAGAGAATTTTACAATTTCCAGAAATACCCGCCGTGCTAATTTGCAATGAGTTTAACTCTGGCCGTTCTCAATTGGTTAGCAGAGGTGCCTGGATCACCATTTTCGACTAGTGCAAGTGTTGAACAATTGAAATGTCCATCAAACCTTGTGACGTTTCTCAAGTTGTTTGTGAACAAAGAAGACTTGAACACACAAAAAGATCGTGAAGAAGGTCACAATGCCAAATTGGTGCCTCAAGAGTTCAGATGTGTTGATTCCATAATCACAAGTTTCTGGGAACGGTTTCGGGACAAGGACGTTTATATGTTACAGACACCAATTAACTGGAACTTGGTGGTAGAAGGAGATGAGAACGAATTGGATTTTTTGTGTGGAACCATGCTTAAAGTGGCCACAAATTCATTGACAATTTCATCATTAGCGTATGCTACAATTGAGTTCTTGGACGAGAAGGATAAAATGGTAATTCGAAACTACTTGAACTTGCCATACCATGATTCATTATCTCGTGGAGAACACGAAAATAAAGTCAAGTCAATGATTGAACAGATAGAGAATAACGTAAGCAATATGGTCATTGGCAATTCGAGACTGGTTTCGAGGTCTGGAACCAGTATTGTGAACGAATCCAACGGTGAAAATAGGTCGAATATTGAAACTAAAAGTCCAAGTAAAAACCCACCCAGTTTCCATAATGAACAAGATTATGTGAACGACGACTTTATACGAGCGCTAATCTTTGAAAACATGTTGCTAGAGAAGATCTTATATCGAGTTACAAGATGAATCATCGTTATATATGTATTAAATTCTATGCTACTAGTGTACAGATTGTATATGCTCTTCATTTAAACCTTGCCAATGCTGGTCCCAACAAGTCCTTCTCCTCAGGAATACCACGAGCTTCATTATATCTTCTCTTTCTGGCCTCTTTTTCCATCTTCAAGTTCTTTTCGATTCTCAACTTTCTTTGATCAATGACATTTTCTCTCTTCTTTCTTAAATGCTTTCTCAATGCCGAGTTCTTGCCTTTGACGTCTGGTTTAATTGCCATCTTTGCATCACCAGAGTCTTCTACTTCAGAAATTTGGCCCGGTTTCAATCTTATGGTGTTGGCTCGTTTGTCTACGGTACCAATAATAGATGGGTCAAGAGAAATGGTGTCAGGAGCCAATTTGTTGATCAACAGTCTGACTTCTTGTTCTTGTCTTTGTTTAGCTGTTTCGTATGGATTCAATTCCAAGGCATCGTAATTGGCTTCACCAGAACCAGGGACAATAATCGACGAAAACCCTTGCTGGTGTCCTACGCCTAGTATATCTTCAAACGGCACAAACTTCTGCTTTTCAACCTTGCTACCAGGTAACAAATGGTTCATATATGGATCTGATTGCTTGGACTTAAATACGTCCTTCCACACAGTTACATGGGTGTTCCACCCTACTGATAACAACCCAGTATCAGAAATGTCAAGAGAGGATGCTGGAGTTGGAGTGTAATATTGGTCAATTTCCTTGAACTTTCTCAAGTCCCAGATCTTGAGTGACTTATCAGCACCAGCCACAGCCATATATTTACCTTCACGGTCAATAGCCAAGTCTCTAATTGGACCTCTAGCTGATTGAATCTTAGCCAATGGAGTAGACATTGATGGGGACCATAACGACACAGTACCATTACCGTGACCAAGATGCATCACCGCATTCCATGGGTTCTGCTTCATAGCTTGTGTTGGACCCAACTTGGTTCGGAACTCACTTACCAAGTCCCCTTTTGAAGTATCATGGTACTTCAAGTACCCAGTATTACCTGCTGTAACAAGCAAGAAATGGTAGGGCAAAAAGTCCAAAAGAGTGGCCTCAATGTGCTGTTTCAATCTGTGCAACTCCGTACCGGTTTTATCATAAATAAAAGTGTATTTCTTTTGCGCTACTGCAAAGTATTGATCGTTGTGTAATGACTTGATCGCACGAAGAGTCTCGTTCAAATGCAACTCACACGCAATATCACCTTTTCTCCAGTCAATGGACGCAACGTGACCCTTTCTTCCTGCGAGAAGCAAATTTCTCCCGTTTCTACTGTAATCTATGGTATATGGACCAAACTCTGGTAACGACAATTCAAACTTCTTGTTGGCAGTGGAAACGTCAACTACTTGTTCAATTTCTTGTTGCTTGAACTTGAAAGTCTTTTCCATCGGACCATCAGCTTCAAGAAACCCTTGCTCTTCTTGTAATAACAAATCAGTCCCGGCAGCTGACCGTAATGCTTCCTTGTACTGACGATCTACTTTCTTTAACCCAGCATTGAGCTTTTTATCTTTGGTCCATTTTGCTTTTTTCTGTGCTTTGGCTCCACCACGTTCATACTTGCTCATTCCTGGTCTGTCGTGAGACCCCATCTGACCAGTAAGTGCCATGTTTCACGGTGTCTGAATGTATTGCAATCTTTATCGATTGTAAGCTCATCGCACAAGTACTAAATTTGTCTCCTACATACAGACTATAATGCTCAGGTAATACGTTACATAATCAATACCCAAACTGATTATATAATCAGACGGCCCTGCATGGCTTCTACGAATAGTATTGGAATTTTTCAGGCTTCACTATCAGCTCAGACTCTATCCAGTGTACAACGGCTAGGTATATCAGTGGTCTACATTTGGTGGTTGGTACTTGTAGAGAATAATTGAGTACACGACGCCATGGTGTTTTTTTCACGGTTTTTCAAGCCGGTTCAGACAGGAGTTCCAATATTGAAAAGTAGCATTGCTCCAAGATTGTACTTGGTAGGTGGGTTGATTGGTGGTAGCATTGGAGCATACTACATGTTAGATGCCAGATCTGCTGTTCACGAGTATGTATTTTGTCCATTGATCAGAACTTTTACCGATGCCGAAGAGGGCCATCGGTTAGGTGTCAACCTCTTAAAGTATGGATTGACTCCAAAATTGTTAGATGAAGACTTACATCCAGACTACGATCAAATTTTGGGTGTGAATGTCTTTGGAACAAAGTTGAGATCGCCAGTTGGGTTAGCTGCAGGTTTGGACAAAGATGGAGAGGGTATAGATTCATTGTTTGACTGTGGGTTTTCTTATGTAGAAATTGGTTCTATTACTCCAGAACCTCAGCCTGGTAACGAGAAACCTCGGTTTTTTAGATTGCCTAAAGATGATGCTGTTATTAATAGATACGGATTTAACTCGACGGGACATTTTAATGTTATTTCTACGTTAAGATTGAGATTCAACAAGTTCTTCCAGAGGTTCCAATCGCACGATGAAACTCCGTGCTCCATGGCATTTAGACCAGGAAAATTGTTAGGTATCAATCTAGGCAAAAATAAGACCGGTGATGAAATCACCGATTATGTAAAAGGGGTACAAAGATTGGGACCATATGCCGACGTATTGATTATCAATGTGTCGTCACCAAATACCCCAGGGTTACGTGATTTGCAGAACGAAGAGAAATTGACCAAGTTGTTGACTACTGTAGTTCAAGAAAGAGATACTTTGAAGACCAACATGATTGGAAAAAAGCCTCCTGTATTAGTGAAAGTTGCTCCTGATTTGACTGAACCAGAAATTGAATCCATTGCAAGTTCAGCTAAACAGGCTCAAATCGACGGGATTATCATTTCTAACACTACCATCCAAAGACCCACTGATAAACTCATTACTACCGATCAACAATTGATCCAACAAACCGGTGGTTTATCGGGAAAACCATTGAAACCAATCTCTTTGCAAGCATTAAGAACATTGAGAAAATACACTAAAGACTCCAATCTTGTGTTGATTGGATGTGGTGGGATTTCGTCTGGTAAGGACGCATTAGAGTTTGGTAAGGCCGGTGCAACCTTTGTTGAATTATACACTGCTTTTGCTTACCGTGGTCCTGGGTTACCAGGTAAAATCAGAGACGAATTAGTAGCAGAGTTGAAGAAAGAAGGTAAAACTTGGTCCGAAATCATTGGCCAAGACGACCCATAAATGTTCATATTCTAGAAAAACAATAGACAAAAAATGTTTGTACTGCAATTGTAGCCAGTAATGTGAAGTAGATTGGTGAATTGTCCGGGCGAAACAGACTAATGTGACTACGATGGTGAATTAGACCAGAGCAATGAAATTGTTTCTTTCGTTCTTGTATGGTGGTGGATCCACATGGTAGCGCCATAAACATCGCGATTCTTCATATAGCGATCACCGAGCAAACAACAACAAACCCTCCACACAATGGTATCACGTCCAACAACACCAGGGTCGCAACCGCGAAGCTCACGGCGCCACTCGCGTAGATCATCAGGAATCCCACTATTGAGCCAGTCCCCCAAAGTTCATTATCCGCTAGATGGAGACGTACTCCCACTAGAGACCAGTGCCAACACCGAGAAGTTTGAACGGCTAAGCGATTGTTTGGAAGAATTAGAGGGCTACATGACAAAATTACAACAAATGCACCAATCGATGAGTGGAGGGTTCAACGAGGCATTTTCCAGTTTTCTCTATGGATTGTCGATGACGATGTGGTGTGTTGATTTTCCTAGCTGTCCATCGCGAAAGGTGTGGCAGGAGCTACATGCGAAAAAGCAAGCCGATGAGCGATTGGCCGAGCTAAAACGGAAAATTGATGAAGCTAGGGCGGTAAATCACGAGCTCAAGACAAAAATATCCCACGGGAAGACATCGAATGTCGCGGCAGGACCAGTGGGGGAATCAGAGAACGACTCTTTCGTTTCGAACCCGCACCCCGGAATTCGAGCATCACGGATTCCCCAGTTAAAGTCGATCAACCGACAGGAACCATCGTCCAAGCGTGGACCAAACCTCAACCAGCCCCCACGGTACATGCGAGGACTATTTGATGCCAGTAGTGCCAGGTCTCGGGATGAGCATCGTGTATCTAAGACGAGGCCACGATTTCGGTAGTTGTTGTGTAAAGTAGTGTGTTTATGTATATTAGAGGTGTAGAGAGACAAGAAGGAAAGAGGTGTAGGTTCGAGATTTACAGAAGTGAACCAAGCTGAGTGGATAACAGGATCGAGTCAGAGTATCACATAGAAAATGTTTCAAATGGACGAGTTTGAGAGGAAACTCTGAGGATATGATTGAACGGTTGGTTGAGGAAGATAGCTTATTGATTAGTTTGTTCCACATGGAGTTAGTAGTAAGTATTATGCCTGTTGAAAACTATATAATTGATGATAGTAAGTAATAGTACAAACGGGATTTACCGTGAGTAGACTGATATGTAATTCAATATGTAATTCGATATGTAATTTATCGTTACGTGAATTGATCGGTATGTAATTGATCGATATGTAATTGGTCGATATGTAACTGATCGGTACATAAATGATCGATATGTAATTTATAGATATGTAATTAATCGATATGTAACTGATCCATACGTGAAATGGTCATGAGTAAATGACCAACATGTAATTCGATATATAATTAATCGTTACGTAAACTGATCGATATGAAATTTATCGATATGAAATTTATCAATATGTAATTGATCTTTATAAAATTTATCGTTACGTAACTGATCCACATGCAATTGATCGATACCGATTGTCACCAAATTAGCCTGGCCGATCCTATACCTTGTGAAACGACTTACAACAGAAAAATATGGCGCAAACCGAGCAATGCAGCAAACCAAGAAAATGCAATAAAGCGTATTTCCAAAGCCCAATTGTTTTCTACAGCAGCTCAGCTCTGGGTCAATTTCAACATTAATTCATACTTTACTTGGGCCACAGATTTCTGCTGCTGGCTGGCAATAACAAGCAAATAGTCACGGTTCTCCAACGAGTTCAATATGATCTGCCGTCTGGATTCTTCCTGGTAGTTCAAGCTGACATTGTCGTCCATTTTGAGATGAGGCTAGATAAAATAGATAATTTTTAATTTACGTCAAGTGCGATAATATGCAGCGGCGCTACCATAAACCAATATGCCACGAACCTGGCCATTAGAGGACCAAAAGGGATCAACCCAGGAGACAGTGATTCTCATAGGAGTAAGCTGTATCGCATTTCAGAACGCTGGAACTGTGTCAATACTGGCACTTCCAACGATTGGACTTTGAACAGGGTCCGATCAATATTTCGCAGCCATCAATGCAATATATGCATTGTTCCAAATGAAACTTTCCAATGGAAAGAATTTCCACGCACTTGCAACTGCTTTCGTGCTGTAGCACCAACAGCTGGCAGCTCAACATTCACCTCTGGTACTACGTCAGTTTCATGTTTATGGTAGCGCCGTTTTTTTATGATCCATTAGCACTCTAGCTATTGTGTCATTTGTATCAGAAACGACGTGGGTCTACTCCCTACTTTACGATTGGTCTCAAGCTTCTGACAGGAACGCCTGTTTGTCCAACTGCGATTTGTGTTACTTTCTGTGTAGTGATTTTCTGTGCTGCCGGTTATCCGCCGTCTGACCTGGCCCGCCGCGACCTCTGCACGGACATCGACCTAAAAATTACACGGACGTCGACCTGGCCACCCCAAAAACTGCACCCACGTCTACCACCATCCATCATTTCATCTACATCACCTCAACTTCTTCCATCCCAAAGACTTTTCACAGCACCACAATGTCACAAGAACTCACCGCTGAAGAGAAAAAGAGGATCCTCAGAGAAAGAAGACAGGCCAAAATGGCCAAGGGCCGTGCCGGTGACCGATTGAACGAAATTTTGTCCCAGGGTTCATCAGTTAAAACCGATTCCGTTAAATCGGTGTTGGAAGAACCTACAAAAACTACAGCAGTTTCCAGTGGTTCGTCACCAGGAATTGAACAACACACCACTACTAGCAGTGGTGTCACCGAAACTTCGTACGACGACGACCCAGCTATCACTGATATCTCCACAGTAGAGACCCCAGTAATCTCAACCCCAGCCATTGATACTCCTCCAATAGATGCCACCCAGGACATTGACGAAATTTTCAATAAAGTGTTTGGTGGTGCCAATGGTGGTGCAGCACCAAGTTTCCCTGGTTTTGGCGGTGCTGGTGGTCAACCTGGTGCTGGTGACGACCAATTTTCAAAAATGATGATGAACATGCTTAAAGCAGAAGGAAATGGCACCCAAACCTTTGGCCAGGAGCTCAGTCCCGAAGACATCAGATACAACCAGGAATTGTTGGCATACAATGCGTACCAGCAAAAGTCGCAAAAGTTCAAGTTTTTGGTTGTTAGAGTACTTGCCGTGCTCGTTAACTTTGTGTACCATTTCGCCAACTTTGCCGGATTCAAATCGTCTACTGAAAGCTCGGTGAGACAGGCTATTTCCTGGAGCGCACAGTCGTCTTTTATCGTGGTGTTTTTATCGATAGAGGCGGTGATCTTATCGAGTTACTACGTCATTTCCACAAAACAAAACGCAGTAGGTGAAAACGAAGATAACTTGATTTTGAAGCTTTTGGCGTGGGCAGCCATGGTGTTGCCCCAGGTCAACAACTACCGACCATTGGTGATCCAGTTGTTGGGGTACTACGAGATGTTGGCGATGTTGGTGGGCGACATTGCTCTTGTGGTGGTGTTGTTTGGGTTCACCAGTGTGTAACAAACGGCACCATCCCGTTGTTGTAATTCATATATTAATGCATCATCAATCATAATATGTACAAGAGGTGTGGTATGTACAAGAGATAAACAGTATACACTCAAAGGTTTCTTTTCATGTCCCTTCTTTTGGCCTCAATCACCTTCTCTGCCGTAGCGTACTTGCCTTTCTTAACGAACGACCACACCAAAAGCCCGGCACTCGACACAGAAAGCCCAAACCACGTAATAAGGTACTGCAAATGGTTGTTACTAAACTTGATCTTGGGGGTTGGGGCAATTGGCACTCCCTGCTGGACAAACTCAAAGTCCTGGTAGTGCAAAGTCTCATCACCGTTGTGGTGGGACGTCATATACTCAGAGTCGTCGTAGTCCTGGCTGTGTTTCTTTGGTTTAGAGAACATTGATGTCCACGACTTTTTGTCCGATGGCAGTTTTGGTTCGTCCTTTTTCCACTCTACGTGGTCCGACAAATCGTAGATCATTTGCGCATATATCGGCAACGATCCTGACTGTTGCGCCATCGCAGGAACGTCGTGGACGTTGAACAACCGCGAGCCAGGCTCGTGGTCAAATTGCAAGTACGACTTTGTCGGCATCACTCTGAACAAGGGAGTAATTTCGATTTCTCCCTGAGGGAAGGCCAAATGGGACAAATAGCCCCGGTTTCGTGTTTCTGGCACCACTTTGTCTTTCAGAATCCATCCTCGTTCCACCAAGATCGGTTTTCCACCACCAGAACGCACAAACGGAGTCACTACCAAATATCCCAATGTACCATCTCTCATTCTTGGGCCCAAGAACATTTCGTTGTCGTAGTCAAAATGACCCTTCATCCTAAACCTACGGTATTCAAAATTGGCAATTGAGTCGGGATCAATGTTGGCGGGGATTTCTTCGATGGGAGGTGCTGCCAAATTGTTTTCACACATGGAAATAAGCTCGTTCTTCCACTTTAATCGTTTGACTTGCCAACATCCTAGGAAAAACGAGATCACCGGCATAGCAATCATAAGCCCTAGCACAAACCGTCTGATCCTCGGCATCTTGGATTGGTGCTCTAACGTGGCCAAGTTTCCCTCTGTGGCCTTCACTGGCTTCCAGTCTATGGTGGAGGTTTTGACTGTACGTTTCTGGTACAAGTTTTTGCGGAAACTGACATTTGACTTGAAGATTCTGCTCTCCACTGCCCGAAGACTACAGATGCCCCGTAATCCGATTCTCGACGCTCCAAAATTCATTGTTTGGTGAGAAGAAACAGTTTAGTTTGAATTCAGTACTTCGTGATGATCACAGAATTTATAGTACAGGCACGAAAATTGCATGAATTGGGAATATTTGATGCTGTAGTAGAATTAGCCACAAATCAACGGCATGATGCATACAGACAGATAGAAGAAAACGAGAGGTTTCTGGGCGTTTTTTCAGCGGCTCAAAGGGATGAAAATTGGGTTGTTTCGGTTTGTCAGTTTGGACGTGTAGAGTGAGAAACAGAAAACGGCACTGAAGGATTCCAGGGGCGGGATCTGGCAACGGGCAAAGAAGAAACGGTTACTGTGAGTCAGCGAGACGTAGAATTATGCGTTTTTAGGAGGTTAAACCGTTGCAATGTTGTAGTGGGTGTAGTAGATGTCCTGTCTTGCATAATCGACCTTTGGTGTACATTGGGCCACAAAATGAAAGCTCTTAAGAGAGACGGATGAAAACTGGAAAGCGTCGAATGCTCACGCAACGCAGGTCTCAGAGTAATACCACTCACAGTACCACTGCACCTTTTTTTGGCTCATGGATGGGATCTGGCAAGCGGTAGCGCTACCAATTACAACAAGATATACACATGGTAGCCCCGCAGTACATTTAGACGACGGAAGTATCGACTAGTTCGCAATCGGTAGCGCCATGCAACCAAAATTCACCACTCTTTTGAGCAAATGTTTTTACATGGTAGCGCGACGGAGAAACTGGGCTGGCTACTGCTCGCTTTGTTGGTTGCTGCTGGGTCCTACGGGTACCAGCTGGGAAGAGGCTATGCTTGGTTCCATTGCCGTACACCAACAATCTACAGTAATCATGATACTGAAAATTTTATTAATACAAAACGAAACTAAACAAACCAAGTGTGCCAACAGGGCCATATTTTTTCTGAATGTTGAAGAACAAAGATATCACAAACATTGTAGAAATCAAACCATGAGCATGGCAGCCAAACCGAAAAATCCAGCGGCACCAGCGACGCGGAATTTGTCTGCAGCACCAGAGTAGATTTCCACTGGATGAGTGGATGCTGGAGCGATCGATTGAGCAGCCACTGTTTGTTGGGTGGTAGGTTGTACTGGGACTGGAGGAGGGACAGGAGTGGATTTGACTGGAGCTGGTGGAGGTGGGACAGTCTTGGTAGTTTGTGCTGGTGGAGGTGGAGGTGGAGGTGGAGTAGTTTGTGCTGGTGGAGGTGGGGGTGGAGTAGTCTTTGTACATTTAGTACAGACAGTCTTTGTAGTAGTCAAGTAGTCAGTCTTGGTGACGACTTCACCGTTATCGTTAGTCAAACATGTGGTGACAGTTACAGTCTCGGTAGTGACGACAGAAGTTTCCAGAGGAGCACTAGTAGTCAAAGTAGGTTTACCAGTACATTTAGGACAAACGGTCTTGGTGGTGGTGATAGTATCAGTCTCGGTAACAACACCACCGGTAGCGTCAGTGATGCAAGTAGTTATAGTTTCAGTGATGCAAGTAGTGTAGGTAGAAACTTCTTCGGATTGAGAAGATTTAGAACTCGAAGCAGCAATGCTAGAGGAAGAACCTTCTTCAGATTGAGATGATTTAGAACTCAAAGAGACAATGCTAGAGGAAGAGATTTCTTCCGATTGAGATGATTTAGAACTCAAAGAAACAATGCTAGAGGAAGAGATTTCTTCCGATTGAGATGATTTAGAACTCAAAGAAACAATGCTAGAGGAAGAAACTTCTTCCGATTGAGATGATTTAGAACTCAAGGTAACAGTAGTGGAGGCAGTACTTGGAGTTATAGAATTCAGGGTGATATCAGATCCAGAAGAAGCATTGTTTTCGACTGGTGCCGACGATTCAGCTTCAGATGAGCCACTTGGAGTAGAAACAGACACTGGGGTAGTTGGGAGTGTAGTTACAACATTTGTTGTATCAACAAGGATTCCGGAAACAGTAACTGGTGAATGTGAAAAAATCGACTCTGGAATAAACCCGGAGGTGGAGACTGGAACGGCAGTTAATGTGGTAGTGACTGGTATGGATGAACCAACTTCTGTGTTTGGTGGAGGACCAGTCTGGGTAGCGGTGGTAGTACCTGTGGTACCAGGGACTTCACTGGAAACACCTACTCTTGCAGTCACGGTAGAACCAGTAACGATAGTGGAGGTTGCTTGACCATTAGTAGTCCAGATGTATTCTGTTTTGTACACTTCAACAACCAACTGGACATAATCGGTAGAAGTTGTTTGACCGACAGTGACGGTTGTAGTGGACTCAGAAGAGGCTGCCAAAGACAAGGGCACTAGCGAGAATGGTAAGATAGCAGATAACTTCATAGTTTTGAGCGAGTGTATGGAATCTGATAAAGTTAGAAGAAACCTATAATTACCAACTGCCAAAAGGTGGGCTTTTCTTCTCTATATATGCTGAATTTCAATTTTCAATTATAGCAAAGTGGTTGCTTACATTGGGGAATATTTTTTGGCACTGCAGCATTTACAAAATATAATTAGTATCTGTGATAAAAACATGACAGAACAAAGTTGGTTTCTGCAGACAAGTAGGTTGTATGATCCAAAATAGTGGATTGATGATGTAAATAGTGTACGTTATTGCTGGATTTCTTCCAAAAGCAAGCCTGACTGTACTGGTGCATGCTGTGTATCGATTGAGGAGAATCAACCAGCCAGCAAATATTATTTCACGCACTGCGTATAGAATATGCAATACCCTTTGAGCTTAGCATCAAAAGCCCTAATTTGAGGTGCCGGTGCGAAAAACAAGCGGGTTGCAGATATTATTATCAGAATTTGATTAGGTGATCAATCCTTTACGGAACGAACCGTAAACATAGGGACCCCAATCAGGGCTGGAAATGAAACCCCCTGGAACTTCAACGAGCCCGTTTGTTTTGGAACTGGACCAGTGCAGGATGCCACCACTCCTTTTTCCTGTTCACGCAAAGTGTCAATACATCGCGTTACAGGTTTGATCCAGGTTATGCACCAGTGTATTGTAATACGAAGACTTGCTGAATGACCCCAGTGCTACGTGGGATCACCAAGATCTAACACAACACCCAGGGTTCTTCCATGACATAGTCATGGAAAAGGTGTTTATTTTCGAGTGCCAGAGGGAAGAAGAGCTAAGTATAGAAACCAGAAAGTAAACACGAAAAAGAAAAACCTTAATCGTGCAGAAATACCTAATCCTCGACCCACCGCGGGGAACTCACCTACGCAAAGGCAGATCCCGTAGTCAATGAAGTTGTATTGACATCGATGCCTTCAAGAGTTAGTCAACCAATAGGTGCCGTCAAATCTAGCACCATATGCTGTCAAATTCTTGTAAGGATTTAAGCCTTTCACGAAATGCGTATGCCTGAATACAATAGAAAATACGAAACAATACAGTTTGCTATTGTTAGTCGATTATTTAGCAGTACAGCAGTAATTTGAGTGCAGAGTACATGAAGAGTGCACAGTGTCCTATTGTATATCATACCAGCAGAACAGGTAAAGTATCATGGATATTACATGCAATTATGAAATCGTTATTACATAGGCTATGGCCGCAAAAACTGGAGTACCGAAAGGACTCGGAACAAGTCAAACGGATGTGGCACTAACGTTGGAAGCATCCGGGACCCACAGGTAAACTGTAACCACATAGACCGATACCCACTATTCTATTCCTCTTCTCTTGAACACATCTCTTGGCATAGAAGGTTTATGACGTACTGGCTCGCAGCAATATAACTCAGATAAACATTTTCACCTCCTTCAACAACATATCCAACCCAACGGTGTCTTAAAATAGATTGGGGCTTTAGCATGACGTCGAGAAGTCTCGTATCACGTTAAGTAATATCTCGTATCACGTTCTAGGGTGCAACTCACATGGTCGTGAACAGTTGGCGTCTTGGCACCTATTGATTTATGTATGGTGTATTGAACATACGAGATGGGGAAATCAAACACAATGCTCGTAATAGTACGTCTATCGCTATTTTTACCACCAATTGAATTCACGTACCGTCTTTATTTGTGTCAACCCCGCGATGTACAAACAGGTAGTTCACACATCGAGCTGCCGAACTGGTAGTTCACACATCGAGCTGCCCATCGTGTTACCGCGGTGGTTCGGTTATTCTCTCTGAGATTTGTCATTCAAATCGTATGGCTTTGCTTCCCCAAATACTAGTAGCCAAATTGAATACTTAGTTCGATAAACTCATGTTTTCTGCTGATTTACCCGAATCTTAGTTTGTTCAGTTTCCTGTTCGTTTTGACCCCACCCGTCATTAACATTATTACTTCGACCCTAGCTTTAAACACTCAATTTTTGGCCCATATTGGCTCAAGACGGGCGGAATATGATCATTATGCCACCATCCGAGTCAATCGCAGTCCTCAGTCTAGACAGGCAGTAACAACAGAGGCTGTTTAAAGCCTCAATTTACCAGTTGTACACAATCAAACCTGAAGTCCAATTAAATACTTTTTCCTCGTAATCCACACTCTTTCGTTCGCCATCCTCTAACCTACCACTTCTTGATTTAGTCTATAAACAAGAAAATGGGCACTAAATACTGGGATTTCACGTCAAATTGCCGAAATTGTCAAAAACTCCCTACTCACAAGAATTCACCATCTTGTCTCGTCGTACTAGTGACGTCCTATGCTACATCTGTCTATTTATCACCCGGGGTGGTTCGACGCACAATGTCGTTCACACTTTCAGACAACCTCGGGCACTCTTTCACCAACTTTTCGCTCAAAACATCGCGAAGTTTGGCAAACCCTTGCATCTTGCCCTTCAACCTTGCGTTGCTCTTCGCAGTGACCTCGATAAACTCTCTAGTATAAATATCGGGATTTCTCCCATCTTCAATATACGAAATTACGTCCACAGGAATTGGATACTGCTGAGTAAATGGACTCGATGTCAACCCAGAAAGTTGACTAATCACCTTGTTGGTGGTGACAGTCAAAGCATTCTGCGACTGCTGGGTCCCCTGATTGTCGTGAACCAAAACACCCAACTCAACAAACATGTCAATAAGCTTCAGAAGGTTGTTGGCAGTGGCAATCAACGGTTCATTATTTGGCTTGTTTTCTAACGATGATGTTGTCATTTTAGTAAAGAAGGTTGCAGAACAAAATCAAATTTATTTCAACTAAATTTCATTGCGAAATTTGGTTCAACTATCACCACTTTTCATCAATTTCCACAAATTAACCTTGTCGTGCGAAAGTGGCGGTTTATCATGGATTCTATGTTTGTCACCATACGGTACGACAAATCGAAAATGTCGGAACGAAATTCCCCCTCAATGCCCGGCACTCCCTCTGCTGGACCTATGGAGAACCCAGCACCTACATCAGTAACTACGCCCAACAGGTTCATTCGGTTCCAGTACTTGAAAAGACTGGTCAGTAGTGAACAGGACGACACGGATCGCCCATCATTGAACAGTTCACCAGTAAATAGTGCGAGACGGGGCCGTGCTGGTCAGCCTACGTCTTCTCCCGGTGCGAACCAAAGTGATTACAGCGAACTAGAGTCTCTGGTGGAACCAGAGGAGATGAAGGTCGACACATACGATAAGACGGTATGTGAAATACCGTTCAAGAACCACACCGAAGCATTAGCATCGTTATTTACGTTCCAGCCCAACTACCATGCTGCTGATCTATCTTATGACCAGCTGAAAGATCAGGAATGGCTTCAGGATAACCAAGTCATCTGTGATAGGCTACACCTTTTGCGCGAGGTCTATAAGGCCATCCAATCATACAAGAAGAAAAGTTCTACTCCTGTTCCTGTAGGGTCTGCAGTGAAGAGTAGGTTGGAAAATGAAAATACAACACCACAGCCGGGCCATGAACCAACGGAGGATAAAGCAATCGAGAATAATGGCAGTACCAACAGCCCAGAGAAATTTCATTCTGGCACGAACGATACAAATGGCGAAAGTGACGACGTAGAGAACGACAGTAATGGAGAATCAAATTCTGGGTACATCGCAAAAGAACCATCTTTGCCTAACCCTGCCAACGTACCAATGCCAAATCCAACTATTGGTGAAATATCAATACCTAACAGTATACCAATGGCTTCGAATTACCCCTACAATGCACCAAATCATAGTTTTCAACCCCAGCCCATTCCCAACCAAATGTACGTTTCACAATACCCCAACTACAATCCTGTTCCAAGTGCTCATCCACCAACTTATCCTGTTCCTGTTCCAAATTTTCAGCCCAGCAATTTAGACCAAAAGTACAATAATTTCGTTCCAGCAGAAGCTAGCCAGATAGGAAATGAAGAAGGTAAACCGAATGTTGATGGTACACAAGTAGAGTTTGATCCAAATGGACTAAAAAATGACCAATCTGAGAATACGTTCATCGAGAATGATATGAGCTTTGCTAGCTTAAACAAGTCGATTGATCGAGCCATTGAAGAGTTGGACAACACAAAAGCAATGAGCAACAAAGAGTATAGTCCAGAAGCGGGACCAAACACTACTAATGCTCAACCAGAACCTTGGTACGGCGATAAACCTCCTGCAAACTATGATATGAATGTGCTCAATGCACTCAACCAGTCACAACAATCTGGTCGAAGCTGAAAAAGTATGATTGAAGACTACAACAGGTCTTGAAAAAATGGTGGACTAGCATTAGAGACGCTAGTCGATCTGTGGAATTAGCTAGTACAGATATGAAAGGAAATGATTCCTCTGTATTCCTCAGAGGATATCATACGCCAGTTGGAAATATTCTGTTCACTTTAGAGTTTCCTCAGGTGAGGTTGTAGCGAAGTACGATCCTAGAAACGGTGAGGAGGTGCCCCAGAGACTAGCAAAACCCACTTATATACTTTCACGAAACTGTCTGATACAACCTCACAAGATTTGCAACCAACAACACGTCGACATTTCCATTGAAAGTACCAAGCAGTACAAGACTGGAACCACTTGCTGAAATACGTATTTGGTGGTACACCACGGTTCATTTGGAAGAGTGACGAATGATTCACAACCCACCAACGCAGCAAATGGCGAATTTCTTGAACCAATGTTAACATTTGATTGACAAACTGAGAGAAAAACATACTTCAGAAGGGTTTAAACAAAATTAGATCTATGGTCAATATTCTCGTTGGCAGTATTTGTGGCCCGATGGTTGTGTTTTGGTGCTACTTCAATTTGATGCCACTTCAATTTAATGCTTCCTAAACATATAGCTACACAAACAGCAGACCCATCTTGTTTGTTCCAGAATTCAATTAAACAAACCAAATCCATGGACAACAATGAAATGATGTCTCCGAACAGTTTCATGCTATGTAGATACAATGCGCTGTTCTGCTTCTTTACTTGTAGTCTACGAGAACAGTTAAATACGTAGAACAAGTACCGCAAATTTTACAGATTTCCATAGTACGATTCCAATAGAGCAGAATCTTGAACACAGGCAGCCAGGACTGTCTAGGGTAGGTCAAGCATGGTTGTCAAAGTCCTATGGCAGGTACAAGTTTAGCAATTGATGGGCTGATTAGAAACTCGTCCAATTTTGGTGTAACTTTCCCCAAAATTAACCAGTATCGCGCTGTATCAACCATCAAACTGTCCAACTAGTCCCCTACCTCCTAGTACTACAGTTTCTACATTTACACCAAAAAGCCAATTCTACCTTAGTTTTCCCTGTATGTAGAAATTCGTTCTGAAATAATCACCAAGAAACCATACTTCTTAAACAATCCAGCAAACAAGATGAAACCCGTGGTGTCGAGTGGGAATGCCTACTTCTGTACAATATTGTCGGCGTTTGCCATTGTCATACTTTCATTCATTGGTTATTTGTTCAAGATAGGCCATCATTCCATGATGGGGTCCATCAACGACCCTGAAGACGGTGATGCCGTAGCAAAGACAGTTTTCACGGCTGTGTTGGTCTACCTTGGGTTCTTTGTGTTCTGTGGGTTGCAAGTAGTGTTAATAAAGCGTCAATCGAGAATCCAGCTTTAGTTTAGTTGAGCTACCCCCACGGTAGTGGTGGCCCTACCGAGAGCTGGTGCTGGCAGGTGCGGTAATTCACCATTGCGTCCGTAACACACTACAGGATTCTACTACACGTCGACTACAACCCCATTGCTTTACTTCTTCTATCCATAGATGTACTTGGCCCTATAAATTTATATAGTTTAAGTACTGATAATCTACGTACTATTTCAAGGAATGTAGAAACAAATACTGATACCAAATCGGCAATTGGAAAATACACAAAGTGTCAAAGTTGGCAACATGACTGTACTATACACGTATACGGTCCAAACTAGTAAAACCTCTACTGGCCTACAACTTTGCGACGCTTTCCTTCCCCTTGGCCCAGTAATTACCACCAGTCCAGTCGCAGATATCGAACACCAAAGACCTCAACTCAGTAAGCTCGCTCTTGGTAGCCCCGACATTAACTGCCCCTTTCAAATGGCCCTTCAATTGCGGGTTGACATCTTGAGGAATCAACAACGAAACTACACACATCGATGTTTCTTTAGCAGACAAAATGTCGGTGAAACTCAACAATGGAGCGTAGACATTGTGGTAGGCGTAGTACCACAAGTCCGGGTAGGCATCAAACATCTGGTTTCTGATTCTCTTGTTGACTTTAGGCAGGTACACCGAGTTCCAGAAGTTCGATCCCCGGGCCAAGTTTTTCTTGATGAGACGAGCATTTATAGACTCGTCAGAAATTGGCCCGTCGATGGTGTCGTCGGTGTTCACCGACTTGAAGTTGGTGCCGGCGACGTCCTCTTCGACAATGCCACTACTGAGCAAGTGGCCCGGAGCCACGGTTAATTGTCTGGCTGGTCTAACATCGGGACGCAAACTGTTTGGGGTCACGGTCTTCAAGATCATGAGCGCGTTGATCGCTTTAGGCAACCCCGATAATGCTGCCGATTTCAAGATTACTTCCCGGAATTTACTGGCGATGGTGTATTGCATTTTGGAAATATCTTCGGTTCGGTTGAATTTGTACGCTAATGGTAATTTGTCGTAGTAAGTGTAGGGAATCAAGATGTCGGGGAGATTGACCCCCACCGCCGTAAACTCGGCATACTTGATGGAAGAGTTGATCGAGTCTTGTGCCAATTGCAACAAGTATTTGTCGGTCAACAAGCACTTGTTGCCGTTGTACTCGAGTAGCTGTTGTCTTAATGCGAAGTGGAAAATCTTGGGAATCTCGTTTGGCTGGTTGACTACCGTCAACGCAGCACAAGCTACCAAGTACCACGTGTTGTGGAGGGCTGGGTAGTTGTATGCTAACTTGACTAACCGTTCTGCTGTTAATACCGACATGTCGACTGGGTTTTCTGTGTTTTGCTGAGTTGTGGAAGTATGGACGAAGTTTATGTGTCGATTTCGTCTGGGGTTGATATTAGTAGTACAGGAAATTGTTCCTCGGATAAGGTTTCTCCACAGAATTCTCATGGTGGGTTCCCGGCTATCGATGGAAGTGCGACCGCTAGGATGAGCCAACTTTGTCGGGTGTGGCAAATGCAGGGTTGGTGGTATCTATAGACGGCTAAGTACGCAGCGGGCGATTGGTTTTCTTTATGCCGCGCTACTGCTACATCTCAGAGTTGATGATGATTCAAATGCATGCACCGGAAAAATCTCGTGTCCCTCCTCTCACTCCGCTATTACTCTCTACATCTCCTCTGCTGCCCCTCGTTAGTCATATCCGCCAGATCACTAGTAGCTACATAATGTTCGGCTAGAGAGGGCTTAAGCTTCGTTTGGGCGTCGTTTGGGCAATTCACCAAACTTAAAGGGACTAAGTGAACAGCGCACTCAATGTGGTCCACGTGTGGTACGACCGGTTTGTGCCTTGTTTTGTGTGCTGTTAGTAGAGATCCTTTGCTCCATCTACATTTGATCTCATTATGCGTAATCCCATCCTACATCTCGTATTTTCTTAAAGCGGAGCATTTTGCGACAAACTTCTCTATTATCGTATTTATGAGTGTCGTCAACGTACTTTTACGTGGTATCTGTAATCTCTCTTGGCTCATTCCTCATCTTTAGAGCTGGTCCGTATCCACGATTTTGCTATGGAATCGCGTGTCCTGCGGCCGTTCCTATTGCTCCACAACCCCAGTTTCCAAAAATGCATTCCTGAAGTGAACTTTGGTGCACTTTCAGTCACATTGCCATTTTCTGTTTCTGTCTTGTTTTCTCCCGTCTCTGGCTTATCGCCAATTGCTTGATTACTTTCACTTCGTGTTACAGGTGCCTGTTTCGTAATTCTCAGTTTTTTGTTGTCCTGTGTTGTTTCCCATGGTCTCATTGTGTGGTCAACAGGAACCCATCTTCCGGGTTGACGCCATATTTCCGATCCCACCATTTCCTTAATTCTCAGCACAGCACGCTTATACGCGAACTTCTCATCTTCCCCGGTAAATGCTTTGATGTCCTTGAAGTCTGTTGCCTTCAGTTGTTCTTCATTAAACGTGGACGTAAAGCTTTGGTCGTATGTCGAGACATTTGGACGGTACGGATTGTTCATTTCAATAGTAGTTTTTGCAAACATTTCTTCATTTTGAACTTGTAATCTGTTTACTTCATCTTCATCCAATTGTGCAACTCCAAGTTTCTCTAATAGTTCAGCATCATTTGCATAAAGTGCATCTGGAAAGAACAAATAGTCTACTTCAACTTGGCATCTCAAGAACAATTGACACTTGGCTTCATAAAGGGCGTCCAAAAGCGAAATGAACCTCCTTGCATCGTTCTTCATCTTTGTCGTCATTATGGGTACATTATCAACAATCACAACTTCAAAAGTGGATGCTAACGTGATGTAATCTGATGAAGAAAAGAGTCCTTGACAGATATACTCAAAGTCCAAATAACAAATTTTCCCGTTATTGAAAGTCACAGGAATCCTAACATCTCTTCCATAAACACGAATGGTCACAGGTTCAGGATCAGCTAGTTCTTTTACCGGCTTGTTCGACTCAACTTTCAATGCATGGGTTTTTATAAGGTTATTCCATTGAATATCGCTATTTGAAGCATCGTGTTCAACGACAAGGTGTGGTGTGGCAGAAGATGTCGATGCAAATTTGGCTCTATAATCAAGTTGAGACCGCATATCCGTAGTCAAACATCTTGAATGTAAAATTCCAACAAACGTATCAAAACTCTTTTTGTGGAACTGGTTGGAATATAATTCCTCGGGCAACTTGTTGGAAGTAGCAACCAACACACCACCCAACTTAAAGAAATATGTAAACAATATTTTGATGATATTGGCCAGAGCAATGTCTGGAAGCATGAATTCATCAAAAATCAAAATCGTCGATTTATCAATCATCTTCTGGGCAATTTCAAACAAGAGAAACTCATTTTGTAGTGTGTACTTGTGGGCGTTTCTTCCGTTTAACAAAAACCGTTCATTTTGAATCTGGTGAATTTGGTTGAACACCCACAATATGAAGGTGTTGTAATGCCATCTCATTTTAGATTTGTGAGGCAAACTGGCAGCAAATATATCCAATAACATCGACTTACCACATCCAACCTCACCGTTGATCAACAACCCATGTGGCGACGCAATTTCCCTCAAAGACTCTTCATCTGTTAAATATGAAACTAGCTGATTTCTCTGGTGCTGGGGATCCCGTTGGAATATCCGTTTGAAATAATTGCTAGAGTCCGATTCCGCATATTGCAATTCAATCTTTCTTAGAAGTAGACTCATCTGAATAGCCATTTCTTCTGGTGGCGTATAGTCCACCACACGGTAGTATAGTTTCTGCAATTCCTTCATTACTCTGAGTTGCTGTTCGTCTTTTTCTATCATGCCTTGGGCTATATAGTTCTGATAAAGAATGTATGGATCAGTGATAGCAATGCTGCGACCATCGCTATAGCCACCTAACGACGGTGTTCTTCCATCGACACCGTGGGGGCCGGAACCTACTGCAAGTCCCCTGAACCACATCCACCGCGGACGGCTACATCGTATACGAGCAAACATGTTGTTAAGAAGAAGAATATAGATTAGATTCTTTAGATTATTTTTGGCTGCGAAATCTGTATACTATAAAATACCGTACCTGTGAAAAACGGTTTTGGAACAAATGCCAGATTTGTAGTTACAATTCTCATTAATGGGGGTACCGGTTGGTCTATCCGGTTGTGGTGGCAGATTCGGAACTTATGTTCATTTTGGCGAATTTTTTCTCCAAGGAATTTGATAAACCGTTCATTTCCTCGTCCGATCTGCCATAGAGCTCTATCCACCACTTTATATCGATGAAGTTGAAGAAGATCACTGGGTCACCAGGTTTATAGTGTGGATTGGTGAATTCTTGTGGCCGAGACAAAAAGTAGTCCCATGCGGATACAGTAGATTCGTGGACTAGGTTGTCCCGCAACTCCAGCTCGGAGTTACATAGAAATGTTCCATACTGGCACGAATAATAGTGGTAGAATAGCCGCTTCAAGAACCTGCTGTTAAACTCAAACTGATGCGGATGCTGTCTTAGTATCTGGTATACACAATCGAGAAACTGGTGGAAAATTGGCGATCGTTCACTACTGCCTCCGTATACCGATTTGGAGAGAAATTTGGTTGTGTCGCTGAGATCGGTATCCGAAAGTGTAGAACTGGCGTTGGTGGCCGCATTCTTGACATGGTTTGCAGCTCGTTGTAAAAATTGTGTCACTTTGGCTGTGTTACTGGTATTGTTTGAGCTACTACCATTAACTGGACTGCCGGCCACAGAGCTCACTTCACTGGAAACGGTGCTGTCCAACGACTCTATTGATTCAGATGCTATGATATCAACTTCCGTCACCGGTTTATTCTTTTTGACCAATGCTCCTATACAGCCACCATGATCTGCTCGTGTGAAAAATTTGAACCCAAAACTGATCCACTCCTTCTCAATTAAAACCATGAACCCTTTCATCGTTCTATAGTAGGGATCTAGACACAATTGTGCCAATGCTGAAACTTGCGACGTACGGTCCCACCCATCGGAACAATGTATGATGACATTTGTGTTGTTCAAATGGATTGACTTGATAATTCGGTCCACAGACTGCAATACGATTGACAATCGATTTAGCCACTGGGTTTTCGTTAATGCCTGCTGTAAAAGTGTATGCTCCTTCTTGCTACTTGGGTTTGGATACTTATCTAGATCGTTCAAGATCGCAGAAAGCTTATTCAAAGAGTCTCTCATAACATGAATATTATCGATATTGCCAAAAATCTTATCGACTTGCCTCAACCCTGTTTGTGGCAAGTCAGCATGGTCGTCGTTATCTGGGGGTTTTCCTCTATAGTTTTCTATATTTTCAGTCCCAGCTCCAAGAGCATGCTGGGCAAGCGCATTAGTTACCGGCCGCAAATCAACAATGAGGTTCTTCTGAGGTTGACTTTGGAAATCGTAATCCTCGTCCGTCGTATCATTCCGTTCTCTTTCCTGACACTTGAACACTTCGCCAATAAGCTTCTCGTCTTGAATCGACCGGTTCAGAAGATTTATCCCCACCAACGGTTGTGCACACCGTGCAATGACATTGTGATTCGGGTTTTCGCGATGTCTATATACAATTGCCGGAATTCTTTGTTTCGATCGAAATTTCGCTGCATGCTTTAATACATTGTCTGATACTGTTGCTGGAACTATCAACATCTTGGGGTATGATGAACAGAATTTATAATCCTGGTTGATTGATGATGCTCTCCAGTACGTCTCTGTAGTTTCTACAAGCCCCAATCTTGTGTACTCATCAAGAGGGTCATACAAATCCCATCCTTTTACTGGCAACTTCTGTTCCAACATATTGGAATTGTAGTCGAATGCATAAAAGCATCGCTTGTCGTTCGTGACCTTTGGTTTCGTAATTAACCCACTCAATTTGACATACACCTCATTACATATGCCGTCGTTTATGAAATCGAACGAGTAATACGTGAAATCTTTACATTGTAATCTAATATGGGATGCCGAGTAATGGTCGAAATCGGCAATTTCGTGTGTAGGCGGTGTCCCCGGTGAATCGGCCGTACTACTCGCACTATTAGCATTATTAGACATCCAACTTGACCCACGACATTTGTACATTCGCTCTATTATAGGATAAGCAATCCAGATCTCTTTGTTGGTGCCATTGGCAGGGAAGCTAAACACAACATGGTGCTGGGAAAGTAAAAGCTTCCCAACGATGCAATATCCACGTCTGTTCAACGTGACACTGTCGACACTAGTGACACTCGCAGACTCCATACCCAGGCGTGGACTTGTATTGTTTCTATTGTGGTTCAGTTCTTATCTGAGATTAGTTTTACTGCGAACTTGTACCGCCGCCCAGAACCAGTCACCACGGCGCACGCCATGAAATTCTTCCAACTCTCGCAAACTGCACCACCGTCTGAACAACCCGCACCACGAACATCAACCCCAGATTTAAGCAATCGGCGATATAGTCTACAATTTTACTAGACAGACGAGTTTTTCTGGTGTCTAAGTCTAAGTTGTCGTACTAATTACAACACTGACGACTGTTGCGTGGAAATTGCTCTATTAGTCTATTTACTTATAATCCATCGAATCGGCGAATTCCATGCTCATGCTTTTGAAGCGAAGACAACTGTTTCGTGGTCATTTGCTTCTTCTTGATCTTCTGTTTCTTTGTAGGCTTCTCTTCCGGTTCTTCCTTTTCTGTTTTCGTCAATTTATTAATGTCAATAGTTCTCTTTTTGGGCTGAGATGGCTTGATTATGTCTGCAAAGTTTCGTCTTCTCTTTTCAACAAACTTCAATGGATCATCGCTCCGTGATTCATTTTCGCTGTCGGAGTTTGCATCACCAGAATCTCCATGTTCAGAATCGTCTGACGAACCAGTATCTTCTTCTTTTTCTTTGTCTTGGGTGACTTTTTCTTCATTACTGTCATCATCACTAAAGTCACTAAAACCGTCACTATTAGCACTATCGTCGTCGCTGTCGTCATCGCTGTCGTCGTCATCATCGTCGTTTTGATCGTCATCACTGTCGTCCCAGCCACTATCACTGTCTTCTGGAGCTTCCACCTTTTGATTAGACCATATCTTCAAGCTGTCCATGCCCGCACTAATTAATCTATAATCATAGTCTATGTCAAGAATACCAACTTCATCAGCTACCTTGCCTATAAGCGACGAATGAACTCTGGTCTCGACCACTTTGCCCTGTTTATAGTTTACACGATGTAAAAGTCCTTCACTATCACCACACCACACACTAGCAGACATCTCTGAATCTTCGTTATTCATCGTTGGAATAATGGCATCAATCGAGGCAGACTTGTTGACTTTTATTCTTGTCAACTGATCCTGAAACCGGTTCTTGGAGTTCTTCCAAATGGTGATAATCCCTTCTCCGTGACTCACCAACACCATGTCATTTTTCTCGGTGTCATTTGCATAGCACATACTTAACAATTCGTCTTCTTGGTCATCAGACTGGTTGATTATCCCCTTTCTAATATCAATGTGTGATAAAGTCGTTGACCCCAAAGTCAAATAGTGGTACGCTGATACGTCGGGCATTGGTAAAATATGGTTCACAGCATCATCATGGGCACTTTCGACCTTGAACTTTAATTTATCTGACCCCAAGTTCTTACTATCAAATACAAGAACATGGCCATCTTCAGTACCGGTCAATAGGAACGGATGTGTAGTTGAATGGCACAATTTCGTCACAGAATCCTTACCAGTGAAGTGACCACTAATATCAGCCTTTCCTACTACCTTTCCTGTCTCCGTGGCTGCTTTCTTTACAATATGATCGGTACCAATGGTGTAGATATTCTCCCCAACTGAAGACTCAAGAGGATCAAAAATGGCATGTCTACAAGATCCCTTATGTCTTTTGGTTTTCCAGTTTGTAACCACGCCAGACTCTTCCGATACTTCCTTTATGTCGCCAATTACTGACCACCATTTCTTCTTGGTCTGAGAAACAGATTTGTTGACTTGTGAAATCTTCCCTTGTTTGAAGGCTTCTTTTTCTAAGAGTTCAATTTCTTCACGTTTGCTGCTTTGGTTTTCTTCTAGCTTTTCAGCATCATAGGTGTTACAGTACACATGCCCAGTAACGAGACCAGATAAGAGAATGGGCTTGGTAGGATGTGCTGCTGCTGTGAATAGCGGATCCTCATAGTTTATTTCGAGAATTGGTGAAACCAACGATTCTAGGGCTTTTGCTGCGTTTCTGGAATTCGATTTCTTCTTGGCCATTGTGCTTGTCTATTCTTTGCTGTTGTGTTGCAACTATTCTTAGTTAGGTTTAACCTCATCGCATACTGTACAGTGATGTTTCTGAAACCAAAGTGCTGAACTTTCGCATTTATATTCCTATTTAGGAAGTTTACCCAAAACTGGATTTCTGAACTCGTATGGACTTGATTTTTGCTTAGAGATTGGCGAGTCTACTTGCTAAACATACACAATACAATACATGATGTTCATTTGTTACATTTATTGAGTCTATTTTACAAACGCAAGCGTACCACTTCTAAAAAATATCGATTCCATCCAATTGTTTATGTTTTCTCTTCTCCCAGTAGTCTCCTTTGAACTCCCAGAAGTTATCACCAGTAATTGGATGAACTTTCTTGACGAACCAGTTTGGTTTGTATACTTGTTTCTTGAGATCTCTTTCTTTCTTGGCTGCTCTTTGTTTGGTCTCGACTCTGTGTTTCTCATCACTAGCTTCGTCGTATCTTCCTTCTTCCATTGCTCTTTGATCAGGACGTAATCTTGTATCACTTGGTGCAACCCATTTCAAAAGTTGTGGATCATCACTGTTCAAGGTTGTTGCAAATGCAGTTAAATTGAATGGAATTTTTGGTCTTGGGGCGGCTTGCCAAACTAAGAACTTATTGCCGCTAAATGGATCATTAGAAATCTTATTGGATTCACTATCAACCAAAGAGTTTCTTCTCTGTGCATCGGCAGATCCATTGATCTTTTTCGCAAAAATCTTCGAATTCCAATGTCCTCCCATTGCCCATTGCGGTCTACCCTTACTGTCAACAGAATGTCCAGATAATTGGTACGCAGATGATGCTCTCCAACCTCTTTGTTTCATGTCTACTACTATCACATCACCAGTGGTATGATTCTTGACCTCCATCATACCATAGTTATCAACAGTTGGATTACCGACAATAATACCAACAACGGAGGTGTTGACCTTTCTCCAACTATACAATTCCTCGTGAACCTTGTTTCCTTTAATATCAATAACTCCATTATCGGGTCTTAAAACACAGAACATCTTCCCTAAATGTTTGACATCAAACGATCTACCAGTGAACTTTGGATCAACGGCATTCTCACCATAGTAATCCCATTTTGGTGATTGAGCGGCACAAGCACTAATTGGTGGATGATGACTAACCTGTTCGGTAAGCAATCTATAGTTCTGATCTGGTCTACAGTATTCGAAAGTCTCTCCAAGCAAAGGATTGAATGGCTTTGCAATTCTGTCAATAGTCGATGCATATTCTGATGCCGCAAATGTAGCAACATATATAATTCTCAACGTCGAATCATCAAATTTGCATGCCTGGTCAAGCAAGTACGAGTATTCAATATCTTCCGACAATCTTTGTAACAACGATGTTGGTTCGTTGAATGAAACAGGTAAAGTCATTCTTGTCATATCCTTCCCGATCATAGACTTCAAAATTCCCCACAATCCCACTTTTGGTCTATTGTCCTCATCCATAGACAACTTCTTTCTTGGAGGGTTTTCATAACCAGCATAAGAAGATTCATTGTCAATGATTTTGGCTACTTCCGCTTGAATACTATTAAGACCTTTATACTTTGATTCAGTACCGGCTTCTTCTGTCACCGAAACTGAAACTGCTTCTGGGACGGTTGGTAAAACTTCCCCTTTCTCATGAAGAACTTCCCCTTTTTCATGAAGAGCTTCCCCTTTTTCATGAAGAACTTCCTCAGTAACAGGTGTTATCTCTTGATTGTGCAAAGGCTCGACTGGAATAACTTCATCTTCTTGTGGTTTCTCCTCGCTAACTTCTTCTATTTCCTTGTTTTCTTTTACTACTTCAACAATCTTTTTGTCTTCAAATGGGGTTGGAGCTGCCATTGTATGTAAAGTTGGAGGCTGCTGAAGTTCAAATTCTTCTTCAGCTTCTTCGAAGTCTCCGGCATCAAAGAACTCGTCCTCAGATTCATCGTGTAATATCTCTTGGATTACTGGATCATCAATACCACCACTGATTGGTTCAGAAATATAGTCACCACCCACTGCTTTTTGAGCTCCTTCACCTTCACCACCAATTGTTGGTGCAGGCTCTGCACGGTGTGGTGTGGAGGCACCAGACTTTTGACTCAAATACTTCTTTAATTGTTTTTGTTTACCTTCATATTCGGCCAATTTAGATTCACGCTTTCTAATCTCATTCTCTAATTGACGGATAGAGTTTTCCCACAATTTATTAACTTCTAACTGTCTTTCCAATGAACGGCCCAACTTTTGATCACGATTTTGTACAAGAGTATAATATTTCTCGAACAAATCCTGAATAACCGAAACAGTATTTAAACCAACAGCGCTCATTTCTTTCTTACTATCAAGAGACATCGATTCAGTAGCTGATTGATTCAAGTTGAATTGAGTAAACAAATCAAGTAACGATGACAATTCGATATCTAATGATCTTTTAACCGTTGCAACTTGCTCATTCAACGTAGCTGTTACTTGATTTGAATCTTCATCTTCGCTGTCGTCCTCGTAGTCTATATCGTAATCAAAGTTTTCAGGATCATACGTAACACTTTCATAACTTTGATTACTTTTAATCGTTTCACTTTTATCATTATCATGTATCTGGGCTAAATTCATAGGAGCTTCAAACGATATTCTCTTAGAAAATGTCGACTTGCTATTTGCTTTGATGGATTCACTATCATAATCAGTAGAAGCACCAGATGCTTGTGACGCAATAGATGCTGATGACACATTTCTCTTGTGTTTGTTCTTCCTACCAGGTATCCGTAATTTACGGTGCTTTTCTGAAGAATCATCGGTGCTCTTTCTGTCATAAGTAGGCGACGGGGTTTGGTTGGCAATTTGTGATTGAGTTGGGGAACTTGATCCTTGAACCAATTTATTTCTCTTCTTGATATTATCTTTAGCAATAGTAATTGCATTTTGAAGCGTCCACACCCATCTATTCGTTTCAATCGGGTGATTTGCTTTTAAATGCCATCTAATGCCATTCTTACCAATAATCTCGAATTTCAACTTTTCAGAAGAATCTAAATGTAAACTTGCGTATCCCAAATTCAACGACCCACGACAGGCGTTTGTGGTATCATCTTGATTGGTGTAGTAACTTAAGATACCAGCACTGTCTAATACGAAATATCTCAACTTGTAACCAGATGCAAAATTGGTCCATTTGCGAAGATATCCCTTGTAAGTGGGAGCAGCACCCACTTTGATTGCATTGCTTGTATTGACGACAGGATCCATTATTGTTTGATCCTTAGATGCCTCCTTAAGTAACCGTTTCAACGCATCGTTCTTGCCCACCAAATCAATTGGCAACTTCCCCCGTCTATCACGTTTGAAAGGGTCACCACCATGTTTCAAGATCCAATCGCACATTTGCAAATCGTCATGTTTAATAAATTCGTGAAGAACAGTATTTCCTGTTGTAGGATCTGTACCGTTTATGTCCAACAATTCCGAAGCTCGAGGATTCAGAACAAGCAAATTCTCCAAGTTGTCGAAATCACGATTGGAAAAATACTGCCTCAAGAGACCAGCCGATTTTTCCACAAACTTGGCTCTTTCAAATTGCATCAACTGTGCCACATTCACATCCTTAGTAATCTCCACCGGCTGCTTCTTTTTGATATTGACAATGGTATCGTTGATGCTGGGCAATGACAACAAGTACTTGACGACATCCAATCTCGATGCCGCCGCCGCCAAATGCAATGGGGTGTTCCCATCAGAATCTTGCGAATTGATATCAATGTTAAACTTGTCATTCTCTATCAAGTAGTGGAGGGTGGACAATGGGGCCACCTGAACTGCGTAATGAAGAACCGTCTCCCGCACCTGGATTATATCTCGAGTCTGGGTGGTGGCATCGGGCTTGCTGAGCTCAGCAAAAATCGTGTCGACCTTGCCAGTATCACCACTCCTCAACGCATCCAAAAGCTTCAACCGCAAGAGACTGGCAGTCAACTGTGAAGACGTCATTGGTAAAACAAACGAGAATTTTCAAACAATCGGTTCAAAAATGTTCTATCTCCGATATCGCCACGGGTAGTGTCTTTCCTGCTCACTTGGTAGAGCAAATCAGCCGACTTGGTTAAATTTCCTCCAGGATTTCCGCTGATCTGTATGTGGAAATCACCTTGGTTATATACACTTCGTGGTCTTTGTTTCGACGTCATCGTGGAAGCAATCATATTCGTTGCGACCATTCCTAAATAGGAAGTTTATGATCAAGGCTCATGTTCCGGAGGAGCAATTTGTTGAGTTGATTAGGAAGTTTCGTTTGGTAACACTATTGCTATGGTGTTGTTGAAGTACTAGTAGGCTTGCTTCACGCAGTAGCACGCCTCACAAAGATGGGCGAAGTGTGTCACGATATGCACCGAAGCTTGCTCTGCCTCGTTGTGGTGGCTGCCTGTGAAGATTGTGCAGCCGTTCTGTCGTCTTGTGTGTAAACGTAGAAACCGTAGTAGTCGTCAGTAGTGTGTCAGGGGTACAATAGCGAAACCGTGTCGTGAGGTATTGTCTCCTTGACATCTATTCAATCTCCGATCATCACCAACTGCAACCGTAGAGCTGATTGCAGCAACACAACATCTGTCGTGTTATAGACGATCGGACAGGTACGATGTTTGGAAGTATGAATCGTGATGGCTACCTGGCGTTTTCTGGTTTTGTCACCACAAGCTGTACTTCTACTCGTTTTTTGAGTTTGCAGCCATTACTACTATTAGAATGTATCTCAATTCTACACTGCAATTGCGCTCCCAGCACCATCCCAAGCACTGATTAGACGCAATCTGGGTTATAATACCTCGTCTCAACATTAATGTATGTCTTGGTACCTCTTATTGTTACTATTTGGCCCTTTAAATACGTTCCCAAATTGTCGCACAGTGGTAAATTAAAATTTATTCTCTTTCTTTTGGCCAGAGGCAGAATTGGCTCAGTTGCTTTCATATACAATGCACCCAGTAGTATAATTCCAGTGGTGATCAGTTCCATACCACTGCTGGATTTTGTATTTTCTCTTTTTGTCCGTTTAGCAGGCCTTACCTTTTAACTTACTCAAATAAAGAAGGAGCTTGACCGGTCATTACTACTTCTACAGAAAAATGGCCATATTGTAAATACAATAGCTCATGGTATTGTACAATCCCGTTTGTATCTCACTGGTTGTCTTTTTAGTTGAGAAACTTTGCCCCGGTACGTTCACTTAGACTGCCTGGTTTTGCAGCCATTTAGTTCTGACCACAACGTTCTGAAAGGCCGATTACAAGAGTTCGGTTGTACCTACCACAACAGTGGCTGGAAATTAATATTCCTGCGTTGTAAAATTACACACAACGTATAGCTTTCCTTTGAGTTTCACCGCTTTTGTCACCAATCGCAAGGCAAGAAATATCACAACTCGCTCAGTTTTCAAGCTAGATCCTTCAGCATTGGTCAAAATACTCTGCTACTCAACATCAATATATTCATACATTCAATCTCTCGTTCATTGCCTCATTAACTTTGCTATACGAAATGGTCCAAAATCACCAAGTTGGTTCTGCAGGCTCATCGCATGGTGAATTTAACCACTTCTACTTCTTTGCAACTAACAACAATAATGGACAGTGGCGGAGAATCAGGGCCCATCGAGACGCTCTATGTTAAGAATATAAACGATAAAATCAATCCCAAGGTGGTGAAGCACAATTTGTACCTTTTATTTTCCACGTATGGTGATATAGTTCAAATCATAACCCACAAGGGCCAGGCCCATATTGTGTTTACAAATGACACGATGGCATCTTTGGCTAAACGAGCACTTCAGAATGAACCGTTTTTTGACAAGCCTTTGGTCATTGACTACGCCAAATCTAGATCAAAGCTTCTTTACCCAGACCAATAATAAGGTCTGTTTGGACTAAACCAAAGTGACCCAGCTCGTGGTGCCAGCACAACCAAAAGTTCCTACAAAGAAGTGTCCAGATATGTTCCTACAAGTGAATGGGAGTTGTAAGGTGAGTCATATACTTATATTTACAGGTTCCTATATTTTAGTAGTATCGTGATTTTTCATCTTCAATCAAGGCATCCCGTTGTCTACGTTCCTGTTCCTGTTTCTCCAATGCGATCTTCTCGTCGTGTGCAGCTTGTTCCTCCGAAATAAGCACCTCGCTCATGGCTACTTGAGGAGTACTCAATTTCACTGCTGCTTCAAAAGAACACTCAACACAGTCAGGAACTCCAATACCATGGCCGTATCCCATACCTCCTAATGAGATGCTTCTTCCACATAACATTGTCATCAATTCTTCCTTATTTTGTTCATATCCTATATTGTACTGTGGAATACAATTTTCAAGATAATTGTAAGAAACAAGCAAGTCGTTCTCTCCCAAGTTTTGCACGGTTTTATCTGTCAAGTGGGCCTCGTCTCTTAATACCAAGTTGTGTGATGCATCCAAATGCAAGTAATCCGCAAGGACATTTTTGAGTGCTTTGAGTCTAAATGATTCGGTTGGCTTCTCTTCAGCGTAGTACCATCCTCCCATCATAAGAGTGATTTTCTGGTATTCACCTGATTCTACTGCTGATTTTGTTGATGGATCTGAAAGTTTGACTACATTCTTTTCAATATCTGAATCATAAATCACCCCAAGTAATCCACCTTTGTTGAAATTGGGATTGGAGAACCTAGGCACAAGAAACCCAAAACCGTGTTTGTCCTTTGGAATTAACGTGCCCTTCTTGGAATAAACATTCACAAGAAACACATTGACGTATTGTAGAGCGGTCAATTTCTCAGAAATGCCGTCGTTGGAAATCAATTTTGCCAAGTCGTGGGTATTGATCGTGGAACGAATATGATCAAATGTTTCCTTCTTGGAAGTTTCAACGACTCCATTTTCAATATCGATGCTTTTGATATCACTATTGAATACAAAGTTCACGTTTGGTTGTTTTGACAAGTGCTGAGCAATAAGATTTGGCAACGCTTGCAATCCATTTTGTAGCTTAATGGCAGGGTACTGTTTCAACTGTTTTGATAATTCTTTCAAGTTGGTTGGAGAAAGCTTTTTGTAGGATTCAAAGTATTCTGGCAATGGATTCAAAGGAGGTAATCTTGCACGCAAAGGTTTCATTCTGAGAGCAATTTTTTGCAAAATCGCTTTGGTTATAGATCCGTAGTCTTTTTCAAGATACTTGACCTTGGGCATGATAGACTTTATACTCAACTTGGAAATATCGCCGGCGTAAATTCCGTGGATCATAGCACTCAAAACGTTATTGGTCAAGATCTTATTACCGAGTCGTCTATTAAAGAACGACTCTATGGATTCGTCCAGGTTTTTAGGCTTGACAAATGGTTCTTTTAAAAAGCCCCAGAATAGCTTTGGCTGAATAATTTCAGAATGGGTTAAGAATTTCGTAAGTGACGATACAGAAAATGGATCTGGAACGGGAATCAACCCCGAATTGCTCCATATCCATTTCTTGTTAGCAATTGATTTCTTGTCCATAACTTCAACTTGATCATCATGGCCCAATTGGGACAAAGTATCAACTATCAACAATGTCCCGTTTCGGACACCTCTCAATGTACGAGGACCTTTTTCTAGCAATACGGGCTTGCCGTCTACCACCACAGTCTGGGAATCTATCCATCCACCTACTCTAGGCGATTTTTCAAACACAGTGATGTGGACATCGGGTCGTAATTTCGTGAGGAAATAGGCAAAAGTTGTCCCAGAAATACCACCACCGACTACTGCTACCCGAGCATTTGTTTTCAATGGCATCAAACTCATGGCTCAGCTCGCAATTTCGGGGGTTACGATTGGCTTGCTTGTCAATGAGGGTTTACACGGTGAAATATTTCTCACGCTGACAAAAAATGCAACGTTGCAGAAAAACCTGGGGTACTAAAAGAACTCGAGTTATTGCCTGATATTACACATTCTATAAACTATTAAATACAAACAAAAAAATACAATCACGAACTGATTACTACAACGATGGACACTAGCGTGCAATGATCGTTTTCTTGGTGTATTTTATCTGTTTCCCGATGAGTTCATGTTTAGCGTAACAGGAATGCTGATATCCAGCTGAATGCTCAAGGTGGTTGGTCTTCGGTTCATTTTCGTAACGGTATCCGTACTGCAGTGTTGTAGTAAAGGTAACCGTTGTTCGCAGTATGAAGATGCGCCTGTGTTCAAGCTTAGATCGTCTTCTGATCTGGACGAATCTAATTTGATGTCGTCGCCAGTCATTTGTGATGATTTTGTGTCTTCTTCTTCAATCAAGTCCACATTATCCATGATGAATTCCTCATTGATGAGGTCACTTGTAGACGAGATTGAGGTTGCTGGTTTGCTGCGAATCGAGCTATTAATATTCGACTCGCTAGACGTTGCGATTGTATCTTCCGAGTCAATCTGGGCGGGATCAATCGCATCTTCTTCACTTGACAACTCATCAATTGATTCTGGTATGTTCTCTTCACTGCTACTTCTCAGCTCTGGTGCAAATGCACTGCTCAATTCGTTCTTGAGCCGAGGTTCTCCTGGTACTGATGGCACGTCGCTGGTAGAATCAAACATGTCATCTATTAATGGCAAATGGGTGTAGATTTCACAGTCTTCTTCATACGATGGTGGTACTAATGGTTGAAAGTCATCTACAGCATCTAATGGATCGTCCAGAACAGACATTGATCTAACTTTAGGACCCTGAACTGCCTCTTCAAATGTCGGCAATACGTCAGAAGTGTCCACCATTGGCTTGATCGATACTCCATTCTTTTCATAAACTGGAGTTCTAAAGGTGACCTTGTTTGTATTTTCAGAAACAGTAGGAAATACCGATTCGATCTCATCATACTTGGGCAATTCCAACGATGATTTATTACATTTTGCCGATAGTAAGATCAACGGCGTGTCAACAACAACTTCATAATGATGGACTTTGTAATTATCATTAGGATCAGGCTTTGAAATTCTGAAACAGACTTGTAATCGGTGATGGATTTGAATATGTCTATAATTCGAGTCTGGGTACAATGCTCTGGTGATCAGAGTAATCCCTTTTTGCATGGATTCGGATGGAACATGGGTTGCATGTTCTTCCACATTGTATGTCGACACATTGGGTACCACCATGTCTTCCCTGTTGTGATCAGTATGAACCAAGTTTGTTTCCAAAGTACCAATAATCGCAGTGTTAGGACTGTCTTCTACAATGGAAGCTTTTCTTGACTTTATGTGGTTAGTTGGGACTTCATTTCCATTTGCTGTTAACAATGTCTGATCTGATCTTGTAGTCAAGAAGGGCAATGCAATATTGATATCTAACGGAGTAGCAATATAATCACTGGAGCCTTGGTCTTCTCGTTCGTAACACGTAAATAACAAATTATTATCAGGACATTTTATAACTTCTTCTTTAAAAGGTTCAAAGAATGAGTTTGACGACTTTTGTTTGGTTTTCAACTCGCACAACGAAATGACTCTTTCTCTGGCTTTACCATTAGCTGAGAGTGGTTTCAAGTGGAAAGGATCTTCGGAATCGTATTCATACTCTTTTGTCAAATCTTTAGAAACATAGGTAATTTTTTCCAAAATGTTAAACTTGATTCTTTTGATAATCACATCCTTCACTAATGGTATGAGTTTAATATTAATTACATGCTCAGACCCCAAACTTACATATTTCCGTGGGAACGTAATAAAATAATGTAAACTATCGTTCCACACACGATTGACATAAACAGGTTTGTCAGCGATGGAATTTGCAAATGATGGAGGAGTTCTTACCATTGGCAAACTGTAGTTCCCATTGACTTTGACTCTCCTGTTCAACTTTTCTGACACTTTATTTAATGTCACTGTCAAATTATGGATCAATGAACCATTAATTGATGATATAGTAGCAGGCATATGAGCAGGGAATAGAACTGGTAACAAAAATACATAAAGACCTGCTTTGTATCTTGTTTCTTTGATGGGTGGAGCTTGACCGGAAGCTGGCGTACCCTGTTCAAATGACACTGAATCATCAAAAGTTTGACTTGAACGTTTTTGTTCGTCATGAATATCCACCAAAGTGTATTCCTTGGTTCTCTTAGCAAGAGTCTCCGAATCAAGTGGCGTTTTTGTCTTAATATCGTTTGAATTTGTCGTATTAATGTAGTAATCGTAGTCACTCAATGTCGTTGACCATTGTAACTTTCCAATCCTGAACTTTTCCTTGTGGTGGGTTCGGTTATATGGGTCTCCCATGGGCCATAAAATTGAAGTTTGCGAAATAAACTCAAAATTGACATCCTTGACAACCGTATCTTTGGTTAATTCGATAATGACAGCAAAAGTATGGGGAATCGCAACCTCGCCGTCAATTTTCGTCGACAAGTAGTTTGGACAATGGAACTTTCCAATCTTCTTGTTCAAGGTATCACCACGGAGTGGTGCTGGGCTAGGAGAATGGTCTGTGCACAGACTGCTAACTTTCTGTAGTGGGCGATGTAACGACAGAGAGTTGGCAGAGTCTGGATGGGGCAGTGATGATGAAGAGGCATATGATGCGATAGAGTCGCTTCTTTGAAGAGAATTATCAGAGTGAGAACGCGAAGCACTTGGTGATCTTGACAAGTTTTCTGGTGGGTCAAGCTCGTCGTGGGAGTCACGATGGCCCTCTGGGAGCTCTAATGGCAAAAGATTGGAGCCGTCAACATCGTCATAAGTAAAGGATGTCAGTGAAGCCGGTGGTAAGAAAATAGTATCATTAGTGTTTGCAACGAATAATTTGCATGACTTTGACACAGAGCTGCTTGTACAAAATCGTATTGGGATAGGATGTTGAAGGCCCAAATCAGAGAGGATATGGATCAACTTCTTGTTGATGATATTGGCAGTTTCTTGATGAATCAAATACTTGGTCTGGGAGGTTGATCTCGACAGCTGGGGAAGAAGGGAAAGTGAGTTTGATCTGATTCGTGGCGTGGCCAGCAGTTTAGAATCAGGGACGTGGGAGTCGGACAATCTCCGGTTGACCTTTTGTTTCAACTTGTCGAAATAGTTTGTCATTATTCATGAGACAAACAGGACGAGGAATCTAGATGTTAGTAGCCGAGGTGGGGGTTTGAATGCACCGGACGGTAGCACGAGAATAGTGTTGTAGCACGAGTTACACGAGATCAGTGGAGCTTATGGAGCTGGGGCAATATGGGAAATCAACAACGCAGTGGAATATGGTGATGGAGCACAAAGTAAAGAATCACGCACAGCACAGCACAGCACGGACCACAGATAGCAAAACACAGCACGGATCACACAAAACAAAGCAGCACAACACGAAACGTTATACGACACAGGGAAATCGGTCCAAAAAGTGGATCGGCACTCCTCGAGTCTAGCTATATTTGGCTGGTGGAAATAGGTGCACGGCAGAGCAGCCAGATTTAACGATCACTCTAGTGCACGGCAGAAATAAAAAATGGCACCAAAGTCGATTTGGTGCGACAGCAGCTTGTGTAATAAGATAACGAAGTAAGCGTGAAAGGAATATTCCGAAAGAATATCCACGGTTGTTTTACTATGACAGACTTAGTTGTGACAATGTGCGACTTTGATATATTATATGGGTTGTGGTATATAAAGGATTCTTAGGACCAAGATCATCATTGTACGATTCCAAGATTTCTGTGCCCCAAGCGATGCCAAGGTTGAATGACCACGCAGCTGAGGTGTGGTGGGATTCTCGAGTGGTGAACGTGGAAGGTGGTACGGTGGTGGTGGTGATGCGATGGTGTTGATGGTTCGTGGCCCCTATCTGTAGATAGTGAGCCGTGGGCACCAATCGCACCATCGCATCACTGATACGGCACCGGTGCGGTATCGGAGTGAACATACATACTATCGATAGATATACAATTCTCGTGGTGTAAGTCTACGGCGACGTACTTTTATAGCTAATGAAGACGTAGAAGAGAGGGAGTACTGGTTGAGTAGATGATGGTTGAGTGTAGCTATTCCTGAACCCTCC